>Ga0272442_10000351_pt1 | contig 76371 bp, 78 predicted proteins | sample SSMForm2O_FD_200262 | JGI IMG/M metagenome (GOLD analysis project Ga0272442, IMG submission 200262) | Marine sediment archaeal communities from Little Sippewissett salt marsh, Falmouth, MA, United States - SSM-Form-2O | ecosystem: Environmental > Aquatic > Marine > Wetlands > Sediment ...
TTGAAGGAATTCCAGCATCTCTTATTTCTTTTGCAATCAAGAATGTTGGGAGATTGGAGAGTCTAATAAAAGGACCATTGGGATCTAACTTATAATAATCAAATAATTTTTTATTAGAATAATTGTCCTTTCTAAGATTCCAGCCTACTTTTTCTATACAAATATTTTCTGATCCAGCATCAAGACCTATTGACAAAACATACAACGGTTGATATTGCTTTATTTTTTGTATCATTAGATCTACAGAATCATTGAAATCAACAGGTAAAGTGACTCCAACAATATAGATTCCATTGACAATTGTTCCATTTAGTGACTCAGCAATAAGTTGAGAAGGATTAATTTCATGATTTCCAAATGGACCAAAACCAGTTACTAGGATATATGACTCACCCTCTAAAATATTATATAAATCTGATCTACAAGAAATATCATAACCTTGTGTTGAAAAAGGCATTAATAAAATCAAAAAGCTTATTGCAATCAACTTAAGATATCTCATATTATAATTAATATGAAGCCTAATTTATATAAAACTCTTACTATTGGAAAAAATAATTATTCCTGGAAGTTTTTTCCATTCCAACAATAAAGGCATAACTTGTCTTTTGGAAGACCAATTGCTTTTATCATATCTTCGAGTCTTTGATATTTAACAGAATCAGCGCCGATATCCTTTGTTATCCAATCAATCATCTTCTTGTATTTCTTAGAGTCAGGATCTAAATATTCAGATATATCTTTAACATCTCTTCCTTCTATTGATTTAATTGCCCTTCTTGCAACAAGTTCATTTTTTCTTCTAGTTGATAAATTGTAAATACAAGGAAACATCAAAGGAGGACAGGCTGGTCGGATATGTATCTCTTTAGACCCTGCTTCCCTTAATTTTGTAATCGTATAATTTTTTAACTGAGTGCCTCTTACAATTGAATCTTCACATAAAACTATACTATTATCCTTGGTTATACTTTTATTTGCTATCAATTTAAGTAAAGCTATTCTGTCTCTAACTTCTTGGGTTAAAGGAGTGTAACTTCGACCATATCCTGGTGTATATTTTACAAGTACTCTTCTGAAGGGTTTTCCTGATTGCATAGCATATCCAATCGCATGAGCTGTACCAGAATCAGGAACGCCTGAAACAAGATCGATTTTTATTTTATCCCTTTTTGCAAGATATTTTCCACAATTTTCTCTGACCCTCTCAACATTAATACCCTCATAACAAGATGTTGGAAAACCTGTGTAAATCCACAAAAATGCACAAATCTTTTTATCTAAATTTCCTTTTTTCTTTTGTTCTAAACCATCTTTACTTATTAATAAAATCTCACCAGGTTCGATATATTTTTTTATTTTAAATCCAAGATTGGAAAATGAAGAGCTTTCACTAGATACTGCTACCTCATCCTTTTTTTCTCCTATTACTAAAGGGGTAACACCATTTCTGTCCCTTGAAGCATATATTCCTTTTTTTGTCAAGATTAGAAGTGAAATTGAACCTTTTATTTTATCATACATCTTTTCTATACCATCAATAATATCAGTTCCTTGATTAATCAAACTAGCAACTAATTCAGTGGTGTTTACACCACCGTTTTCTATTTCTGTAAAACTTACTCCTTTCTTGATTAATAATTTTGCAAGTTCTTGCTTATTTGTGACAAGACCCGAACAAACTATTGCAAAATGACCAAACTTACTTTCAAAACTCAAAGGCTGAGGATCTTTATCAGAAATTACCCCAATTCCTAAATTACTATGTAATTTATTTGAACCCTCGTAAAACTTTGATTTGAATTGAGAGTTTGAAATATTATGTATCTTTTTTATAGGGATTTTTTTCTTTTTATCAATAAAAGAAATTCCACCATACTCTGTTCCAAGATGACTTAAGTAATCCGTTCCATAATACAAACTTGATATACAATTATTCTTACTTATAACACCAAATAAACCGCTCATTTTTCCCCCAGACTTATTGCTAATTAATAATTCTTTTATAAAAATTTTTAAAAAATCAAGATAGAAATATTAGGCCCTGACAAAGGAATTATATTTTTTTTCATCACCTATTGTTGTAATTGGTCCGTGACCTGTATAGACAATTGTATCATCTGGTAATTTGTAAAGTTTATTTTTGATAGAATTTTTTAATTCATCCAAAGATCCTTTTCTAAAATCCGTTCTACCAATACTACCCTGGAATAAAGTGTCTCCAACAAAAACTACCTTATCATAAAGTAAACTGACACCGCCAGGTGAATGACCTGGAGTATGAATTACTTTAAGTTCTATTTGACCAAATTTAATATTATCCCCTTCGTTGATAAAGGCATCAGGTTCAGGTGATGATTCTATATCTACGCCCCACCTCATTGCTGAATTTTTCCCCTCTTTGATAAAAAATAAATCACCTTTATGAGCTAAAAAATCAACCTTAAAATATTTTTTAAGTTTATTAACTGCGCCGATGTGGTCAAAATGACCATGTGTTATAATAATATACTTAATTTTAATTTTTAATTCATTAACCTTTTTTATAATATCTTCCCCATCATCACCAGGGTCAATTATTATCCCAATTTTTTCTTTTTCATCCCAAATTATATAACAATTTGAAAATAATGGACCGACAATTAAAGGTTCTATTTCTAATTTATTCATTTTAATTAACACACTCCAAACAAAACAACAAAGCATTTATCAATATTTGAATAATTTCGTTTCTTAAATTAGAAATTAATCTCTAAATATAAAACAATATCGAATTGAGAAAGATAACTATGGAATTTGATTGGAGTGAAGAAGAAAAGATTTGGAGAAGAACGGTAAGAACTTTTGCAGAAAAAAAAATTAAACCTCAGGTAAGAAAAATTGATGATAATAAAAAAATTCCTGAAGAATTAATTAAAGATATGGCAAAAATTGGTTTACTTGCTCCAACCGTTTCAAAAGAATATGGTGGTTCAGAAATAAATTGGACTTTGGCCTTAATTGCTGCCGAAGAACTAGGTAGAGCAGATATCAGCCTTGCAATACCTGTTTTATATCTTGTTGAAGCTGCATGGGGATTTATTTTAGATAGATATGGTTCCAAAGAATGTAAAGAGGAATATCTTCCTAAAATCACTTCAGGGGATTTCTTTTGTGGCATTGCTGTTACCGAGCCGGAGGGTGGTTCAGATATAGTTGGTTCCGTTAATACAAAAGCAGAAAAAGAAAATGATTCCTGGATTCTTAATGGTGAAAAAATCTATATTAGTGGTGTTAATGAGTCAAACAAATGGGGTGGAGTTCATTTAACTCTGGCAAAAACAAATCCCTCAGCAGGACATAAAGGATTTTCTTTTTTTGCTTTACCCATAAAAGACAATGAAAATATTAAAAGCACACTATTTGAAGATATGGGACGTATGGGAATCTCAACAGGTGGTTTTAAATTAGATAATGTAAGAATTCCAAATCATTATCTATTAGGTGAGGCAAATAAAGGATTTTATTATACTATGGAAGGTTTTTCTGCAGCTAGAGTGCTTATTGGCGCAAGCTGTGTTGGTGCATCTGAGGCAGCTCTGGAAGTTGGTATTAATCATATAAAAACAAGAAAAGCATTTGATAAAAAAATTGCTTCTTTTGAAGGAATTCAATTTCCTCTTGCCGAACATTATTGTAATATTGATTCTGTAAAACTTCAAAACTATAGAGCAGCTTGGATAATGGACAAAATGTATAACGATAAAAAGTTTAATCATCATGATGTAGCTCTTGCAGCGGCCATTTCAAAATTAAGAGCCCCTGTTTTTGCATTTAATGTTATGAATGAAGTTGCAGACTGGTTAGGTGCTCTTGGTTACACAAAAGAATATCCTATCGAAATGGGCATACGTGGAGTGAGGTCATATTCAATTGGTGCTGAAGGAAGCATGAATATAATGAGAATTATTATTGGAAGAGAACTTCTTGGTAAAGAATTTTTACCTTATTGATTTTTTATAGACCTAATCTTTTAGCAATTACTAGTCTTTGAACCTCAGACGTACCTTCTCCTATTTGACATAATTTAATATCCCTAAAATATCTCTCAACAGCATAATCAGTTGTATAACCATAACCACCAAAAATCTGTATTGCTTCCCTTGTTGCTTTCATTGCTATTTCTGAGCCAAATAACTTTGCCATTGACGCTTCTATACTAAAGGGCTTATTTTGATCTTCAAGAAATGCTGCACGATAAACAAGTAGTCTTGCTGCATCAATTTCAGTAGCCATATCAGATATTTTCCATTGTATTGCTTGGAATTTACTAATCGGCCTTCCAAATTGTTCTCTTTGTTTTGAATACTCTATACTATCCTCAAGTGCTCCTCTAGCAATTCCTACAGACATTGCCCCAATCGCAGTTCGACCTCTATCTAAAATATTCATAGCCCCAACAAAACCTAAATCCTTCTTTCCTAGAAGATTTTCTTTTGGGACATGGCAATCTTCAAAAATAAGTTCAGCAGTTCTACTACCTCTAAGTCCTAGTTTATCCTCCATTTGTCCGACCTTGAAACCTTTTGTATCTTTTTCTACAATAATTGCACTTATTCCTTTTGCACCTTTTTCTTTATCAGTCTTTGCCATAAGTACAATTACATCAGCAATATCGCCTGTTGTAATAAATTGCTTAGTTCCGTTTATTACCCATTCATCTCCTTTTAAAACTGCAGTTGTTTGAGTTGCTGCAGCATCTGACCCTGCATTTGGTTCACTCAAAGCCCAAGCAACAAAATGTTCCCCGCTACATAATTTTGGAAGATATTTCTTTTTTTGTTCTTCAGAACCATGTTCATAGATATGGCCTATTCCAAGAGAATTATGAGCTTCTACAGTTAGACCAGTTGAACCACAAAACCTAGAAATTTCCTCAAGGGCGATCATATAACTAACTCTATCAATACCAGCCCCACCATATTTTTGTGGTACAGTCATCCCCATGAGTCCCATTTTACCCATTTTTTTATATAGTTCCTTTGGGAAAAACTCTTCTTTATCAATTTTTTCAGCAATTGGTTTAATTTCTTTAATACAAAACTCCCTTATCGTTTTTTGAAATAATTTTTGTTCTTCAGTTAAATTAAAATCCAACTAAATCACCACTCCCGAGATATTTTAATCATCTATAAAACTTTAGGAAAAATTAACGGGGTATGTCGAAAATTTTATTATTTTAAAACCTTTCCAGTTTCTATATACCATAAATATAGGTCTAGCTCTGCAAGATTTAGATTTGTTTTTTTAGCAATTTTTCTTAATTGATTTTCTATCTCTAAATATTTATTTTTTGTAATTGTTTTTGGTTTTTTGATTATTTTATTTCTTACAAGTAAATCTATTATATGAAAATCAATTATCGCAAAATCTTCAAAACCAACATTTCTTAAAAAATGACTTGCTTCCTTGTAACCTAGACCTTTTACATTATTTACAATCCAATCTCTAATAGCCTTTTTATCAAAAAATTTTACTATTTCACTTATATTATTTTTGCAACTAATTAGTTCAGATATATATTCAGCCCTTTTATTTGGAAAACGATGCCCTTGTTTTTTTAATTTTTGTGATATATCTTCTTTTGAGTCCTTAAAAAAACATTCTCCTATCTCTTTTTGAATTTTTATACTTTTTTCGGCATTAAAATTTGCTGTAAGTAAACAAAAACACATTTCATCTAGTAATTCTTTATTAGATTCTTTATCAATTGATTTGAACTCATTTATCCTCTTATCAATAATTTTTGCAATTTCGCTTTGTTTTAAATTATTTATTTCTTTAATTAATAAATCCATTCTAATCAACGATTATAAATCTTATATTAATAGTTTATTTCCTAAAAAGAAAAGTTAGGGGTGAATTTACATAAGAGAGAACAACTAAAAAAAGTTGAGGAGAGGAGGAAAGGATGGGATACTTATGGTACATAATCTCTCTTATTCTGGCACCCCCATTTCAACCAAATATTGGCTATAATTAACAATCGTTAACATAATTTAGTTTATATAACTTTCGGTGATTTTTTCCATTTTTTATAAAAATTTGAAAGTAAAAAAAGATATATAAAAAAACAAATTAATTTTTTAAAAGAAATAATATAAACAATCGTTAATTATAAGTAGTCATATCGTTATTAGTAGTCATGAGACGTACTACCTGCGAGTATATGATGTGGAACGGTTTACCTGTAATAAGGAAAGGAATCGCAGAAAGTATGATCAATGATTTCGGATTGAGTCAAAAGGAGACTGCAGAAAAACTTGGTGTAACTCCTGCAGCAATCTGTCAATATATTTCAAAAAAACGTGGTAAAGTAGAAATTACTGACAAAGATATTTTAAAAGAAATGAAAAATTCAGCAGATATAATAATTAGCAATGGTGGGGATAAAGTAATACCTGAGACTTGTAGAATATGTAAAATTCTTAGAGCAAGTGGAGATATGAAATTAATTTGTCCCGGATGCGATGAAGATTAGGAAATAATTAAATCCTTAATATCGGCATGATACACCTCAACCATATGATACGGGCGATAAGATAGTTTTGCTTTTCTTAGACCAGAGATGCCCATGTCAGATTCTCTGTTGATAAATTTAAAATCTTTTTGTAATATATTTGCAGTCTCAAAATTTATTGCTTTATAAATTCCTACAAAATCTGGAGAAGCTTTTTCATAATGAACCAAAGCAGTATTATCATTGATTCCTTCAAAAACTGCCATTGATTCAATCTTATCATCAATTCTAATAATAAGCCCTTTCAAACCTAATTTAAAAAAATTTGATATAGAAAATAAAACAGCCTTTTTTTCATATTTTAATACAGGGTCAGATTCACAATCTTTCCATAAACACCACCTTCTGAGAAATTTTTTAACCTCATCAAAATTTTCCTCAGAAATATCTTCAACCGAGTAAATATAAGCTTTTTTGAATTTATTTAATCTATTTCGAATCTTTGAATAAGATGATCCTTTCAATTCCGCAAGGTCTTTTGATAAATATACATAATCAAAATAATCTCTATGATTCTTAAAAACTATTTTTGGATAGTTTTCTGACATCCATTCCTTTGTCTCTTTAGTAACCATTCCTATATGATAATCTGCCTCTTGATTTTTTGCCAAGTTCAAGACTTGATCAAATACTTCTTTTTTTAGAGACCCAATAGGTGGCCTAAACCTTATTTGGCCATTGATTTTAGAATAAATAATTAAACTTTTATCAATAATTGTGTAATGATAATCTGCATATTCCATCCAGCTTACAAGTGTTGTAAATACATTATCACTATGAACCGGAGGATATTTTTTATAAATCTCATCAAAATATTTTTTATCATCAATATCTATAGCTTTAAAATCATCAACTGAAAGTATTTTATTCACCTTCTTTGTATTTCATTGGGACATATTTTTTCATCACAGCAAAATTATTTGATAGATAAAAAAAATCCTGATCTGGTTCTGCTATAAGACCTATCCAAATAATTCCTTTATCTTTACAATATTTCACTAATTTATTAAGAATCTTGCTACCAATTCCTTTTTTTCTATATTTATCAAGTACAACCAAATCTTGAATATAGGCATCTGATACTTTATCTGAAATAAGACGACCCATTCCTACAGCTTTTTTTTCAATTTTATCAAAAGCAACAACAAATAAAAAACTGCCCCTAATCAAATCCTTTATTCCTTCAGATTTATATGAATCCTTCCACCATCCAGCAGATTTATATAAATTTACAATTTCTTCTTCATCCCATGAGTTAACAGTTAATATTTCAATATTTTGTTCATTTTTTTTTTGATTCATTATGTTAATACATCCGAAATAGATAATTAATTTTCTTTTTGATTAATAGGTCTTTGTTAATAATTTTAACGAATTTTAGTAATACAAGTTATTAAATATAGAAAAATATTATGAAATATGGGGGTTAAGTTTGACATGACCGATAAAATAAATATATTCTCTCTAATGATAAAGGATCATTGTAAAATTGAGGAATTGATTTCAAAACTAGAGGAAAAATCAAAAGAAGATTTTGAATCAATGAAGAAAGCGTTTAATAATTTTGAATGGGAACTTGAAAAACATATTTTTGCAGAAGAAAAAGCAATATTTACTTCTTATAACCCAGAAAACGTCAGAGAGGGATATAAGATGCTTCCTGAACTCACAAGCCAACATAACTATATCATAAACACCCTTAATAACTGGAGAAAAGAAATTAATAATAAAAGGAATTTAAAGGATATATACAGCTTCAAAGAATTTTTAATTAAACATAGGAATTTTGAAGAGGAAAAGGTTTATCCCAAACTTGAGGAAGCTTTAACAGATGAAGAAAAAAGACATATCGTTTCAAAGATTAATGAAATTGTTCAAAAATAGGTGGAAAAATGGTAAAATATAAATGTATAGAATGCGGAAAAACAAAAGAGTTCGAAGACGTAGGAAAAGCAGTCTGCTGCGGAAAACATATGAAAAAGATTGATGATAAGATTTGCATTCAGCCTGCTCATGCAGAACATGCAAGACCAATGGATTCAGAAGAACCATGCGATGATGGCAGAGCAGGAAAATAATTATTTTATCTTTTCACGAGGTCTTCTTTCAGGTACTGGCTTTAATTCTTTATTTCCATTAATTATCTCTTTTGAAACATATAGAGCACAATAGCAAGCCCCATATTCTTCAAGGTCTGGATCTCTATAGTCACATGGACAGATTATATCTTCATCATCTTCTCTTTTACCTGAGGCCAGTCTACAAGGACAGGCCCAATATCCATATCTATTTTGATTTATCAAAAGCCCTCTAATTAATTCCTTTGTAAACTCAATATCTGGATTAAGGTAATATCCCTTTGATTCTGCAAATTTTTTTAATCTTTCGTATGCCGTGTTTATCTCTTCATCACTTATTTCTTTCATAATCCAAGCACCTCTTTTATTTTCTCCTCTTTATAACCCACAATGCATTCCTCATCATTAATAACAACTGTTGGAAATGAGCATCTAGGGTTCCATTTTTCGATTTCTTCTATAACTTTTTCTTTCTCTTTTTCTTCCAAGAGATCAACAAAAACAAAATCGAATTCAACACCAAGCTTTTTAAGCAGATTTTTTGTTTTTTTACACCATACACAAGTACTTATTGCATAAAGCATAATCTTTGCTTTGTTTATACCTTTAACATGTTCTACTTTCATAAAATCACTTCTTCTTGATATATCTATTTATATATACAAAATCATCTATATCTTTTCTTTCTGGCCTTTCTTTTTCAGCCTTTATTTGTTTATCTGATAAAGAATTATCAATATTTTTTGAATGTTTTCCAACAATTACTAAAGCAATAACATCATATTTATCAGGTATCCCTAAAATTTCCCGGGTTTTTTTAGGACTATAACCTGCAATTGGGTGAGCAATAAGACCAAGTTCTGTAGCCCTTAAAATCATTGCCTCAGTTGCCATTCCTATATCAAATCTATAATACAACCTATCATGAATTACACAATCATCATCCTTTCTACCAATTACTACAATTATCATAGATCCTTTTCTTGCCCATTCATTTCCTTTTGATAAAGCATCATGCATTTTTTTTAGAAAATCAGGGTTTTTTACAAAGATATATTTCCAAGGCTGTTTATTAAAACAAGAAGCAGATATTTGTGCACATCTCGCCAAATCAAAAATTAGATCATTATCTATTTTAAAATCTGTAAAAGATCTATATGCTCTTCTTTTTTCAATTGCTTTTTTGACATCCATTTAAACAACCATAATTTTTTCTTTATTTAAATAAATTAATTATATTAACTTCCTCCTAATAAAAAATAAAAAAATATCTTAGGACTTCCACAGCCCATGGATATTGCAATATTCTCTTGCACTTATCTTTTCTGCATCTATCTGAAATTCGGCTTGAGCTTTATCACCAGGTTTTAAAAATTTTCTATAAGATATTCCATCTGCTAGAATCTGAATCCATTCAATAAAATGCTTTTCTTCCATAGGATGATCTTGATTCTGTCCAACTTTTACAATGACTTTATTATCTTTCTTTTCAATATACGGAACGTGTTTTTCAACTGATGAATCCTTTGTTTTTTCCTCCATTAATTCCATTGGTTCATTACAACAAACTAATTCTCCAACACCTGCATGTAAAACTTCTACAATATTTCCACAAATATTGCATTTATATATCTCTCTTTGTTTTGTCATTTTTTACCTCCAAATCTTTATTACTACAAATAATCTAGTTTAAACCAATTACCAGTATCCGTAATATGGGAAAATTCTTCTTCAAGTATTTTTAAATGGCTTTTTTCCTGGTTTATAATCTCATTGATAATTTTTTTGAATTTTTCATCTGAGTTTTTTAATTTCATATCTATGTAATAATCAATAGACCTTTTTTCATTGTCAATTGCGATTTTTAATGCATCAATTTCATTTGTATCTGCCTTTTCACCTTGAACCCTTTTAAGGTCATTTGGAAATATAGAAATATCCTTGTATTTAAGACCAGAATTAACTAGATTATACCATTCATTTTTTTCTATTTCTTGCTTAAACAATTTTTGAAAAATTTCAAGATGCAATAATTCATCTCCTGCAAGACTCTTGAAAAGGGACACGGCCATCTCATTTGAGGTCTCTTTAGATGCTTTATTATAAAAATTATAACCATCTTTTTCAATTTGAATTGCAGATTTTATTGCATCTTTAAGATTTTCAATCATTTATTATTCCACATCTAATAATTTTCTGCCCATATCTCATAATAGCTTTGAGGATGCTGGCATGCTGGACATACATCAGGTGCCTCAGGACCTTCATGTACATACCCACAGTTCCTGCATTTCCATTTTACTGTTTTTTCTTTTTTGAATACCTTTTTATTCTTAACATTTTCAAGAAGTTTTCTGTATCTTTTCTCATGATATGATTCAACCTCTGCAATTTCTCTAAAGCTATGGGCAATCATTGGAAATCCTTCCTTTTCAGCAGTTTCTGCAAAATTTGGATATAGGTCTCCCCATTCCATCTTCTCACCTTCAGCTGCTTCAAAAAGATTTTCTTCAGTTGTTCCAATAACTCCTGCAGGATAAGCCGCTTTAATCTCAACATCTCCACCTTGAAGATGTTTGAAAAAAACTTTTGCATGTTCCTTTTCATTTTCTGCAGTCTCTAAAAATATTGCTGAGATTTGCTCATATCCTTCTTTTTTTGCCTTACTTGCAAAATAACTGTATCTGTTTCTAGCCTGTGACTCACCTGCAAACGCAGCGAGCAGATTCTTTTCTGTTTCTGTTCCTTTTAAACTTTTCATATTCTATTCCTCTTAAAACTATATTATGGCCCTGCATGAACCATAGGCCAATACACATCTCCTTCTTCAAAACTCTCCATACTATTTTTTTCTTGTTCAAGAATTTTAAAATGACCAATTTCCATATCTGCAAAATATTTCAGAGTATTTCTTATTTTAGAACCTTCTTCAAAACGATTTGCAAGAGAGTTATAAAAATCACTTGCTGCTTGTTCAGCATCCATTGCTTGCTTAATTAAAATACTTAAAGCAGTATCTTCCTTAAAAACAACTTCTGGAAGTGGAACAATTGACTGACTTGGTACTTTTATCTTTTTATCAGGGTAGTGGTTCTTGTAAATATCCTCGATAAATAGTCTATGCTTTTCCTCTTCATCTGCAAGGAATCTTAATTTATCCTCAAGTAAACCATTTTTAGTCTTTTTTGATATTTTTAGATATAACTCTTTGCTTTCAATTTCGCTTTTTATTGCATTTAATAACAATTCCTCTATATCATAATGATTTAAATCCATATTCAACCTCCCATTTTAATCAATTAATCTCTTCTGCCCTTTAATATTTTGAATTGGAGTTATATTTTGAGATGCTTCAAGACATCCAATATATTCTCCATTTTTATTCCTTAGAGCAAAGTATTGAATTAAAACCTTGTTTTTTTCTTTGTTATTTCCAATCGGTAAATCAATATAGAATTCTGCCTTGTCCCTTTTACCCTGCTTCATCTCAGAAATAATCTGTTCAACCTTTGAAAGACTTTTACTAGGATGACATTTTCTCACATCTCTACCAAGTGCTGCTTCTGGTCTTTTAAATATTCTTGTTTCATGTTTGTTCCATAATAGCACCTTATCATTTTTGTCAAGAACAGAAAATTCAATAGGAATTGTCTCAAGTATTTCTTCCATTTCTTCTTTATTTGCTTTTCCAATCATTTATATCTCCTCAATTTTTATTTTTCTCCACCCTGATTATACATTGATAGATCTGCTGGTGGATTAAAGACTCTTTGAGATAGTTCTTTATCAATCATAAATAATCCATTTCCATCTTTTCCAATAAGTTTGAGTTTTTGTAAAAGTTCCTCAGCACTTGCCTCTTCTTCAACTTGTTCATCAATAAACCACTGTAACATATTATATGCTGCTCTATCCTTTTCTTTTTCTGCAATTTCTACTAGATTCTCAATCATAGATGTTACTTTTTGTTCATGTTTATATGTCTCTTCAAATATATGAACTGGTGATTTCCATTCAATTGGAACTTTTTCAATTTTTTCAAGGATTACTCTTCCCCCTCTTTCAATTATATGATGATATAGCCTCATTGCATGAGACATTTCTTCTCTTGCTTGTATCCACATCCAATTTGCAAAACCAGATAGACCAATTGATTCAAAATATGAAGACATTGATAGATACAAATATCCAGACCACATCTCTTTATTTATCTGTTTATTTATTGCTTGTTCAACCTTTGATTTTATCATATAAAAATACTCCCTTATAATTTCTTATGACAGAACCACCAGTCGTAACAATCATACTCTTTTAATCGTTTTTTAGCTGTTTTTGTATCAGATGCTGGCGGAATTATTACTTCATCTTTTACAAGCTCGTTTTTTGGCCAATTAGCAGGTATTGCTACCTTATGTTTATCTGCAACTTGGAAACCTTTTATCATTCTTAAGAATTCATCCATATTCCTGCCAAGTTCTTGCGGATAATATAGTATTGCCCTTATGATTCCTTTTGGGTCAACCATAAAAACAGCCCTTACAGTACTTGAACCCTTACCAGGATGAATGAGCCCTAATCTGTTTGCAACCTTTCCGGTATCTGCAATAATTGGAAATTGAATCTCAACTTTTAGATTTTCTTTAATCCATTCTTCCCATTTTATATGAGAAAAGACTTGATCTACGCTAAGGCCTATCAATTCAGTATTTAACTTTTTAAATTCTTTATATCTTTTTTGAAATGCATGGAATTCAGTTGTACATACTGGTGTAAAATCAGCAGGATGGCTAAAAAGTATAAACCATCTGCCTTTGAATTCGTCTGGTAATTTTTTCATTCCATGAGTTGTTTGAACCTGCATTTCAGGAAATTTATCCCCTATTAATGGCATTTTTTCTTCCATTTTTTCACTCCTTTTTTATTTATTTTTTATATATTCTCCTAATTTCTTTCCGATTTTCTTCATTTCTTTCAGTTCATTTTTGTCAGGTACATAATTAATGTTTACACTATCAAAGGGCATATCCCATGATAGATCCTTTATTATTTTTTCAATTTCAGCTACCGCCTGACCTCCCCATCCATATGAGCCAAAGACAAATCCTACTCTGTTTTTAGGTCTAAGACCTTTCATATATGTCAAAAAACTACCCATTGTAGGTAACATTGTATTATTAAGAGTCGGTGAGCCAATAAGAACAAGTTTTGAGGAATTTAGTTTTGTAATTATATCAGATATATGATTATCTTCAAGATTCATAAGTAATACATCAATACCTGATTCTGAAATTCCTTCATATAATGAGTATGCTATCTTTTTTGTTGACCCCCACATAGAGTCATATATAATTAAGGCTTTTTTTTCAGTTTCATAATTTGCCCATTTTTTGTATTCCTTAAGTATTTTAGGAATATTTTTTCTCCAAATAATACCATGACTTGGTGCAATCATATCAATATCAAGTTTTGAGATTGCTTCAAATGCTTTTTTAACTTGATTTCCATAGGGCATTACGATATTTGCATAATACTTTGAAGCTTCTTCTTTTAATATACCCCATTCTATTTGATCATCAAAACGTTCTGTTGATGCAATATGTTGCCCAAATGCATCGTTTGGTAGCAATAATTTATCTCTTGCTATATAAGTAACCATTGAATCAGGCCAATGCACCATCGGAATCTCAACAAATTGTAATTTTCTTTTTCCAATTTTTAATTCATCGCCTGATTTTACAACCTTAAAATCCCAATTTTTTTTATAGTGGTTTTTCAGACCCTTTATCCCTCTAGTTGATGTAATTATCTTTGCATTGGGGCAGATTTCAAGAATTTTTGGAATAGAACCTGAATGATCCATCTCTACATGATTTGATATTAAATAATCAATTTTTTTAGGATCAATTATCTCTTCTATTCTTGACATCATTTCGTCAAATAAATAATGTTTGACTGTATCAATAAGTGTAATCTTTTCATCAATTATAAGATAAGAGTTGTAAGTTGTTCCTCTATTTGTAGAATATCCATGGAAATTTCTAATATCCCAGTCTATCCCACCGACCCAGTAGATATCCGGCTTAATTTCTATTTTATTCAAATATGTTCACTCCTTTTCAAATTCTTCTTTCGGTGCTCCACAAACAGGACATACCCAATCATTTGGTATATCCTCAAATTTTGTATTTGGGTCTATTCCATTGTCAGGATCTCCTTTTTCTGGATTATAAACATATCCACACACTTTACATACATATTTATCCATTTTTCTTTCCTCCTTTTCTTCTTTTTTATCAACCATACTGCTATAAGTCGGAGCAGTTTTTGGCGAATATCCGCCTTTAACCTCATGATAATATTTGTAAGTCATTGGTTTATCATCTGAAAGTATTTCTGCTCCTATTACATTTCCAATAAAAATAGTATGAGTACCGACAGTTATTTTTTCTATTACATCTACTTCAATATAAGCTATTGTATAATCAAGAACAATTGGGATTTTATCTTTATTTAATTTATAATTTGATTCTAAAAATTTGTCTATATCCCGCCCGGATCTAAATCCAAAAGTCCCAATATATTTCATTGGAGCCTTTTCTGATATTATTGAAACTGTAAACTTTTTTGAATTTTCAATAAATTCATGTGTAAGATTTTCTATATTTATACTAACCGCAATTGTAGGAGGATTTGAGGTGACTTGAAAAAGTGCATTTGCAATCTGTCCATTAATCTTGTCATTTTTCTTTGAACAAATAACATATAGACCATATGAAATGTTATGCAATGTTTTAGGATTCATTTATTTTCTCCTGGAAACATTCTTTACAAATTCCTTTGAAATAACCATGAACTTCTTGGACTTTATGTCCACAATCTAGCATTTTACCAAGATTTGGACATTCAACATCAATATCAATTATTTTTCCACATTTTTTACACATAAAATGATGATGCATTTTACTTTTTATATCATATCTTAACTCATTTTCAGAAATTGATAATGTTTGAATGATACCATGTTTTTTTAATATTTCAACTGAATTATAAACTGTTGTTTTTGAAAGGGATGGATTATTTTCTTTCAAATTTTTATATATTTCATCAGCTGTTGGATGTGTTCTATGTTCATCTAGAAATCTTAATATCTCTAATCTTTGAGGTGTGATTTTTATTGAATTTTCTTTCAATAGTTTTACGTATTTTTCAAACATTTTATCATTTTATGTATTTATTACAAAATTGTAATCATTACAATTTAGTTTGTAATACAAAATAGATATATAAAGTTTTTGTTTAGAATTATCTGAATAATTAAATTCTTAACAAGAGCTATGCTCAATTGCTTCATTTGGACAAGAATTTACACAAGCACAACACTCAATGCATTCTCCAACATTGCTACATACTGCTTTACCATCAACAACTTCAAATATATCAACAGGGCATGCAGTAACACATTCTCCAACACCGGTACACTTATCCAAATCAATTGTTATCTTAATATCTCCTTCTTCATAATCTTTTTTCATTTTCTTTTATCCTCCGCCCTTTTTAAAAATTGATAAGTAAATTAATAATATTAAACTTTTTGTACAATTTTATTTAGTTTGTTTTCTGCAATTTTCCTAAGTTCTACCTTTCTTATCTTTCCACTAGCAGTCATTGGGAATTCTTCTGCAAAAATAATAAACTTTGGAACCTTAAATCTTGAAATACCTTCTTTACAATAATTTCTTATTTCTTCTTCATTTGAATTGGTACCTTTCTTTAATTTAATAAAAGCACATACTTCTTCACCATATTTTTCGCTTGGAACACCAACAACGGCAACATCTGTTATTTTATCATTAGTATATAGATATTCTTCAATTTCTCTTGGGTAAATATTTTCTCCACCTCTAATAATCATATCATCTATTCTTCCAAGAATTTTAAAATACCCATCTTCGTCAATCATTGCAGAGTCCTTTGTGTGAAGCCAACCATCTCTGATTACTCTATCCGTTTGTTCAGGCATTTTATAGTATCCTTTCATAATTCCATATCCTTTTGCTACTAACTCACCAGGTGTCTCTTTAGGTAGTTCCTCATTAGTTTCAGGATCGACAATTTTAACTTGGATATTCGGAAGCGCCTTACCTACAGTTTCCACTCGTTTTGCAATAGGATCATCCCTTTTTGTTTGCGTTAAAACAGGTGATGCCTCAGTTAAACCATAGCATATAGTAATCTCCTTAAGATTCATCTTTGACATCACATTTACCATTACCTCAATAGGGCAAGATGCCCCAGCCATAATACCTGTTCTAAGCGAAGATAAATCATAATTTTCAAAATTCTTATTTTGTAATTCTGCAATAAACATAGTAGGGACACCTTGTAGGGCAGTACATTTTTCTTGTTCAATTGAAAACAAAACTTCTTCAGCATCAAAAATCTCTATGGGCACCATACATGCACCATGAACAACACAATTCAAGGTTGAAAGAACACAACCAAAACAATGGAAAAATGGAACAGGAATACATAATTTATCTTCATTTGTAAGACACATTGTCTCACCAACATAGAATGCATTATTTACAATATTATAATGAGTTAGCATAACACCTTTTGGAAAACCCGTAGTCCCTGAGGTATATTGCATATTTATTACATCATTTGGGTTCAATGATTTCATTATATCTTTTAATTTTTGATCAGATATATTAGTACCAAGGTTTTCAAGATCATTAAAATTATACATACCTTTTTGTTTTTCATTACCTATAAATATTAAATTTTTTAAATAAGGCAATTTTTCTAGTTCTAAAGAACCAAGCTCAACATTTTCAAAATCGGGTATTACTTTCCTTAATATATTAATATAATTTACATCTTTAAAACCATTAACAAGAAACAAAGTTGTCGAATCAGATTGTTTTAACAAATATTCAAGTTCGTGAGATTTATAATATGTATTTACAGTTACAAGAACTGCTCCAATTTTGGCGGAGGCAAATTGTAATAGAACCCATTCTGGTACATTATAGGCCCATATAGCGATGTGATCTCCAGGTTTAATCCCAAGTGAAATTAATCCTTTTGCAATATTATTACATTTTTCATTAAATTCTTTATAGTTCATTCTTAAATTTTTTTTTGAATAAACTAAAGCTTCATTGCTTGGATATTTTTCTGCTGTTTCTTCCAATATTTCCCCTATGGTCTTATTTATAATAGGCCTGCCTCCTTGAACTAAAAAATAAATTATCCTTTGTCCCTTAAATCTATTATTACGTCAAATGACGTAATAAAAAATCCCTTCATAAATATTATGGTTTTCAGAACATTTAAACAGTGATTATAAATTCATAAATCTTAATGGAATTCATTGCTGGGGATATTTTAACAAAAGATGGATTTGTCAAAGGATATATAAAGAAAGATAACGAAATTGTTGAAATTTTTAAAGGAAATGCTCCAAAAAAAATAAAATATAAAGGATTAATTATTCCAAGTTTAATCAATTCTCACACACATATTGGTGACTCATTCATATGGAGAAAAAATATCAGATTGCCAAAAAAATTAAAGGATCTTGTTGAACCACCAAATGGACTTAAACACAAACTGCTAGAGACATCAACTGATAATGAAATAATAAATGGAATGAAAAAATCCTTAAGAATTATGGAAAAGAGTGGGATTAATCATTTTTGTGATTTTAGGGAAGATGGATTAAAAGGGATTAAACAAATAAAATCAGCTTTAGATGAGTATAATATTAAATCAACAGTTCTTTCAAGACCAAAAACTAATAAATTTATAAAAAAAGAGCTAGATGATTTACTAACATATTCTAATGGTATAGCAATCAGTAGTATATCAGAGTGGGATTATCTAGAACTTGAGAAAATTTCTGAATATACAAAAAAAAGAAAAAAGATTTTTTCTCTACATGCAAGTGAAGGGATTAGAGAGGATATTGATAAAATAATTGATTTAAAACCAAATTTTTTAGTTCATATGACAAAAGCAACAAAGGCTGATTTAATTTTGGTAAAAGAAAAGAATATTCCAATAGTTATTTGCCCCAGATCAAATAATTATTTTGGATTAGAACCAAATTACAAAATCCTTAAAGATGTTGGAATAAGGCTTTTAATTGGAACAGATAATGCAATGTTAAATCCTCCAAATATTCTTAACGAGTTGAAATTTATTTTATCAAAGACAGATGTGTTTAATATTTACGAACTTTTAAAAATGATAACAATAAATCCAAGGAAAGTTTTAAATCTAGAATGTGACATTCTTGGTTCCAACCCAAAGGCAAATTTTATAGTACTAGATAAAAAAACCTTAAAGCCTTTATACAAGTCATATTAAGATTTAGAGGTGTAAATGTGAAAGTTGAGGATGTGATGTCAGAAGATTTAGTTGTAGGCTACGTTCCTGGAAATGTTAGAGATGCTCTTAAAATACTTGCAAAAAATAATGTCTCTGGTATGCCAATTTTAAAGAAAGAAACAAAAAATGTAGTCGGAGTTCTTACTAGATATGATATATTTAAGAATCCTGAGGAGGATCAGATTGCATTAATTATGAGTGATGAATTTGAATATGTAGAAAAGGACCAAGATGTAAGGCATGCTGCAAAGATACTTTTTGAAAATAGAATCCATGGTCTTCCAGTTTTAAACAATCGAAAAAACTTAGTAGGAATTATAAGCCCTACAGATATTTTAAAGAGAATGGAAAAAGGAATTGATGAAAAAATTGAAAAATTTTATACAAATATTCTTGTTCCAGTTTATCACGAAACTCCAATTGACATAATAATGGAAATTATAAATATCACACATGAAAATGCTCTTCCAATTCTAAATGACTCTAGAAAACTTGTTGGAATTGTAACAGATGGTGATTTATTTAAACTAAGCCATATCAAAGAAAGTGTTTCCCAAACCGATCTTGGAATGGGTGGAGATGAAGATGCCTGGACATGGGAAGGAATAAGAGATACTGTCAGACTTCATTATTCAACTTCTGAAGTAAGTCTTCCTCAAGTTCCAGTTAAAGAAATTATGATAGGTGATGTGATAAAGGTTTTTGAAAATACATCTGTTAATGAAACAGCGGAAAAAATGGTAAAGAATAATATTAGTCATATACCTGTTGTAGATTCAAATGATCGATTAATTGGTATGGTAACAGATATTGATTTAATGGGCGTTATGTTTTAAATGCCATACCTTATTCTATTTTTTAATAAATTTAAATTTGGAGATTATCATTCATGCCTCAAGAAATTTATGATAAGATAATGATGCTTTTAAAAAGAAGAGGTTTTTTATTTCCTTCTTTTGAAATATATGGCGGTGTTGCAGGTTTTTATGATTATGGCCCTCTTGGGTCACAATTAAAAAACAATATTGAAAACCTATGGAGAGAGTTTTATTTACTCAAGGATAACTGTATTGAAATAAATACTCCAACAATAACATTACATGAAGTATTAAAGGCATCAGGTCATGTTGAAGAGTTTACTGATTTAACTGTTGATTGTAAAAAATGTAAACAATCATTTAAGGTTGAAGACATTTTTGATGGAAATGTAAAAATCGAAGAAGCAGTAAAAAATGGAAAGGTTAGATGCCCTCTTTGTAAAACCGTTCTAAAAGATGCATATCCTGTTAATTTGATGTTTTCAACAAAAATTGGTGTTAACAATGCAAGAGATTCATATTTAAGACCTGAAACTGCACAAGGAATCTTTACTAATTTTCATCTTCTATATAGATATAAAAGAGAAAAATTACCTTTTGGTGTAATTCAGGTTGGAAAGGGATATAGAAATGAAATATCCCCTCGGCAAGGTATAATAAGACTAAGAGAATTTTCAATGGCTGAGGCAGAGATATTTTTTGACCCTGAAAATAAAAAACATCCTAATTTTGAAAAAATTACTGATAAAAAACTTATCTTGTTTGACAATAAAGAAGAAAAAACTGTTACTGTAGGTTCAGCTGTAAAAAAAGGAATTGTAAATAATCAAGCTCTGGCTTATTATATGTATCTTACTCAAGATTTTTTAATATCTGCAGGAATTGATCTAAAGAAATTCAGATTTAGAAAGCATGCAGATGATGAGCTTGCTCATTATGCAACAGAATGTTGGGATGCCGAATTATTTAGTGAAAGATTTGGCTGGATAGAATGTGTTGGCATTGCTGATAGATCAGCCTATGATTTGAAATCCCATATAGATTCATCTGGAAATGATATGTATGCTTTAAGAAAATTTGAAAAAACTAGAACTATCGATGTTATAAAAGTGATTCCAGATATGGGCAAACTTGGTCCTCTTTACAAAAATAAAGCAGGAATGATTAAGAAGACCTTAGAAAATTTTGAAATTAAAGATAAAAACCAGGATATTACAATTGATTTAGATGAAAAGAAAATAAAAATTCCAAAAGATTGCTATGAAATTGTTGAAAAAAAGGAAAAACAAACAGGAGAAAGATTTGTCCCTCACGTAATTGAGCCATCTTATGGTATTGATAGAATATTATATTGTGTAATTGAGCATAATTATTATGAAGGTAAAAAGAAAGGTGAGGAATATAAGATCCTTAAATTAAATTCAAAGATTTCACCAATAAAAGTTGGAATTTTTCCTTTAATAAACGATGAAAAATTAATCAAAATAGCAATTGATATTGATAATAAACTAAGAAAAGCAGGAATAAATACTTATTATGATGAAGGTGGGTCAATAGGTAGAAGATATGCAAGAATGGATGAAGTTGGAACCCCTTATTGTATAACAGTTGATTTTGATACGATAAAGGACAATACAGTTACAATTAGAAATAGAGACACTACAGATCAAATTAGAGAGAAAATCGATTCACTTGAGTGCTTTTTTAAAGAAAAAATATAAAGAGAATTTGAGTTATTTTATTCAAATATCTCAAATTTATACTCTGTGGATTTTAGTTTTCCTTCCCATTGGTTTTGTTCGATACCACTAGGATCAATAAAGGAATGATATACTCCTCTTATTATATATTCTCCAGTTTCTCCAAAATAATCTTTTGAAACTTCTTCTGAAGAAAAATCTTTGCCGAATAATCCTTTAATTGTAATATCCGGTAACTCATATCGTATTGTTTGTTCTGGCTTAATTAAAACTGAATTTGGGTGTTTTGAGATAGGCCCCTTATAATGTATTTTGTCTCCAGCTGCTGTTACAATATAAAAATCTAAAGTTCCAAGTTTTAAAGAGAGTTCACTTACACGGATTGATCTTTTGCCTTTATTTGTTAGAGTTGCTACAACTGGAATTGGATCTTTAATAGAAAACTTTTCAGCAATTTCTATATCAAAAACAAGATTTACATCATCAGGTTTTTGAGGTTCTTCTTCAACGGGTTTTCTATGTCCAATAATTCTATCAATTACTGGTGCTAAGAAGGGTAATTTATTTTTTATTTTTCCCAATATATCTGATAATCTCGCACTCAATACATTGTTTTCATCATTTAGTCTTTCAGAAAATCTTGCACTAACTGTAACAGCTATTGTTGCGGAAAAAAGCAGTGCTACTAGCGTTAAAGTAAAAAATTTTACATATTTCATATTCTTTACCTCTTCATATATTTAATATTATATTTATATAAGTAATTATTTAAATAACTTTCTATAATAATATTCAAATAAAATATAGATATTATAAAGATTTCGCAGTTGAATCAATGATTTCAATTGCTTTATCAATCTCTTCAGAATTAATAATTAGAGGAGGTCTAAATCTAATAGACTTTTCACCACAACCAACAATAATTAAACCTTTTTTATAGGCTTTATCTTTAAGTTCATCTCTTAATTTAGAACTAGGCAAATCAAAAGCGCACATAAGTCCCTTTCCTCGAGGATTTAAAATTTTGTTATGTTTTTCAGATAAGTCATTTATACCTTCTAAAAGTCTTTTACCTTGTATTTGAGCATTCTTTATCAAATTTTCTTTATCAATTATCTCTAAATATTTTTGACATCTAATCATATCAATTAGATTTCCACCCCAAGTTGAATTAAGTCTGCTAGGCACGTTGAAAACATTATCCTTTATTTCATCAACCCTTGAGTTAACCATTATACCACATACTTGGGTTTTTTTACCAAATGCCAGAATATCAGGTTTAAAATTGTAATGCTCATATGCCCACATCTTGCCAGTAAGACCAACACCTGTCTGTACCTCATCTAAGATAAACATTATTTCATTTTCATCACAGATTCTTCTTAATTCAATGAAAAACTCTTCTCTGAAATGATTATCTCCACCTTCTGCTTGAATTGGTTCAATAATAAGAGATGCTATATCATTTTCATTTTCAGAGATTGCTTTATTTATCTCCTCAATAGCCTTTTTTTCTAAATCATTGACATCTTGAAGATTTTTATTATTTAATGGGAAAGTGATTTTTGGATTGGTGATTCTAGGCCAGTTAAATTTAGTGAAATATTTTATTTTATCTAGGTTAAATGTATTTGTAAGAGAAAGAGTATAGCCTGAACGTCCATGAAATGCCTCTTTGAAATGAATGACCTGTCTACCTAAATCTTTGCTAATTCCGTTTTCAATATTCTTTCTTATTTTCCAATCAAATGCAGTCTTTAGACCATTTTCAACTGCAAGGGCACCTCCAGATATGAAAAAGAGGTGTTTAAAATTATTAGGTACGGCATATTTTGAAAAGCTTTCAATAAATTCAGCCATTTCAGTTGTATAAATATCTGAATTTGTAGGTTTATTAATAGCAATTTTACCAATTTTATCTATAAACTCCTTATTATTCAACTCAGGATGATTTAGACCAACTGGTGCTGTTGCAAAAAATGAAAAGCAATCAATCATATATTTTCCATTTATTGAATTATAAATTTGACAGCCTTTGCTTTTATCCAAATCTAAAACTAGGTCAAATCCATCTGTTATAATATATTTACCAAGTGTCCTATGTACATCTTTGGGTTTTATTGTCATTTTAGATTCCCCTTAAAATAGATTATTTCTTGTTACAGCCGTATAAATATTGATTATAAAATTATATCGGTAAAAAAAAGGGAGAGAGAGGGTTGTGGTGGATAGTGAATGAGGGAGGACAATATGGGATGGAATGCAGATTCCCTCTCTCCCTTAGGGTTGTCTGTATTGATTTAAATAAATATTATTTAGTTCTTTAAGGTCAGATAAGCTGTTTAGTTTTACCATTGAGTTTGAAATAGTGAATAGAACGTTATCAATGTAAATAGATCTCTTAATTGAGAAATCATGGTTTACGATATATTTGTCAGTAGTTAGATTATCATTTATTATTGATGAATTATGAGAAATAATTCCTTTTGATATTATTCCTTTATTAGTTGATATATTAAAGACATATGCTGATTGTTTTTGATAAGTTCCAACAGGAATCACAAGAAGATTTTTTGCGGGGTCAAATAAGAACGCCTTGTGATCATGAATAGCATAAGAATTTGAATAATAATTTTGATTATTTATCTCATATTTTGAAATTTCTTTAGGCTTTGAAAGGTCAGTTACATCAAAAAGACATAATTTAACATTTGAGCCTTCTTTTCCAACTCCAATAATATGATTATTATCAAACGGATGGAGATAACTTGAATAACCAGGTATCTTTAGTTCTCCAAGAAGACTTGGCTCATATGGGTTTGATATATCAATTACATAAAATGGATCGATTTGCTTATATGTTACTAAATAACATTTATCCTTTAGAAATCTAGTAGCATATATGTCTTCACCAGGAGCAAGACCCTCAATTTTGCCAATGATTTCTAAATCTTTATTTAAAACATAAACGTTATTTTGGGATTCAATTGAAGGAAAGATACTAGTTACCCGCCAGCTATCCATAGTTGTAGAAATTCTTAGATTTGCATTATATTCACTTAAAGAAAACTCCTTGTTTACTGAACCTGGAACAGACCCTTCGGCTTTAAATTCAATTTCACCTTTGTCAATTTCAAATCTATATATATTTGTTCTATCAATAATACTGAGAAACTTAAGAGATAAATCTTTCATGAGAACATTATCAATTGAACTTGAATAATTTTTTATTAACCATTGAACAATTGTTGATTTTTGATAATCATCAAGGCTTAATGAATATACTATATCAATTTCTTCTCGTAAATATGAGGGAAGGTGCTCATAAATCATGTCATAAAATAGATCTTTTAAGTCATTGTAGTTATATGCTTCTGAAGAATAGCTAAGATAGATATTTTTTTCTGATACATACATCAATTGTAGTCCTTTTAAAAAGTAAACTTTTGTGTTAATATCTTCATTTAGATCATCAAGATTTAAAGACATAATACTTGTAACTGTTGAACTATCATCATTTAACTTAAAAATATTTGTCAAATTTATACAATTAATTTCACCATCCACAATGATATTTGTTAAAGCAGGTCCTGAATTTTTGTTTTTCAGCGGGTCGTCAATAATACGACTATAAGGATAAATTGCTGTTACAAGATATAAATAATTATCAACTAATCTAGCACCAAATAGATATCCTGAGACAATTACATCCTTAACAAGTTCAGGGTTATTAATATTAGAGATATCATAGATTTTAATATAAGTGTCATATGAACATGGCTTAGGAATTACTCTCACAATATTTTCGTGAGTTATAATTGGATAGTGTTTTTTTTGACCTAGAATTACTAATTTATTTTCAATAACGAAAATATTTGAAATTTGAGTAGATGAATTTACTTTAACTTCTGATAAAATTTCTGCCTTTTCAGCAGGCAATGCATTAATTATATAGATTTTGTCATAACTTAAAACATACAGATATTTACCATCAGTCTTAACAATATCTGGCTCATCAACACCAGTTACCTCAATATTTGTTTGTGAGTAATCCTTTATTATTAAATCTGAAATATGATTTGATTCTCCGTTTAATGTTTCTATTGTATAATCTGAACGTACAATAGGAGAAGTTGCCAAATCATAATAGCTATAAGCTTCATTTCCTTTTATAGATAAATTTTGAATGAAATCTGATAATTCTTCGTAAGATTCAAAATTTATTGAAAAATGTTCAACATCATATAAATTAGGATTACCAACAGCAACTGGATGAACATTTAAACCATATACAAAACTAGCAATAACAATTATAAAAGATATAAAAAATACAATTTTTTTAAAGTTTTCTTTTTGCATGATATCACTCAAATACTATTTACGACTTGAGTTATATTCAACATTGTTTATATATCATAAGAAAACGTTTGGGAAATACCAAACAAGAAGAAATTACTTAATAATATTTGATTTTTCAATGAACTTAATTCCCATTTTCTCCAACTCATCTAAAATAGGGTTATAGATACCAGGTAAAACTGGTATACAGACCCCTTTAGTTGTGATTTTTTCATCAAGTATCATCTTTACAGCAATTGCTGCAGGAATAGAAACGGTTCTAGAAATAGCTGAATCTCCATTAGCTATACCATAATCTACAAGAGTTGAAGTAATATATTCATCTTTATCTGAATATTTGGCTTTAAATTCATGATGCATCACAATCATGTCCCTTTCATTATCCTTTAGACCCATTTTATTAAGCGTTAATACATTTAAATAATCAAGTGGATTATTTTTATCATTGGGTAGTAAAATATCATCAAACAAACCAAGCCACTCTAAACGTTTAATAACAGCAGAATATGTTTCGAGTCCAAGATATTTAGCAGTTGATTTAATTATTTTTTCTTTATCTTTTTCCCCGATTAATCTCAATGTTATCTCTGCATAGGTCTTTATTGAAGGATCATCAAGAGCTTTTTCATCAAGCCAACCTAATGAAACAACTTTTCTCATCGTTTCACACCAACCCGTCATTCTCAATGTACCGCGATATACAGTTTTTGCATCTTCAAGTCCATAAATATCTTTATAAGGAACAGAATCTCTGTTAGGATAATTTTCAAAACTTCCGATATCTGCTATATCCTGAATATAATAATGCTCAAATAATTCCTCACCAGGATAAGATTTGATTTTTCCATCTTCAAGCCATTTTGATGGATTCTTTGATGCAAGTAAAACACCTTTTGGTGCCCATGAAAATTTATAACCAAAAGGATTATTATTTACTTCATGTGAAGGAAGTGCACCGGTTGAGGATTTAAAACTTATGATTTTTCCTCCTTTTTCTTTGACATCATTAATAATTCTCATTGCACTCATGTGATCAATACCAGGGTCAAGACCACATTCGTTTAAAATAATTATACCTGCTTTTTTTGCATCAGAATCAAGTGATTTCATCTTTTCAGATACATAAGACGTTGTAACCATAGGTTTTTTATGTTTAATACAAAACTCAGCAACAGTAGGATGAAAAACATATGGTAACAAACTAACTGTTAAATCAGACTCAGATATCAGTTTTTCTAAGGTATTCTTATCTTTTACATTTAGTGAAATTGCCTGGCCTTTTGAATTATTGTTTATTATCTTTTGAGCCTTACTTACTGTTCTACTGGCCATTGTTATTTTAAATTCTGTATTTTTAAAAAGATAATCAACCATTGGTTTTGAAACCATTCCTGCTCCAAGAATAAGTACATTTTTTGACATGTTTTACCCCACAAATAATAAATGTTCCTGGTGCGGAAACAAAAATATCTATAAAAATTTGTTGATATATTGATAATCTGGAGTTAGTTTGCCTTGATGTAAAATCAAAGCTTTTTTTATTTCAGGGGGAAGTTTTAATTCATCAAAAATCAATGAGTAGTCAGTTTTTACAATTGGGGGAACAAAATCAATCAAGGAATTACTAAACTCAATTGAAGACTCCTTTGGGAGTTCACAAGGTAAATTATCCACCGCCATCACAACAATTCCTTTTTTGTCAAAACCCTCAGTTATTTTTCCATTTTCAAAATCATAAATAAAAGCAGGATTATCTGAATTTGTTGTTTTATCAGTAAATTCTATTGCACCATTTATATCCACACTGATATCGCCGATAACCTTCAGCTTTGAGTCCTCTGAATAATTTTTTCTAATATATTCCTTTGTTATTAATCGAGGGTATCTTTTATCCCAGTATATACAGTTCATTAAAATTGATAATTTTCCCAGATATTGCTCAAATTGTGAATGGTAAAGTTCTGGTTTGTTATAATATTCTTGAAGCTTAAAATTTTCTTCATTTGAGTTTCTTTTTACGATATCCTCTTCCTTAAAAACCACTTTATAAATAAAATTCTTTGTATCAATTTTTGATATTTTTTGCAAATCTTTAGCTTTGATTTCTTTTACTGGCAATAAATCAAGGATTTCTTGAGCACCAATTGAGACATTTCCATATCCTGCAAAACCAATAATTATTGGACTTAATAAATCATCAATTCCTTTTTCTTTTATTTCCATACCAAGCTTGCTTATCTCTTTTTTTGCATCATCTAAATCTTTATAATCCAATGTCTTTTTAATTTTTGAAAAAGGGTTATCAGCTACTATATTTTTCATTCTCTGTCCAAAAGCCCATAATGTATCAATCATACCTGCCAGACCTGCATATCTTCCAAAAAAGACCAAGCGTCGACCCTTTTCATCACATATTTTTTCATAATCAATTAGATTGCATCTCAAGCTCATCATTTCTTTAAGCATTGGCATATTGTATTTTTGACCCTTAATTGTATGTGAAAAAAATACATATGTTTTTTCTGGAATTAATAGATCAACAGGTATTTCTTTCACAGCAAAAATAACATTACAATCAGACAAATCTTCTTTGATAAATGCATCTGATGATTCATATTCATCATTTGAAAAAATCCTTCTATTTGAAGGTTGAACTATTGTTTTAATATTAAAATCATTTTTTAATTTCTTAACATGATTTGGAATTATTGGGACACGTCTTTCCCATTTGTTTTTATCTTCTCTACGAATGCCCATGAAAAAAGTCATTATGATAACCTAGAAAACCCCATATGATATCCTTATAAAAATATTTTTAAATGTTTTTCTAAAAAACAACAATTTTAAAGTAATAAAAAAACAATAGTGAATTTGATATCAATGGATTTAATAGATATTGATAAGAAAATAGTAGGTTATGCTCTTTTAGCTATTGGCCTAATAATTATTTTTTACAGTTTAATTACTGTGATAGATGTGTTTACTGGTGGAGAAGTCCCTCTAGAGATTTTAAAATCTAGTCAGAGTGAGGAAAGTATGCAAACAACAATTGATCCTCAAACAGGCAATGTTACAATGGAAGGTATGGACCTTGCAACTGTCATTGAACCTTTATTTCCTATACTTAATATGATGGGTTGGCTTGCTATTGCATTTTTTATTGTATTTGCAGGTGGGACTATTTCCAAAATTGGAATAAAAACTCTAAAATCAGCAATTCCTGATGTAAAGATTGTAAAAAAAGAAATTGCACAATACAAGGACCAAGAAAAAAATATCTCAAATGAAAAACAGAAAGAAGAAAAAAAGAAATTATTTGGGAAAAAATAATTATTTATATCTTAAAATAGCACCAATATGGCCCAAATTTGCAATTTCTTCATCTTCAGTAAATTCAATTTTTGCATCTGTTCTTTCTGCAAATTCTAATATCTCTTCTAATACATCAACCTCAGAAATTGGACCAGAACAATATGGACATTTATCATTTGAACCAGTTTTTATAACTTGACATTTTTCACAAATCCAACCCTTGATCTTTTTATCTTTTTCAATGATTAATAGTTCAACCTGCCCGTTCTTTACTGCTTTTAATGTTTCTTCAATACCATATACTGCTAGTCCATCTTTTAATATTTCACTTTTTAGAAATTTTACTGCTTTAATACTATCTGTCTTTTCTTTATTACTTATTACTTCGATTGACTCTTTTAGAAGTTTATTTTCGTCATCAATTGAAATATCAATAATATCTACCAATTTCTCTTTTAAATGTTGAGGGAGTTTATCTGCTAAATGATTCTTTGCAGTTCCTGGTCCTGCAATAATTATTTGTTCATCAACTCTTTTTTGTAATTCATCAATCACATCACTATAAAATTTATCTATTGCTCCTTTTCTGATCCTATTAAATCTAGCTTGTGACCAACCACCCTTTTTATGTTTACTCATTATATCTGCTGATAATTTTTTTGTATCATCTATCTCGCCCATTGATACTGAAAATATCTTAGCATAATTTGTATTAATTAGTAAAAATGTAAATGATTCCCATTCATCATTTATCCTTGCTAGAGGCCTAATATAAGGTGAAGAATCAACAATTAGTAAATTTTCAAATTCTACGTTAGAAATATAGTATTTTAAAAAATTATTTTTTTTGGATGCAAATATTGCAATATTTTTATTCTTATTTTTTTGAAGTATTTCTCTTATTTGATTTAATGTTTCAATAAAATTATTATGTTCTTCGTTTTTTAATAACTTTTTAATTTCATTTTCTCTTCTTACTATAAATTTATTATTGAAACCTTTTCCTAGATATAAACTAATAAATGTATCTTTACTATCTTTGTCATATATTTCAGATAATCCTCGAGTTATCTCTCTTAATGTTTCAGGCATATTAATAAATGAAAATAATATGGGTTTATAATTGCTTTGTAAAAAATTTACTTTCAATATACCCTTTGTAGCATTTATATTACATAGCAGAAATAAGATTTAGGATGAATAATAAGAAATTCAATAATTCTAATACTATTAATTCTTCAGAAATCAGCCAATATAAATATTGCTATATTGCATGGATTTTACAAAGGAGGGGATATGAGCCAAATACAGAAAAATTGGAAATTGGAAAAAAAGCACATATTGAAATTGGAAATAAAATTGATTATACTCAAAAAAACCTTAGAAGAGCAAAATTAATTGCCTTAATTGGTTATATCATATTCTTAATCTCAATTTTTTTAATATTAAAGGAGCTGATTTTATAGAAATCAATCTGTTTTTTGCAATTATTTTATTATCCATATCTTTTTTATTTCTGTTAACTTCAAAGATATTAAAGAAACAATCAGTTGGAATTAAAAATAAATATAAGATTGAAAAAGGAATTATTAGTTATTCAGACCTAAATAAACCTGCAAAAGCATTATTTTCAAAAAAATTAAATATAACAGGAAAACCAGATTATATAATTAATAAAAAAAATAAATTTATACCTGTTGAAATAAAATCGGGTTTAAGGGAAAAAGCTCAAGAAAACCATATTTTTCAACTTGCAAGCTATTGCTATTTAATAGAAGAAAAATATGGAGGTTTTGTTCCTTATGGGATTTTAATTTATGCAAATAAAAATAGATTTCAAATTCCATTTAATCCAAAACTTCGATTCGAACTTGAATCAACGGTAAAAAAAATGAGAGAATTATTAAAAACTGGAAATATGAAGAGAAATCATAATTCATATAGTAAATGTAAAAATTGCTCAATGAAAGAATATTGCCAAGATAGATTATTATAAAGACATTAATAAAAAAAAAGTTTTATAAACATATTCTATATTACATAATCTGGGGAGTAAATTAATGACAGATAATCTGACATTTGAAGACGGTGTTTTACTTTGTAAACATATTTATCAATCTGCAATAGATAAAACTTTAAACGGTGTAATCGAGCAGGAGGAGATTTTTTTTAAAGCCCATGATATGCTTAACAAAATTGATCATAAATTCAATAATGAAAGACTTGACGAGCTACTATTTCTATTAAATATAGAAAATGTATATTCTACAATGTAACTATTATAGATTCATATTTGATATGATAGAATTTATTTCTTTATTTTTTCTTAAGCACCATATCAAATGCTTCATTAAGAAATTCTCTTTCTTCTTTTGTTGGAGACCAACTAAAACCATTTTCATTTTTAATGAAATTTGGTGCGTTAGTATCAAATTTTGTCATTAAATTTAATGCACCTGTGTTAGGGTCTCTACTTATCTCAAGTTTTATATGTATATTTTCATTTTTATCCATATTATCCTCATCCACTAATTTAGTTGAAATAGTGTAATAGAACTTATAATTTTCTTTTATTTCAATACGAATAATATCTAATAAAAAGAATAGGTTTTATAATAGGTAAAAGATTTGGAATTTGAAGGAGAGATTAAAAAAAATTGGAGCAGAAACTCTATGTTGATTAATTCTGTTAACATAAAGATTAAAAAAGGTGGTGCAGGGATTGGCCCTACTTACAGTTTAACTATATTTGGTCATGGTAAAGTCATTTATAACGGAGTTGAAAATGTAAAAAATATGGGCATAATTGAAAGCTCAATTACACACGAGAAAATAGTTGATATTCTTAAAATTTTTAAGGATATAAATTTCTTTTCAATAGATGAATTCCAAAATATTAATTTGAGTGAAAATAAACCATATACAATAATTTCAATTACAATTCCAAAAGGTGAAAAAGAGACAATAAAAAAAACTATCAAATATGTACATGGCGATAAAAATGTTCCAAAAGAACTAAAGTTTTTAGAAGATAAAATTGATGAAATGGTTAATTCAAAGAAATGGGTTGGAGATATCTCAGATGTTGAAGGATTTGGGCAAAAAGAAAATGTAGATATTCAAAAAGAAGAGAAAAAACTCAAAGAGAATGGTAAATTAAAGGGCGATAAAAGAATAAAAAAACTGATAATTCCAATTTCAATAGTTATTATTTTTATTCTAATTTTATTTTTAGTTTTTTATCTTGGATTATTTGATTTTTCTGTACAAAGTAATGATAACAATCAATATGATGAAAATGATTTTCTAAAACCAGATTTAATAACCAGTTTAACTGCAAGTAATATCCAAGGTTATAGTAATTATTCAGAAAAAAATTCATTTAAACAAGGAGATAAAATTTACGTGTATCAAGTAATTAATAATCTTTCAAAAAATAAAGATGATTCATTTGATTTTGTTATTGAATATAATGTTGTTAATAATGATATAAAATATTTAGATAGAAAAATACCATTCAAATCATATGAAAATTTTACTGAGTTCAACTTTAATACAGATGAATTTTGGCCACCTGGTAATTATATTATATATCTTTTATTAAAAGACAATGTTTCAGAAGAGCAAATCCAATATACAATTTCTTTTTTGCTTACTGAAAAGTATAGCCAGTTACCTGAGATAATATTAGTTGATACAGCAAGTATTGTAAATGCTTATCAGGACTATGAAAAAAAATCGGTTTTTAATGTTAATGATCGTGTTTATATTTACGAAGAATATGAAAATATAACTATAATAAATTCAAATAAGTGTGATCTTTATCTAGAAATAATCGTTACTAAATGGCAGAGCGGAGAGACGGTACATAATGATAATACAAGTAAAAATGTTCCAGGAAATAATGCCCATTACTGGTTTTTTGATACCGATTCAACTTGGGAATCTGGAATATTGTATGAAGTAAATGCTTATGTAACAGATAATATCTCAGAAAAAACAACTAGCAAATCAACTCTATTTTCTCTAGTATAGAGAGATTATTCTTTTTTTGTGTAATTTTTACAAAATTGACATTATAACAAGTTAATTTTAAATAGTTGAATTTACAGAGTATAACATGTTGCTTTGAGGCAACAAAGAAGGTGAGGAGAATAATGAGGAAAAAAAACCTTGAAAAATATGATTCAAATGATGAGGCTTTTAATGAATACTTACAGGCCATCGGTGCAAGTATTATTGAAATAAACAAACAGATGGAGGAGGTGGACTAAAAATGATAAAGAAAAACAAAATACTAATTTTAACAAGTATTTTTGCAATAGCAATAATGATCAGTTCATCTGCAATATCCGCTCTTTCAATTAGTTCTTCAACTGAACTTTCAGAAGAATCTAAAACAGCCGATGATCCAATACAAGCAGTAGAAAGAGAAATAGCTGGTTCAGGCGGAGAAGATTTAGCTTATAAAGAATCCAAAGAATTATCAGGAACCATAGAAACCGTAAACCCTCCAGTTGGATGTGATAACTGTTTCCAGGCAGCAGTACTTGCAATAAATGATGCAAAAGAAAAATTATCAGATAGTTTTCCAAGAGTTAAAGACTATGTCGATTATGGACTTACATGGTATGTTTACTATTTAGACGATTTAACAGATTGGTTTACAGTAAATCTACAAAACACTCTTGATGATTCTTTCGATGAATATGGTTTCCATCCTGGAGTAATACTAGTAAGTGCAGTGTCATCAGCACTAGACTATACGTTTGATGTTTTCTATGACCTATTACAAGATCCGGACCTAAAACACAAAGTTCTAGCTACATTCTTATTACCGATATTCATGATAAAACTATCAATAGAACTTATTAACGCATGTTTCGCTGATGGAGGACAAGAAGCTGGAAGTACTGAAGTCGGTGAAGCAGGAGCTGAAATCGAAGGAACAGTTGAGTCCACAGGAACAGAGTCACAAACTGCAGGCTCAGGTTCAAGGAGTCTATAAATAAAATATATTTTTATATTGGAGAGATGAGGTAGCATCGATATGATGCTGCTTTTTTTAATTTTTTTAGTAAAAAGACTTTTATTAACTGTATTATTCTCATTTTTTATTATTATGAGAATTGCAGTATTATTAAACGAAAGGTGTAAACCAAAGAATTGCGCGAAAGAATGCATTAAATTTTGCCCTAGGGTTAGAGCTGGTGACGAAACAATTGTTCTAGGTGAAAATGGTAAACCAATAATATCTGAGGATCTTTGTGTGGGTTGTGGAATATGTATTAATAAATGTCCTTTTGATGCAATAAAGATAATTGGTCTTGCTCAAGAACTTGAGACAGATTTAATTCACCAATTCGGAAAAAATGGTTTCAGACTTTTTAGATTACCTATACCAAAAAAAGGAAGTTGCATAGGTTTACTTGGACCAAATGGTATTGGAAAAACTACTGCAATAAAGATATTGTCAGGTCAAATAATTCCTAATTTAGGTGATATTAAAGTAAAAGCATCTTGGGAATCAGTTGTTGAATATTATGCTGGAACAGAATTATATGATCATTTTAAAAGAATTTTAAATAATGAAATATCCAGTGTTGTAAAACCTCAATATGTTGATAAATTACCAAAAATTATGAATGGTAAAATAATTGATATCTTAAAGAAATCCGATAACTCAAACAATTTGGAAAATATTGTTGAAAAATTAGAGCTTGAAAATGTACTTGAAAAAGAAATTGAAAAAAAAGAGATATCAGGTGGAGAACTACAACTGGTATCTATTGCTGCTGCATTACTAAAAGATGTTGATCTTTATTTTTTTGATGAACCCTCTTCATATCTAGATATTCATCAACGTTTGAAGGTTGCAAGAATTATAAAAAAACTATCTGAGACAAAAAAAGTATTGGTTATAGAGCATGATTTAGCAGTTCTTGATTTTTTATGTGACAATGTACATCTTGCTTATGGTGACGAAGGTGCTTATGGAGTTATTACAAACCCAAGGGGTGTTAGACACTCAATTAATACATATCTTTCAGGTTATCTTAAAGAGGAAAATATTAGATTTGGAGAGAGAATCGAGTTTTTTGCTCATCCACCTAAACAAAGGCAACAGATGAACATATTAATTACTTATGATAATATCTCAAAATCCTACAAAGATTTTTCATTAGAAATTGAGAAAGGGGTGATTCGACAAGGTGAAATTATCGGAATAGTAGGACCTAATGCGATAGGGAAAACAACTTTTGTAAAAATGCTTGCAGGAAATATTAAACCAACTGAAGGTAAAATTGAGTATGATATTAAAGTCAGTTATAAACCACAATATATAACTCCTGATTTTGAAGGAACAGTTAGAGACTTTTTCGAACTAAAAGCTCAACAAATATTTACATCTGCATTATTCAAAGCAGAAATATTTGAACCATTCAATTTAAAATATTTACTTGATAAAGAAATCAAGACGCTTTCTGGAGGAGAACTTCAAAGAGTTGCAACTGCAAACTGTCTTGTTCAGGACTCAGATATCTATCTTATTGATGAGCCCTCTGCATATCTTGATAGTGAGCAGAGAATGATCACATCAAGGACTGTTAGAAGAGTAATTGAAAAAACAGGGAAATCTGCAATGATTGTTGACCATGATGTTTATTTTATTGATATGATAAGTGATGCATTAATCGTTTTTGATGGGATTCCTGCTAAGAAAGGAAAGGCTAGAGGACCATTTAGTCTTCATGAAGGTATGAACAGTTTCCTAAAAGATGTTGATATAACCTTTAGAAGGGATGAAGAAACACAAAGACCTCGTGTCAATAAACCTGATTCTTATATGGATAGAAAACAAAGAAAGGATGGGGAATATTACTATAGCCAATAATATAATTCTTACAAATCTAATAGAAATAAAGCACAATAGTTAAATCATTTGAGATTTATTCAGTTAGTAATGCCAAGATGCGGGAGGATAAGAACTTTTATTCGAGAATATAAACAATCATATAAAACTGAAAAATTATCATTTATTCCTCCTTTTTTAATTTTAATAGTTGAAGCAGTGCTTCTAATACATGCTCTAACAATTGATATACCTGATTTAATGGTAGTAGAATTAACAACAATCCTTCTTATCATATCATTTATAGAAATAATACTTGTATCTTACGAAATTCATGAACATTATTCAAGAACAAATTTTGATAAATTATTAACAATTAGATTAGATGACTTTATTACAGAAACAAAAGAAAAAAATGTAAAAAAAATAGTTTCTGACTTCATGAATAACTATCCAGATTATAGGAAACACAGAGGTAGAATATATCATACTGCATGTCAGATTTTGGAGACTCATAGAAAAGAAGCAATTGATAAAGAGCTATATACAAATTTAGATGAATTCTATAAGAAAAATAAAAAGGAAAATGTTGATGAAATATTAAATACATTTTTAAAAAAATATCCAAAATATTCAAAATATAGTACTAATATTTACAAGAGAGTCTGCACATTAAAAGAAAAAAAATAGGTTTTTAAATTTTTTCAATTTGTCATAATTCCACGTAAGTTTTATATAGTATTAAAAACAGAGTATAACACAAGATAGGTGAAATTGATGAGGAGAAATAATAAAAATTTAATAATGGGTTTAAGTTTGGCAATCGTCATTTTATTTTTAGGGGTTGCAATTAACCCTGCAATAGCAAAGCCAACTATGAGAAATAATGAAATAACAACTGAGAGTAAAACAGCAGAACCACCAAGAACACCACCTGTTCCACCAGCAGAAGAGCAGGTAAACGAGGATGAAGATTACTGTCCCCTTTGTGAACAGCAAAAACAAGAAGCAGTAGAACAAATAAAAGATGAAATAAGTGGAATGGCAGAAGAAAAAAGCGGTCAAATAAAAAACATAGAAGAAGGCTCAGATGGATCTTCAATGAACGAACAAGAAGCAGTAGAACAAATAAAAGATGAAATAAGTGGAATGGCAGAAGAAAAAAGCGGTCAAATAAAAAACACAGTAGAAGGCTCAGATGAATTTTCAATGCAAGAACAAGAACTAGTAGAAGCTTTTGTTGAACTTACAGGAGCCCTTGATGATGGAAGTCTATGTTTTCAACTTGCAAAATCATTTGCTCAATCAATATCTAACTTCATTGTCAATCTAATCCCAACATATGATGATCTCCAAGAACTATATGCATATTGGATAGAAAACAAAGATCAAATAATAGAAGACATCAAAGATTTCGCTATAACTGCAATGTTAGTAGCATATGAATATCTTGAATTTGTAGTTGATTTTACAGGATTTGCATTAATTGTCACAGGTATTGCAGTAAATATTGCAGCATCATCTTATGCAGTAGTTGCAGGTATTATTCTTGGAGCAATAGCTTCAGGTATTGCTTTTCTGAATATACCAGGTATGAAACTAATTCTTGCAGGAGTATTAATCGGTGGCGTTAGAATAATATGTAATATGATAGACTGCGGAGACGTTATTATTGGTGGAAGTTCAGCTGCTTCCTCACAAGCAACACAATCAGCAGCAGGTGCATCTGCAGCAAATACAATGAACTCAGCAGGTGCTACCTCATATGGTAGTGCAAGTCTATAAAATAGGAAGTAAAAAACAATACTTCCTTAATCTTTATTTCTCTTTTTTTCTACTTTTTTTCCATGATTTAAGGATTATTTTTCTAAGTTCATCTTCATTTTTTGCATTAATCCATTCTTCTTCAAAATCTGTTTCTTCTGCAATCTGAATAAGCCACATTAATGTATGGAGATAATAGTTCTTTTTATCAGGTGATGCAACTATTATAAAAAATGCATGTATATGACCAGAGTTATCCGATATAACAATTCCTTTTTTACTTCTGACAAGTATAATCTCAAATTTATCTTTTCCTTTGATTATGTTTGATACAATAGCAATTCCAGGATGAACAATGACATTTGAATCCTCCTCTCTTTTTTTAATTAAATTATACAATTTCTTTTCTGAAAAACCAATCTTTTCAGATAGTTTTTCTGATATAAGCCTAGTAAATTCATCAGGTGGTAAATATTTATATAAATCAATTACTTCACATTTTTTGATAATTTTCTTAAAACGTTCTTCCTCAAGTTTGTCTCTTTCAATAAGAATTTCTTTTAATTCTTCATCAACCATATAACCAGTTTTCTTTTGACCAGACAATCTTTCAATTACATGAAGAAGAGTATATTCCCTCCAGATTTTATCCCTTGCATAAAACCAATACCAGAGAAATGCAGCTCCTATAAAAAAGGCAACAAAGAAAAGTTGAATGCTTCCCATTTCAAAAATTAAAAAACTATAACCTATAATTCCTGCAATTTGTAGCCATGGATAAAATGGAGAACGAAAACTTGGTCGATAATTACGAATCTTGCTTTCACGCATCATAATTAAAGACAAATTAATAAAAATAAAAAGAAGCAAAACTAAGGTTGAAGCAATTTTTACAAGACCTTCTATATCTAAAAACAAAATAATAGATATCATAAAAGCTGATGTTAAAAAAATTGAAACTAATGGAACTCCATTTTTTGACATCTTTGAAAAAAAATTTGGCAATAGATGATCCTTGCTCATCGCCATAGGATAACGCGAAGCTGACAAAAGACCTGCATTTGCAGTAGTAATAAATGCTAAAACTGCTGCTACAGCCATTACAACTAAACCAATTTCGCCAATAAATGCCTCTGCCCCAATAGATATGGGCATATTTGAATCCATAAGAGTTTCATGGTCTAAAAGTCCTACTGTAACAAAAATTACACATGCATATAGAGCTGATATAACCCCCCATGCAAGAAACATACCTATTGGGATATTTCTCTTTGGGTTTTTTACCTCTTCTGCAACACTACAAACTTTTGTTAGACCCATAAATGAGACAAAAACAAAACCTGCTGTTGAAAAGAGAGCCCCAATCCCAAGACCTTCTCTTATGAAAGGATCAAATCGTGTAGGTTCTACGAATAAGAACCCAACAATAACATAAAATAATAATAAAGATAAGAGACCCGCTACAAGAAAAACCTGTGTTTTTCCAACATGTTTTACGCCTCTTAGATTAACAAATGTAAATAGAAGACAAAATGATATTGCAATGAGTTTAATAGTAAAATTATCAATTGTTTGATTATAGATTAATTTGAAAATTAATTCAAAAAAGATCCCAATTCCAACTAGGGCAAAGGCTGTTTTTGCTGCAAGTGAAAACCATGAGGAAAAACCACCAATTGTTCCAACCATGGGGCCCATGCTCCTATCTATAAAAAAGTAATCCCCCCCACATTTTGGCATTGCAGTAGTAAGCTCAATTTTTGAAAATAGAGTTGGAATAATTAAGAGACTTGCAATGATATATGAAATAATTACCGAGGATCCTGATTTTGAGTAAGCAATACCAGGAAGAACAAATAAACCCGAAGATATCATTGCACCAGATGCAATACAAAAAATATCAATTAATCCTAAATCTTTTTTAAATTGTTTATCACAATTTTTACTAGGCATCTAGGCTCTAATATATATAATAGTCTTTTTAGATTTTCCTTATATTATTATACAGCCTTTCTTAATTACTCTCTCAACAAGGTTCGTTCCAAAATGATAAGGCAGAAACATATGATTTGGACAATCAAGAATAATAATATCTGCCTGCTTTCCTATCTGGATACTGCCAACAGATTCACTCATATTTATTGAACATGCTGCATTAAAAGTTGCTGCGCAAATTGACTCTGCAGCAGTCATATTCATATTAAAACAAGCAAGTTGAATAATAAACTGCATATTTTCAACATAGCAATTTGGATTCAGGTCAGTTGCAAGTGCGATAGGAACACCTGAGTCTATCATTTTTCTTGCAGGAGCATAATTTTTCATCATGAGACTAAAGGGAGTTCCGGGTAGCATTACTCCAATTACTCCTTTCTCTGCCATATCCTTTATTCCTTTTTTTGAAATCTTTAATAGATGCTCAGCACTTATTGCATTTACTTCAGCTGCCAAAGATGCCCCATTTGTATCTGTGATTTCATCGGCATGTATTTTCGGTGTCATATCATGCTTTTTTGCTTCTATAAGAATTCTTTTTGATTCAGAGTTATTAAAAAAACCTTTTTCACAGAAAACATCACAGAACTTTGCATATTTCTTTGCTTTAGGAATCATATCTTCTATTAGGATATCTATGTACTCTTTTGAACTCAAATCTTCTGGAATAGCATGTGCTCCTAGAAAGGTTGAAACAATATCAACTGGGTGGGATTCGTTTAACTTATTTTGTACTTTTAGAATCTTTAATTCACTTTTTGTGTCAAGGCCATAACCACTTTTTGCCTCAATTGTGGTTGTACCATTAAGAAGCATTCTGTCAAGCCTATCTCTTGCTTGATCTTCTAAATTTTTAACTGATGCTTTTCTTGTTTTTTCAACAGTGTATGAAATTCCTCCGCCTTTCTTTTTTATATCAATATATGAAAGTCCTTTCAATTTCCAGTCAAGTTCGAATTCTCTTGAACCTGAAAAAACTAGATGTGTATGAGGATCAACAAAACCTGGAAGTACTGTTTTTCCTTTTGCATCAATTACAGTTTCTGCTTTATATTTTAGATTTTTTCCAAGATCAAAGATTAGTCCATCTTTAATTGCAATTGAGCCGTTTTTAGCAATTCCAATGTCTGACATTTCATTTTTTATTCTAGGTCGATTTGGACCTTTCATCGTTACAATTTCAGCAGCGTTCTTGATAAGAATATCAATTTCTTGCATTATCTTCCCAAATAGTTAAAAGAAGAACTTAGATTAAGGGTTTACGGTGGAAGGTTTATGCAAAAGATTGTTGAATGTGTTCCCAACTTTAGTGAAGGAAAAGATAAAGCAATAATTAATGCAATATCTGCTGCAGTTGAATCTGTAGAAGGTGCAAAATTACTTGATGTTGACCCAGGTGCTGATTTTAATAGAACCGTCTTTACATTTGTAGGTGAACCAAAACCTGTCCTTGAAGCAGCTTTTCAAGCAGCAAAGGTTGGAACTTCGCTTATTGATATGACTAAACATAAAGGTGAACATGCTAGAATGGGTGCACTTGACGTTTGTCCTTTTATTCCAATTAAAGGTGTAAATGATAAAGATTGTATTGAATTATCAAAAAAATTTGGAAAACGAATGGCAGAAGAACTTGGAATACCTGTTTTTCTTTATGCAAAATCTGCAAAAAAACCTGATAGGGTGAAACTTCCTAGCATAAGAAAAGGCGAATATGAAGCCCTTGAAGAAAAATTCAAAAATCAAAGTTTTAAACCAGATTTTGGTAAGGCAGAATTTGTCCCAAAGAGTGGGGCTACAGCAACTGGCTGCAGAGACATACTCATTGCATACAATATAAATCTTGATACAAACGACAAGTCTATTGCCTCTAAAATTGCAGGCAAGATTAGAACTAGTGGTGTAGCTAAAAAAGATAAAGACGGTAATAAAATAATTGGGGCTAATGGAAAAGCTGAAAGGGTTCCAGGTAAATTTAAGGGTGTACAAGCTGGAGGAATGATGTATAATGAAAATATTGCACAAGTGTCAATGAATCTACTTAATTTTCAAAGGGTAAATCTACATAATGTTTACGAAGAAGTAAAAAAAGAGGCAGAAAAGTTTAATGTTGAAGTTACTGGTAGCGAAATAGTAGGACTTGTACCAAAAGAATCATTAGTTCTTGCAGGTAAGTTTTATTCAAACAAAGAAGGATTAAAAATAAATGATGAGGAAGAACTAGTCAGTCTGGCAATCGAGAAACTTGGACTTTCTGATCTTTATTCATTTAAAGCCGAAGAAAAAGTAATTGAATATATGGTTGAAGAACAAGGCCCTCTTGCATCTATGAAAATAAATGTTTTTATTTCTGAACTTGCATCAAATAGTCCTGCACCCGGTGGAGGTAGTGTTGCAGCACTATCTGGAGCTCTAGGTGCAGCACTTTCATCCATGGTTTGTAATCTTACAATTGGAAAAGACAAATATGTAGATGTTCAAAATGAAATTAAAAGTGTTTTAGTTAAAAGCGAAAAAATCCGTAATAGGCTTACTGAGTTAATCGATGAAGATACAAATGCTTTTAATGATGTAATGAAAGCCTTCAAGATGCCTAAAGAAACAGATCAGCAGATGAAAAAAAGAACTAATGCAATACAAGATGGTTATAAGGTTGCAGCAAATGTACCACTTGATACAGCAAAAACCTGTACCGAAATTTTAGATCTAGCATTGATTGTTGCAAAAAAAGGGAATCAAAACTCAATAACTGATGCAGCGGTATCTGCTATTATGGCAAAGGCTGGTGTTGAAAGCGCAATTTTAAATGTAAAAATCAACCTCAGCTCTATCAAAGATGAAAAATTTGTTAAAAAAGTAAAATCTGAAATTATATCAATAGCAAAGCAAACAAACAAAAAAACAGATGAAATTATCAATATTGTTAATGAAAAAATATAGTTGTTCAAAATTTATAAGTATATGAATAATGCTTTAGTTTATCCATATGAAATCTGATATTGATATAGCTAGAGAAGCAAAACTTCAAGATATTTATTCTATTGCAGAAAAACTTGGTATTTCCAAAGACGAAATAATACCATGTGGAGATCATAAGGCAAAAATTGAACTAGATATTCTAAAAAGAATTAATAAAGACAAAGATGGAAAATTAATACTTGTTACAACTATTAACCCAACTCCAGAAGGTGAAGGAAAAACCACATTAACAATTGGCCTTGCTCAAGCTCTTTTTAAACTTGGTAAAAAAACAATGCTTTGCATTCGTGAACCTTCCCTTGGACCAACAATGGGCATGAAAGGTGGTGCTGCAGGCGGTGGATATTCACAAGTTTTACCAATGGAAGATATCAATCTACATTTTACAGGCGATATGCATGCGATAACAAGTGCCCATAACTTGCTTGCAAGTCTACTTGACAATCATATTCATTATGGAGATAAGTTCCATATCGATCCAAGATATATAGTATGGCCAAGAGTACTAGATATTAGTGATCGTAATTTAAGAAAAGTAGTTGTTGGACTAGGTGGTCCTAAAGATGGAGTTCCACATGAAGAAGAATTTGCAATAACTCCTGCTTCAGAGATAATGGCAATTTTATGTTTATCAAAAGATTTAGCTGATTTGAAAAAAAGACTGGGTAATATTATTGTTGCATATACTTACAAAAATAAACCCATCTTTGCAAAGGACCTAAAAGCAGTCGGTGCAATGGCTGTTTTATTAAAAGATGCGTTAAAACCAAATCTTGTTCAGACAATTGAAGGAGTACCTGCATTTGTCCATGGTGGACCATTTGCAAACATTGCCCATGGAACAAACAGTCTTATTGCTACAAAAATGGCTTTAAAACTTACAGATTATGTTGTTACAGAAGCAGGTTTTGGCTCAGAGCTTGGTGCTGAGAAGTTTTTTAACATTGTATGTAGAACAGGTAAAATAAAACCAGATGCAGTTGTCTTACTTGTTTCAATTAAATCATTAAAAAGGCATGGGAAAGGAGATGTCAAAAAGGGACTTATAAACCTTGAAAAGCACATTGAAAATATATCTATTTATAAAGTTCCTCTAATGATTGCGCTAAATCAATTTATTGATGATAAGGAAAATGAGATAAAAATAGTTGAAGAATTCTGCAAAGTAAAAGATATTCCTTTCGCTGTTGCAGATGTATGGGCTCAAGGGGGAGAAGGCGGAATTGAGCTTGCTGGTAAATTAATAAGTTTGATTCATAACAATAAATCAAATTTTAAATGTCTTTATGAACTTAAATCCCCTATAAAAGAAAAAATTGAATTAATTGCAAAGAAGATGTATGGTGCAGAAAGAGTTGTGTATTCTGTTTCAGCAGAGCAAGACATCAAACTTGCAAAAGAAATCGGACTTGAAGATTTAGCAATTTGTATTGCAAAGACTCAATATTCTATATCTGATGACCCAAAATTATTAGCTAGACCTAAAGATTTTAAGATAACTGTCAGAAATATTAAATTCTCAGCAGGAGCAGGGTTCTTAGTTCCAATGACAGGTAAAATTACTACAATGCCAGGTCTTCCAAAAAAACCACTGTCCGAAAAGATTGATATAGATGATAAAGGAAACATAACTGGACTTTATTAATTTCTTATTAAAATAAGGATAGATTGAAATATTACATAATATATGCATTTTAAGGGAGGTTAGATACTTATGACTGAAGATCTTAAGTCTCATGTAGATGATATAATAAATGCAATCAGTGATAAAACAGAAAAGGAATTAAAAAGAGAAGAGCTTGAAGAAGAGCTCAATAGATTTATGGAATACGGTGTTCCTTTAGACCAAGCAAAAGAGACATTGATTAATAAATTTGGTGGAGTAACAATAAATAATGTATCAGAAAATTCTTCTGAGAGAAAATTAATTAGTAATCTCCAGCCAAATGAAAGAAGCGTGAATTTATTATGTCATGTCATTGCATTAAACCCAAAAGAAATTACTGTTAAAGGACAAAATAGAAAGATTTTTTATGGAATTTTTGGAGACGAAAGTGGAACTATTCCATTTACAGCTTGGGATAGCGAGCTTGATTTCAAAAAAGGAGATGTTGTTGAAATATCAAATGCATACACAAGAGAATGGCAGGGATCAGTACAATTAAATCTAGGTGATAGAGTAAGTATTAAAAAAACTGATAAAGATAAACTTCCAAAGACTGCATTTAAACCAAAAGAACTAAAAGTTGTTGATTTAAAATCAGGAATTGGCTCTGTTGATGTCACTGCAAAGATACTTGACATTAAAGAAAGAGAAGTAAACATTAATGGAGATAAAAAAAAGGTATTTTCAGGTACAATTGGTGATGAAACAGGCAAAGCACAATTTACTTCATGGAATGATTTTAATATAAAGAATGGAGATGTAATCAGAATAAAAGGAGGTTATGTCAAATCATGGAAGGGAATTCCACAACTTACCTTTGATGAAAGAGCAGAAGTAAAAAAACTTGATAAAGGAAAAATTTCTGAAAAAAATATTGAATCAGTTAAATTAGCAATTCATAAACTAATTGAGAAAAGAGGAGCAATAGATGTAGAAATAGAGGGTGAAGTAATAGAGATAAGACAAGGTTCTGGTTTTATAAAAAGATGTCCAGAATGCAATAGACCTCTTCAAAATGAGGAGTGTAGTGTACATGGAAAAGTATCAGGTGAGCCCGACCTAAGATTAAAACTTGTGGTAGATGATGGAACAGGAGGAGTTAGCGCAATACTTAATAGAGAGGTCACTGAAAAAATATTGGATTTAAGCCTTGAAGAATGTAAAAAGATGGAGGATTCTGATTTGCTTGATGTGATTAATAAAAAGCTATTTGCTCAAAAAATCAAATTGAGAGGTAATGCTCTTGGTGATGAGTTTGGAACAAGTCTAATTACAAAGGATGCAGGGATGCTTGATATTAATCTAAAGGAAGAAATAGAAAAAATTTCACTTGAAGTGGAGGAGTTGTTATGAAACGAGAGACCGCATGGAAGATCTTTGCAGGTGAGTTTAACGATTCAACCTATGAAATAAAGGGAGAAGGTGAAATGTCGCCTTCTTATATCGTAAGTCCTCTTGGTGCAAAGATAAATCGAGTCTTTATCATAGGCGTACTTACAGATGTTGAAAATGTATCTGAAAGTGGTGAGCTTGTGAGGGCCCATATCTCTGACCCTACAGGTGTTTTTACAATTTATTCAGGTCAATACCAGCAGGATGTAACTGATGCTCTTTCAAATATTGAAGTTCCCTCCTTTGTTGCAATAGTTGGAAAGGTTAGAACCTACACCCCCGAAGAAGGAGTTTTTTATGTCTCAGTTCGTCCTGAAAGAATAATGGAAGTTAATGCCCAAACAAGGGACAAATGGATTCTTGAAACATGTAAGAACACAAAAGAAAGAATTGAAGCCTTTTTTGAAGCAATGAAGATGAATAACCCAGATATCTATTCAATTAAAAAACTTGGCTATAGCAAAGAACTTTCTGAAGGGATTCTTGAAGCATTAAAAAACTATGGAAAGAACGTTGATCTGAATAGATACATTGTATTAATTCAGGAATCATTACAATATCTGGTACCTGGTAAAGAAAAAGCAAAGGAAGTAAAAGAAGAAAAGACAGAAAAGCCAAAGGAAATAAAAAAGGAAGAAAAAATCAAAGAAAATAAGACAAGAAAAGAAGAAACTAAAAATGATGATAAAGACCAGGAAGACGAAGATGAATCCATCGAAAACGAAAAAACCGTCTTAGAAGTAATTAAAACAATTGAAGGAGAAGAGGGAGCGGCTTGGGACTTAATTACAGAAAAATGTGAAAAAAAGGGCCTTAATAGTGATACAATTGAGGAAACCCTTAACTCTTTAATGGATAAAGGTCTAATCTACGAACCAATCCTTGGTACAATAAAAACAACTTAAAGCTATTTTACTTTGTAATATTTCCTATACCATATATAACCAATTGGTAAGCAAAATATTATTGCAACAACAATTGCTATTGCAAGCATTTTATAAAGCTGACCTTCATCGATATAGAACTCTTTTATTCTTAATTTTCCAATATAAGGCATCATCAAAGGATAATCATCCTTACTTTTCTCTTCTGTAATTATATAACTATTATCACCAATTCCATCGTTGTTCTTGTCAAGACCCTTGTAATCATCCCAATAATTACCCTGATTTTTGTATGACCAAAGATTACTGCATTCATCTAATGCATTTTCTGAGTTGTTTATAAAATCATTATGATAAATTGTATTGTTTTCAGAATTAATCTCTTCATCATCAATAGGGGTTATTTTATCTGTTTTTAGCCCATAATTTGAATTGTTTGAAATTGTGTTATTAAAAATTTCTGAATTTGCCGATCCAAGAAGATATAATCCAATTGAATTGTTATTGATATTATTTTTATATATTCTGCAATTACCAAAATAATCTAAAAAAATTCCAGAAAAAGAACCGTTTTCAATTGTAAAACCTGAAATATTAACATAAAGGGTTTGTATTGTTATTACGTCCTGATAATTTTCTCCATTGATTATTGTTGTCTCTTTGTTTTCTCCAAATAGATTTATTGATTTATTTATCACTAGATTTTCATTATATGTTCCATTATAAACAAGTATCGTATCTCCTTTTTTTGAATCATTTATTGCATCTTGTATTGTTTTATAATTTTCAGTTTTTTCTCCACCAACATATAAAATTTTGTTATTGCTTTCTTCAGATACAGAAGGTATTGAAAATAAATTAATAATTATCAAAGTTAAAATTGCAATTATTGTAAACAAAATCTTTTTTGACATGACCTACCACCTATAATATCTAATTGATAATAGAGATGGTATTTATGCAATTTTCTCATTTTGCGATTATAACACAATCGTTGTTTTCACAGGATACATTTATATAAAAATAATAAGAAAAACTAAAGCAAAAATAGATGGTATAGGTGATATTATGTCAAAATATTCAAAAAAGATAGATGATTGTTGTTACCCTTCGCTATATGATGCTTTTGACTTGGGAGATAGAGTAAAAAGGAAATACAAGAATAACAAAGGTAAAAAGGTTGAATATAAAGGAATTGTTCTTGCAATAGAAGATAGCGCTATAGAAATATATTGGGACACAAGAAATGGAAAATATCGACCTAATGATATGGATATAGCATTTACAAATTGTTCAATAAATGAAATATTTAAGGGTAATGAAGAATATACGCCTATTGAAAAGGACATAAAATAAAAAATACCCTTATAGATATATTTAAAAATATCTGTAAATATATATAAAATGGGATGGGGATTTGGAAAATGAATAAAGAATCATTACCATTAATCATGGGTTTACTGATTCCTGTATTGTTAGTTTTAGTTATACTATTATATTACTATGGTTTTGATATAACAATTTATTTAAGAAAATTCCCAGCTGTTTATTATATTGTAATTTTTCCATTTATTTTAGGTTTTATTGTAATAATTGTCAAAATGATGAGACCTGATTGATTTAGGCATTACTCCTTATAAATAGCTTTTTACTAATTTTTTTATAGACAACAATTGTACAATAACTATTATATATTGTTTAATATAATTTTAATTCAATTATGTTAATCGTTGGGTTATTATCAAGTAAAAAAGAAGCACAAGAAATATCTTATATTGCAAAAATTTGTGATATCGAAGAAAGAGTTCATTTTGCTGTAAGAATGCAAAAATTAAAGGAAATGCTCAAAAAGGAAAAAGACTAAAAATTTTAATGAAAAATTTTAAGATATTTGACTATGTTTACCAAACTAAGGTGTAAATTATTACAGTTTTAATTGTTTCATCAAAAGTTGATCCTGCAAGTGATAATATAAAAAAAGAAATGATTAATCAATCTGATTGGGGAAAAATAGGTAATTTTAACGAAAATTCCGTTTTTAGAAACATCCAAAATAAAGAAATAATTATTGTTACAATTAATGACAATAAAATATATCACGAAAATATAAATAAAGAAGTAGAAAATAAAATAGAGATAAAGGCAAAGCAAGCTATCTTTTTATCAAGACATAGAAGCAAATCTGCAAAACCTACTTTAACAACGCATGCTATAGGAAATTTTTCTGAAGCAAAATTTGGAGGGCTGCCAGAAACACTCTCAGTATCTTCGCCACAGATGATGACCAGTTTATTAAGATTAATTAAAAAAAATGCAGATTCTGAAAAAATGTATCATAGTGTTGGTTTTGAAGTAACTCATCATGGACCATACATGGACATACCTAGTATTTTTGCCGAAGTTGGAAGTGATATTGAAGAATGGAATAAAATAAAGCCCTCAAAAGTAATTGCAAAATCATTGCTAGAATTATTAAAAAATTTTCAATATGAAGAAGATATTAATGGAAAAAATCCAGTAATAGTTGGAATTGGAGGTGGGCACTATGCACCACGCTTCACAGAAGTTGCATTAAAAAAAAAGGTTGCATTTGGTCATATGATTCCAAAGTATCAGATAAAAAAAGGAGAAATTGAATTTAAAATGATTGATATGGCAATTCAAAATACTCCAAATTGCATAGGCGTATACCTAGATAGGAAATCCTTTAAAAAATCTGAGGTTACAAAATTTAATAAATATTTTGAGAAAAATGATATTAAATCATTTTCAAGTAAGGAATTTATCGATTTATGAATTCAAATTTTTTTTAGCAAGGATGTGGGCTTGTCTAAGGGGTTCTGGAATTTTATATTTACTAAGTCTTTTCACAATCTTTAATGTAGAATCAAAAGAAATTTTATGACCAGGGGAAATATAGACAGGGTGCTTTAATTTTTCATTTGAAAAAAATATTTGACCTTTTTTAATTCCATCAACAAATACTTCTTTGTTTTTAATATCTCCATATAAAAGTCTTTTTGCAACACCAATACTAGCCTTATCAAGAATTATTCCTGCTTGTGTTGCAAGACCAATTCCATAGGGATGAAGAATTCCATTACCATCAAACATAAACACACTAGGTTCAGATTTTAAAATATTTACAAGCTCTCTTATTAACGGAAATTCCCTATAAAAAAAATAAGTAGATATATATGGGAAATTTGTTTCCCAAGAAATTGTCTTTTTTTCAATTATTTCTTTTGTTTTATAATCAATTATAACACAGGCTGCACATGCATTTTCAAATTCATCTTTTGGATAAGAAACATCAATACCTGCAACTGTTTTAATTTCTTTAAAACCATCCTTTAATGATAGATTTTTACTAAGTTTTATTTGTTCTTTTCTTAATTTTTTTAATGGAAAAACTGTTTTAAATTCTTTAAAAAAGACCCTATCAAAATTTAAGATTTTATTATCTTTAACCTCTATATTTACCTCATTTAGTCTTCTAATCTTATCTTTAATACCCAGACCAAATCCTCCTAATCTTCCATCTGAGTGAACTATCTTATAACAAGGCATCCCATCAGCATCAGGATTTTGGTTCATCATCCTACCAACCGCCCTTGCAGATATCTTGTCACCCAATGCCTCTGCAACAGCACCATAAGACGAAATTTTACCTTCAGGAATTTGTTTAACAAGTTTGTAGGTATAATCAAAAAGATTCATAAATAATGATAAGATAAGCCCTCTTAATAATTTTCTTTAGATGAAATGGTAAAATGAATCAAATAAAATTCTTAGGTACCGGCGGAGGACGCTTTGTAGTTTCAAGGCAATTGAGAAAATCAGGTGGCATCTGGATTTCTCTTGATGATACAAATATAATACTTGACCCAGGTCCGGGGTCTCTTGTAAGGATGTTATCTAGTAAACCAAAATTAAATCCAAGGAGCTTGGATGCAATAGTTGTTTCTCATAAACATCTAGATCACTCAAATGATGTAAACATAGTAATTGAGGCAATGACAAATGGCGGATGGGATAAAAAAGGAGTTTTAATTGCTCCAAAAGAAGCACTTGAAGATGACCCTGTAGTCTTAAATTACATAAAAAAATATTTACCTGAGATTAAAACTTTATCTATAAATAAAAAATACAAAATCAAAAATATTACAATTAAAGCAGCTGTTAAAAACATTCATCATAACACAGAGGCATATAGTTTTAACATCTATGGTAAAAACAATTCAATTTCAATTATAACGGATACTAAATATTTCAAGGATTTGGGTAAAAGATTTGATGGTGATATATTAATTATCAATGTAGTATTTTATAAAAATAAAAAAAATTTAGAACATCTTGATATTAGTGATGTTAGAAAGATACTTTCAGAAAAAAAACCTAAACTAACAATTCTTACTCATTTTGGTATGACAATGATTAAAAATAGACCATGGGAAATTGCTAAAAAATTAACAAAGGAATTGGGTTTAAAAGTTATTGCTGCTTCTGATGGAATGAATATTAATTTAGATGATTACCAAAATAGATGATTAAATCTCAATTTTTCTTTCTTCAACAACTCTAGCTACACCGCCAACCATTACATTTTCATCTTTGATATCTACAAATACTCTACCGGGTCTTCCAATTATATCTCCCTGTTCACAAATAAATTTCTCCCCTTTGATAAACTTGTATTTTAAAAGAAAACTGCAAATTGCTCCATTTGCTGTTCCTGTTACAGGATCCTCATTTATCGAATAATAAGGTGCAAAGTTCCTTGCATGATAAACAGAACCCTCCTCTAATGTTTCAAAACTAAAGACATGATAGCTGCCAATTCCATTTTTTTCACAAATTTTCTTTATCATTTCAAAATTAGGTTTCATTTCTTTTAAAATATCATATCCTTTGACACATATTGGAAGTGTAAAAAGGCCTGTTGAAACAGCCTTAAAAGGTATTCTATTATCGATATCTTCTACAGATATATTCATGCTATCTGCAATATTATATATATCTAAATGTATATCTTTTATATTTGCTTTTGCCTGAGACATCAAAACCTTATCAACTTCCTTATTTGGACCATATTCAATCCTGATAGGCAATATACCTGCCCTCGTTTCTTGATGTAGATATTGTTTTGAGAGTCTATTTTCAATAGCCAATAAATAAAAAGTTGCAATTGTTGCATGACCACATAAATCAACTTCTATTGTTGGGGTGAAAAATCTAATCTTATAATCGGCATCTTTACTTGGATATACAAAAGCTGTTTCAGACACATTTAAAATTTCTGAAATATGAGCCATTTTCTTATCTGTTAAATGCGGAGAATCCAATAAAACACCAGCTGGATTACCACCTTTTAATGAATTAGTAAATGCATTTAATTTTTTAACTAAAACCTTCATTTCTACCTCTTATGGTTCCATAGTTTATTTGCAAAACATTCCTTTTCAAATCGATCTGCAAGATTCTTTTCTCTGCTAGTTAATTCTCCTTTAATTAGTTTAATATCAAATTCCTCTTCAAAACCTTTTTTCAATGGGCTGCAAAGATCGTTGAAACTAATATACTTTCCAAGAATTTTTCTAATCGAACTAACCCTTTCCTTCGTATTTGATATTAATTTGTCTTTAATTTTTTCATTAGGAACCTTTAGTACTGAAAACATCTTATCAACATCGACATCGATTAAAATAGTCCCATGTTGAAGAACGGTGCTATGTTTCCTTGTTTGAGCATTCCCAGAAATTTTCTTGTTTCCAACAACAATATCATTAATTGGTTTATATTCAGAATTTATCCCAATATATCTAAGCCCTTTAATTAGTGCTCCGCATATCTTTCCATAACTCTCCATGATATTTTTTGAAATATCTTTATGAGATTCAGGAATTACAATGCTGTAAGTCAATTCATTTTCATGAAAGACTGCACCGCCACCAGTTATTCTTCTAACATATTCAACACCATATTTTTTACACATATCAATATCTATTTCCTCCAGAAGGCCTTGAAAATAACCAATTGATATAGCAGGTGGTGCCCACTCATAAAATCTTAGAGTAACAGGAGAATTTCCTTTACTATTTTCAACAAGTATTGCTCTATCTATTGCCATATTTTTAGCAGCAGTGTTTGCATTTGATTCAATATATCTCCATTCTTCTTTCATTTTAAACACATCATAATTCCATCTACAAGGCCTTCGGCGTCTAGACCAATGAATTCAATATTATTTTTTTTAATTGTTTGTATTATCTTTTCCATTAGTAAATTTTTTTCAATTCTACAGTTCTTCAATTTATTTTCAATTAATTCAATTGATTCTTCAGGATATGCAAAAAAATCACCAGTTATCTTAATATCATCAATTTTTTCATTTGTATCATTTAAGTTTAAGTTTATTTTTAAAAGCTTACCATTGGGAATTTTATAAATCGATTTATAATTCATCAATATACAGATATAAAAAATAGGTATAAATATCTTTAAGAAAATATCTTCTCAGCGTGATAAGAACTTCTTACAAGAGGTCCAGATTCAACATTTTTAAAACCGATATCTTCTCCAATTTTTCTTAATTCCTTAAATTCTTTTGGATGATAATATTTTTTTATTCCAATATGACTTTTTGTAGGCTGCAGATACTGACCAATTGTTAGATAATCAACCTTTGCACTCCTCAAATCATTCATCGTTTTTAATATCTGATTCTTATTTTCCCCAAGACCAATCATAAAACCTGATTTTGTTTTGATATTTTCATTAATTTTTTTAATGTTATCTAAAAGATCAAGGCTTATTTCATAATTTCCTTCAGGTCTAATTCTAGGAAAGAGCTCTTTTACAACCTCGATATTATGATTGATTACATCTGGTTTTGAATCTATAACTTTTTCCAAAGGTTTTATCAAACCCATAAAATCAGGAATTAAAAGCTCAATTTTGCAGTTTTTATTTATTTTTCTTATTTCATTTACAGTATTAAAAAAATATGATGCTCCTCCATCATCCAAATCATCCCTAGTAACTGATGTAATTACTACATATTTAAGACCTAAATGTTTAACACTATTAGCAACATCAACTGGTTCATTCTTGTTTAATTCCAAGGGTTTTCCATTTTTTACATTACAATACTTACAATTTCTAGTACACACATCACCTAGTATCAAAAAAACAGCAGTTCCATTCCCAAAACATTCTGCTATATTGGGGCATTTTGCTTCCTCACAAATTGTATGCAATTTTGATTTTCTCAATAACTTCTTCATTCTGACATAATTTTCCCCACCAGGAATCTTAACTTTTAACCAATCAGGATGGTGTCTGATTAAATCAAACCCCCATCGTTACTCTTAATAAATCTCTAAGACCCGGTGAAAAACCTAGTATTAATATACCAATTTTAAGAAGATTTACAAGGTTTATATAATCTTTGAGTTCGTCTTTATAAAATACATCAAAGATAAATATAACAGACATAATTAAAACAAATTTAACAATTGGAAACAAAGGACCCCAGATTTCAAGTAAAAAGTTTGATGCTGGATGTTTTTCAGCATAATTCAATCCTAGCAAAAATGGGTCTTTAATACTTATATAACTAGTAATACCATCAATTAAATGTCCAGAAAGCATTGCTAGATTAAGAGGATTTTTAAAAACAGATATTTTTTCATTATCTCTGAATATATAAGCAATTAGATACACAATCCCAACAACTAAGAATACTAATGCTAAAGCAATTAATAGAACAACTGAAGAAACCCCAGTTGTCTCACTCCAATAATTTCCAATTATCCAGTCAAAAACTGGATATAATGAGGGAATTAAAAAAATCATTCCACCGATAAATATAACGTTATTAACAGTCAACCCGCTTTTCTTGAATTTCTTTGAGAGATAATGACCTAGAACCATGAAAAAAATTGCATAAATTGCTATTTGAAGATATATCAAGGGAGAAATAAACCAGTAAACCAAAGGCTCAGAAAAAAATTCTGTATCCTCAAGAGTTCTAGTAACAGGTCCAAATATAATGTAAGGCATTAAAGATAAAGCAAATCTCCAATCAACAACTATATTTAGCTTTTTTATTAATTTATAAATTCCAAAAAGTGATAAAATTAGAATAATTCCATAGCTTATCTCTGAAACATAAGTATAGCCCTCTTCAGCAATTATCCCATTATGAACTGCAGCCCCACCTTGAGCATCAGCAACAACAGGCCCCCAGTAGTATTTCCATATCCACTGATCATAAAAAATTGATGGAAATAAAATAATTCCTATTATGATTATAAGGGAGATTATTAGTATAGAATATATCATAAAATTTATTGGATTTTTCTTGTAAATTTCATTAATTATCATTAAAATCTTTATAAGAAAGGAAAAAATAATATATTAATCCCGTGGTTTAGGAATACGTTATGGAACGATTTACAAAATCAAAAACCATGGTGTTTCCACGGGAAATTATCATTGGTCACAATACCACTTCAGATATAGCAAATCTCTGCGATAGAATAGGACGAGGTAAAAATGTACTCATTGTAGCTGATAAAAAAACAAAAAAATTATCAGGTGACGATATACAAAAAATCCTCAATAAAGCAAATTATGAGGTAAAAATGAAGATTGTTTCTTCACCAACTGTAGGTGAAGTAAATAGAGTTATCAAATATGCTCATAAAAATAAAACACAAATGATGCTTGGTGTGGGTGGAGGAAGTGTAATTGATGTAACAAAACTTGCATCTTATGAAATAAAGATACCTTTTATAAGTGTTCCAACCTCAGCTGCCCATGATGGTATTGCCTCACCTAGAGCTTCATTAAAACATAGTAAAGGTTCTGTATCAAAAACAGCTGAATCTCCGCTTGCAATTCTTGCTGATACAAAAGTCATTCAAAAGGCACCTTATAGGATGCTTGCATCTGGATGTGCAGATGTAGTATCTAATATGTCTGCAGTAATGGACTGGGAACTTGCTCATAGATTAAAAGGAGAGGAATACAGCAGCCACTCAGCAGTTCTTGCAAAAACAGCAGCTCAGCTCTTAATTGATAATGCAGAGGACATTAGAACAAACACTGAAGAATCTGCATGGATTGGTGTAAAGGCCATGATTGTTTCAGGTGTTGCAATGAGTGTTGCAGGTAACACAAGACCAGCATCAGGTTCTGAACACATGTTTTCACACATGCTTGATCATCTGGGTCCGGGAATCATGCTTAAAGGAAAAAGACACAAAAAACCAATGCACGGAGAACAATGTGGAGTCGGTGCAATAATGATGGTATATCTTCATGGAGGAGATTGGGAGAAAATAAGAAAAACATTAAGAAAGATTGGAGCTCCAGTTACTTCTGAAGAATTAGGCATATCAAAAAAGAAAATCGTTGAAGCCCTTGTCCGTGCACAAGAAATCAGGCCTGAACGTTATACAATACTAGGCGAAACTGGCCTCACCAAAGATGCAGCAAAAAAGGTTGCAAAAATAACTGGAGTAATCTAAAAATGGCACTCGTTACACTGATAGGTGAAAAAATTGCAAAAAAAGACAACACTTTTACTTATCTAGGGCCTATCAACGAATGTAGAAATTGTAAATTAAAAAATGTTTGTTTTAATCTTAAACCTGGAAGAAGTTATCAAATCACAAATCTAAGGGATAAAAAACATAACTGTAAGGTCCATGAAGGTACTGCAGTAGTTGTAGAAGTTCAAGAATTACCAATAATTACAACTGTTGATTCAAAATTTTCAGCTGGTTCAAAGATAAAAATCGAACAAAAAAATTGTATTAACATCGGTTGTAATTATTATGAAATATGTAATGTAAAGATACAAAAAGATAAAGAGTATAAAATTTCAAAAATCTTAGAAAAAGTAGAATGTCCTAAGAAATTAAATCTGCAAAAAGTAGAGCTTTCTGAATAATAAATCAATGGCATTTTACGTTGTATATCAAACCATTTGTATCCATAAATTTTCCTATCCCAAATGTACCCTGACCGTCTTTAATTATTTTTGCCCAATGTTCATTATTAGTCATCAAATCATTAGTTATTTTTGCATAACCAATACAGATAATTGAAGTTCCCGAAGTTTGACAATTCCAAGTTTCTCCAATTATTCTTATACTTTCATTATCATTTTTGTCAATACCCTCATAGATAATATACTGTGTTTTATGCCCATTTAATAATACTCTCTCACCTTGTGTTTTATTTTTTTTATCCAAAATAATATTCTTATTTGTTGCTTGGTCAATTGTTTCTTTTGTTCTTTTGATTAGTTCATCTTCATTTAAAAGAAAAATTGTTTTCATACTAGTAAGTGTTATATAAGCAGGAAAACTCTCATTGTAATTTCTATAAGTATAACTTACCCACTTTTCCAAACCTAATAGTTTTGAACCGCCATCAGTATCTGTAAGGTCTTCTTCCCATGAATCCCCAAGGATATTGTCTTCAATTTTTGCTTCATTTAACTCATTTGAACTGAAAAAGACAGAAATAATAATGATTGTACTAATTACTATTGCAATGACTATATATTTTTTATTATCTCCAAAACCACTTTCAGATGACACATTGGTACATATTTTCTGTTATACTTTAAACTAACGAAAAAGAAAAAAAGAAAAAAATTAGTCTTTTATTTTTTAAGTCCAGCTTCTTTTTTAAGTAAAATTGCCTTGTCAGTTTTTTCCCATTTGAAATCTGCATCATCTCTTCCAAAATGTCCATATGATGCAGTTTTTGAGTATATTGGCCTTCTAAGATCAAGATGCTTAATTATACCACCAGGTGTCAATGGAAATAATTCTCTAACAAGCTCTTCAATTTTCTCTTCTGGGATTTTATTTGTGTTAAAACAATCTATATTTATTGAAACTGGTTCGGAAACACCAATTGCATATGCTAACTGTATCTCACATTTATCAGCTATTCCTGATGCAACGATATTTTTTGCAATATATCTACAGGCATAAGCTGCACTTCTATCAACCTTTGTTGGATCTTTTCCAGAGAAAGCTCCACCACCATGTTTTCCTATTCCACCATATGTATCTACAATAATCTTTCTTCCAGTAAGCCCAGCATCTGCATAAGGTCCACCTCTAACAAAGGCACCAGTTGGATTAACATGTATTATTGTATCCTTATCAATCCATTTTTTACAAACAGGTTTAATTACTTTGTTAATCATATCTTTTCGAATTTTACTATATGAAATCCCACCATCATGTTGAGTTGAAACAACAATCGTATCAGCCCTCAATGGATTTCCTTTTTCATCATATTCAATAGATACTTGAGATTTTCCATCAGGTCTTAGATAAGCAACCTCATTTTTCTTTCTTACTTCAGAGAGTTTTTTTGTAAGTTTGTGGGCTAGTGAAATTGGTAAGGGCATAAGTTCCTTTGTTTCATTACATGCATATCCATACATCATACCTTGATCCCCTGCTCCCTGTTCTTTATGGAGTCCATCGCCTTCTGTAACTCCTTGTGAAATATCTGGACTTTGTTCTGTAATTTGTACCCAAACAGAGCATGTTTCCCATTCAATTCCATATTCTGAATTTGTATAGCCAATCTCCTTAATTGCATGTCTTACTACCCTTGGGATATCAATATAAGCCTGGGTTGTCATTTCTCCAAAAACCATGACTCCACCATTCTTCGTCCCAGTTTCAATTGCAACTCTTGAATATTTATCTTGATTCAACGCTTCATCAAGAATAGTATCTGAAATAATATCACACATCTTATCAGGATGACCTTCTGTTACAGATTCAGAGCTTAATAGTATCTTTCTTTTTTGCATAATTTCACCTTTAAATTATAGGATTTTCTCCTAAATAATAGAAAATAAGAAACAAAAACCTAGTTATTAATTTTTTTATCAAAGGAAGAAAATTAAAAATATAAGGAGGGGTTAATCCTCAAATTTTCTTGTAACCCATATATTTTCTTCTAATGCATCATAAACTGCTTCGTCAGATATATCTTCAATTGTTTGTTTATCTGATAAAACACTTTTTGTCCTTTTATTTTCATCTTTTGAGAATTTTAAAATAATATCTTTGCGTATTACCCAATAATGGGTTCTCCATTCTCTTCCATCATATAGAGTTGTTTCTTCACGCTCAGTTGTAAGCATCCCTTCTTCTTCCAATATATAAAAAAGTTGTCTATCTTCCGGGTCTAAAACGTTATCTATTACTCTATCTTGAAATCCAAAGATATCCATTACAAATCCTGCGTCTCTACGTGCTTCATCTATATCTATTCCAACTCTATTTGATATTGCTTTTGATAAATCATCAAGTGTTATAATATTCATAATAAATTAACCTCTTCTTGTATCTTCATTTTTGTATTGTGAAATATATGTGTCTATACTAGTATAAATAGTTTTTGATATTATTTTTATAAAAAAATTTGAAAAATAACCTAAAATATCAAGAATTGAGCATAAATTATTTATACTATAGTTTATCTAGCTGTAAGCAATGAAAGAAGATATTACAAAAAAGTTTTCAGGGGAATGGATATTACTATTCAACGATAAAATTGTCGATCATAGTAGCAATGTAGAAGATATATTAAAATTAGCAGAAGAAAAATATCCATCTAATAAATTTCCAAATGACGAAATTAGGATTTCAAAAGTAATAAATGGTAATTTCAGAGAACTATAAAATTATTATTTTTTTATTTAGATAAACAAAAGTATTATCATTAGTTATTTGATTACCTTGAGTCTAATGCCAGTTTTAAAATTTATATTCGACTATTTTAAATATCCTGTAATTCCAGTTAAGTTTTACTCTGAAAACAAAGAAACACCAGTAATAGACGCTCTACTTGACTCAGGCGGGGATTTTATTGTAATTCCTATGCCTATTGCAAAATATCTTAGTCTTAAATTAAAAAAGGCAGGATCTGTTGATACAGCAGGTGGAGAGACAGTATTATTTAAAAGCATTGTAAGTATGGAGATTGGAAGAAAAGACCAGACATACACCTATAAAGACATCGAAATTCATGTATCTGATAGAAATGACATACCTGTATTAATTGGCAGACATCCCATTTTTGAAGATTATGAAATCACTTTCGTAAACAAGAAAAAACAACTTATAATGAGCAGGACTGAAGATTAAGAATTGAAAAATACAAATTTATGTTTGGAATACATATAATTTAATTAAATAAATTAACATAAACTATAAATATAGGAAGTGTTATAGCGGTAGGACGCTTCATTGCTAATGTTAGTTAGAGTGTAATATATTAAGATAATAAAATAAAAATGATTGAGTCCCGGGCCTACTTAAGGGCCTGTAGCTCAGCTAGGTAGAGCATCTGGCTTTTAACCAGGTGGCCAAGGGTTCGAATCCCTTCAGGCCCGCCTTAAGTTATGAGGCACTAGGAGGAAAATCTACGTCATGGCAAAAAAAATAGAAAAGAAGAATTTCGATATAATGGGACATGTATTAGTACCAATTCATGAAGTAATTTCTGAAAAAGAGAAAGAGGATCTATTTAAAAGACTGAAAATAACACCAGATCAACTTCCAAAAATTTTAGATACAGACCCTGTTGTATTATCTATTGATGCCAAACCGGGACAAATAGTAAAAATAACAAGAAAAAGTCATACAGCAAAAGAAGCGATAGCATTTAGATTAGTTGTAGAAAGTAATAATTAGTCAAGTAAAATTTATTGGTGTTAAGATATGAGAGAGCTTATTGATTCTTTTTATAAGAAGAGAAGTATTGTAAACCATCAGATTGCATCCTATAATGATTTCTTAAAACGAAGATTACAAAATATCGTTGATAGTACCATTATCGGTCAAGAAGAGGAAATGGAAAGAGGGTTTATTTATCCTGAAATCGAAGGATATAAAATTAAATTTGGAAAAATAACAGTTGGTAAACCTGAAGTAAAGGAAGCAGACGGAACGATCAGAAGACTTACCCCTATGGAGGCAAGACTAAGAGATTTAACTTATGAAGCCCCCATTATTCTAGAATTCATCCCAGTAAAGGATGATGTAGAATATGACCCTGAAGAAGTAAGAATAGGTGAATTACCTATTATGATTAAATCAAAGGCATGTAACCTTGTAAAACATGCTATTGAAGAAAAAAAGGGTCATGAGCTAAACCACGAAGAATACAAAAAAGAACTACAACAGATGCAAGAAGACCCACTTGATCCTGGTGGATATTTCATTAGTAACGGAACAGAGAGAGTTTTAATTACAGTTGAGGACCTTGCGCCAAATAGAGTTCTTGTTGAAACAAGTAATAGATATGGTAGAGACATCGAAGTTGCAAAGGTTTTTTCTCAAAAGGAAGGTTATAGAGCACTAACAGTTGTTGAAAAGAAAAACGATGGAATGCTAATGGTATCCCTCCCAACAACATACGGTCAGATTCCGTTAATGATTTTATTAAGAGCACTTGGTATGGAAAATGACGAAGAAATCGTTGATGTTATCAGTGTTGATCCAAAAATGGAACCATACGTTCTTGCAAACATCGAAGAATGTGCAAATGAATACGGAATCACAACAAAAGAGGAAGCAATTGCATATCTTGGAAAGAAATTTGCAGGAGGCCAGGCAAAAGAGTATCGTATTAAAAGAGTCGAAGCATTAATGGATAGAAATCTACTTCCACATCTAGGAAACGAACCTTCAGACAGACTCACAAAAGCAATTTTTATGGCTCGTATGGGAATGGCAGTTTTAGAGTTAGCCTTAGATAAAAGAGAACCTGATGATAAAGACCATTATGCAAATAAAAGGTTGAAATTAGCAGGCGACTTAATGGAAGATTTATTCCGAGTTGCATTCACTGCTTTATGTAAAGATTTGAAATACCAGATTGAAAGGATACATGCAAAAGGTAAAGAAATTAAGATTAGTTCTTCTCTTCGATCTGATGTATTAAGCCAACGTATTCACCATGCTCTCGCAACTGGTAACTGGGTTGGAGGAAGAGCAGGTATATCACAATTACTTGATAGAACTAGCAATCTTGCAGTTCTTAGTCATTTGAGAAGAGTAACTTCTCCTCTTACTAGATCTCAACCTCATTTTGAAGCAAGAGATTTACATTCAACACAATGGGGTAGATTATGTCCTAACGAAACCCCTGAAGGACCAAACTGTGGTCTTGTAAAAAATCTGGCACTTGCAGTTGAGATATCTGAAGGATTTCCTGAAAAAGAGGTTGAAAGTATACTAAAAGACCTAGGAATCAAAGAAATTACAAAAAAAGCCACAGGCACTCGAGTTTATCTAAATGGTGACCTTATTGGAATGCATCCAGACGGAAAAGAACTTTTACAAAAATTAAGAGAAAGACGTAGAAAAGGCCTTCTAAACAATGAAGTAAATATCGCTTATTATGGAGATGCAAATGACCTTATTGTAAACTGTGATTGCGGTAGACTTAGAAGACCACTTGTTATAGTTGAGAAAGGTAAACTTTTGCTTACAAATAAATATATCAACGATCTTCAAACAGGCAGAAAGAAATGGGTCGATCTAATAAATGAAGGGATTGTCGAATATATTGATGCAGAAGAAGAAGAAAACACATTAATTGCGCTAAAAGAAGAAGATATCACATCTGATCATACTCATATGGAAATGGACCCGATGTGTATTTTAGGTATTGGTTCTTCTCTTGTTCCTTATCCTGAACATAATTCTTCACCAAGAATTACTATGGGTGCAGGAATGGGTAAACAATCACTTGGTTTTGGCTCATCAAACTACAGAATAAGACCTGATACCAGAGGGCATCTAATGCATTATCCTCAGCAACAAGTTGTTCAGACTCACCCTGTAAAGTATCTTAAATTTGCTGAAAGACCTGCAGGTCAGAATTTTGTTGTAGCGGTTGCATCTTATAAGGGATATAATATGGAAGATGCCCTAGTTATGAGCAAGGCAAGTATAGAACGTGGTCTTGCACGTAGTACATTTTTTAGGACTTATAATAGCGAAGAAAAAAGATATCCAGGTGGTCAGGAAGATCATTTTGAGGTACCTGATCCTGATTGTAGAGGTGTAAGAAGCGAAGAGTCTTATATGAATTTAGGTGAAGATGGGCTTATTTCACCAGAATGTGATGTAAACGGCTCAGATGTTTTAATTGGTAAGACTTCTCCACCTAGATTCCTTGAAGAACCAACTGATTTTTTAACTCCTCAAAAAAGAAGGGAAACATCAGTTACAGTTCAACACGGCGAAGGAGGAATTGTTGACAAGGTCATGCTTTCAGAATCAGTTAACGGTTCAAGGATGGTTAAAATCAAAGTTCGTGAAGAAAGAATTCCAGAATATGGTGATAAATTTGCTTCGAAACATGGTCAGAAGGGAGTTATTGGTTTAATTGTTCCTCAAGAAGATATGCCATTTACTGAAAATGGAATGACACCTGATTTAATAATTAATCCTCATGCAATTCCAAGTAGGATGACCGTTGGTCATGTCCTTGAAATGATTGGAGGAAAAGTTGGATCCCTTGAAGGAAGAATTGTTGATGGTACAGCATTTAGCGGAGAAACAGAAGCAGTTCTGAGGAAATCTTTGGTTGAAAATGGATTTAAACACAATGGAAAAGAAATATTATACAATGGTGAAACTGGTAAACCACTAGAATGTGACATCTTTGTTGGTTGTATTTATTATCAAAAATTACATCACATGGTAGCAGGTAAGATTCACGCTCGTTCAAGAGGACCTGTTCAAATTCTTACAAGACAACCTACTGAAGGAAGAGCTAGAGAAGGAGGTCTTAGATTTGGAGAGATGGAGAGAGATTGCCTTATTGGTCATGGTGCATCAATGGTCATCAAGGACAGATTGCTCGATGAATCAGATTTAACTGTTAAATATGTCTGTAATAACTGTGGACATGTTGCAATTCACGATAGACATGGTGCACTTCGCTGTAGTGTATGTGGCGATAAGGCAGATATTTATCCTATTGAGATGAGTTATGCGTTTAAGTTACTTATCGACGAGTTAAAATCATTGGTTATTGCGCCAAGAATAAAATTAGAATCATTAGTATGAAATAAGTTAAATATGAAGGGTTAAAATATGGAAAGATCAAGAAGCATTACAAAAAAGATTGGGAATATATCATTTTCTTTACTATCACCAAATGAAATTAGAAAAATGAGTGCTACAAAGGTAATTACTGCAGATACATATGATGATGATGGTTTTCCTATTGCAATGGGTCTTATGGACCCAAGATTAGGAGTTATTGAGCCTGGTTTAAGATGTAAAACCTGTGGACTAAGAGTTGGAAAAGATAAATGTCCAGGTCATTTTGGTCATATTGACCTTGCAATGCCTGTAATTCATGTAGGTCTTGTAAAAACAATAAGAGATTGTCTTAGATCTACTTGTAGAGATTGCGGAAAAATTTTACTTACTGATAAACGAAAAGCAGAATTCTTAGAGGAACTAAAAAAATATGATTTAGAAGGAAGAGATAAAACTTATCAACTAAAACAAATCGTAAAAGAGGCAAGAAAATCAGACAAATGTCCTCATTGTGGCAGAGAAGTTGGAAAAATCGAGCTTGACAAACCAACTTCGTTAAGAGAAAATGGGAAAAAATTAACACCTTCTGAGATTAGAGAATGGTTAGAAAAAATCCCTGATGAAGAACTTGTACTTCTTGATATAAATAAAGATGCCGCAAGGCCTGAATGGATGGTTCTTACAGTATTGCCTGTTCCGCCAGTAACAGTCAGACCCTCAGTTACTCTTGAATCTGGCGAAAGATCAGAAGATGATTTAACTCACAAACTTGTCGATGTTATAAGGATTAACCAAAGATTGCAAGAAAATAGAGATGCAGGTGCCCCTCAGTTAATTGTTGAGGATTTATGGGAATTATTACAATATCATATTACAACTTACCTTGATAATCAGACTTCAGGTATTCCTCCAGCCCGTCATAGGTCTGGAAGGCCTTTAAAGACGCTTGCCCAACGTTTAAAAGGTAAAGAGGGTAGATTTAGAAGTAATCTTTCAGGTAAACGTGTAAACTTTTCTGCAAGAACAGTTATTTCTCCTGATCCAAATCTTAGTATAAATGAAATAGGAGTACCAATTAGTATTGCAAAGGAATTGACCATCCCTGTTAAGGTAACTCAACATAATCTTGATTGGTGTAAAAAATTAATCAAACAAAAAACAGAAGCAGTTGGTGCTAAAGAAGAATATATCCCTAGTGTTAACTATGTACTTAGAGAATCAGAAGGGATGAAACAGAGAATTAAGATAAGTGAGAGAAACGCAGAAGAGGTTGCAGAAAAACTTGAACCAGGAACTACTATAGAAAGACAGTTGATGAATGGGGATCTAACTTTGTTTAACAGACAGCCCTCGCTTCACAGAATGTCAATGATGGCTCATAGAGTAAAAGTATTACCTCACAAGACTTTTAGATTCAATCTTAGCGTATGTCCACCATATAACGCTGATTTTGATGGAGATGAAATGAATCTACATCTTCTCCAAGGAGAAGAAGCGCAAGCTGAAGCAGAAATTTTAATGAAAGTTCAGGAAAATATTTTATCACCAAGATTTGGTGGAGCAATTATAGGCGGAATCCATGACCACATATCAGGCAGTTTTCTATTGACTCATAAGAACAAATTAATACCTGTTGATGATGCAACTCATATTCTATCTGCAATAAGATATGAAGGGAAGATGCCGAAAATTGTTGAAAAAGATGGTAAAAAATATGTAACTGGAAAGGATATTTTTAGCACACTTCTACCTGAAGATCTTAATTTAGAATACAAATCAAAGACTTGTCTTAATTGCGATGTATGTACTGCACCCAATTGCCCTAACGATGCATATGTTATTGTTAAGAACGGGGTTTTAAAACAAGGTACAGTTGACGAAAATAGTATAGGTGCATTCAAAGGAAGAATCCTTGATAGAATAATAAGAGATCATGGAACAACTGAAGGTAGAAAATTTATTGATTTTGTAACTAGACTTGCAATTAAATCAATAACATTACTTGGTTTTACTACTAGTATCGAAGATGAAGACATTCCTGATGAGGCAAAAAAACAGATTGAGGAAGGTCTTAAAAAGGCAATGAAAAAGATTCGAAATCTAGTAAAGGCTTATGAAAACGATGAACTCGAATCTCTACCGGGTAGAAGCATTGAAGAAACACTTGAGATGGAGATTATGAGAGTTACAGGTAGAGCAAGAGACATGGCTGGAGAGATTGCAGGTAAACATCTAGGACTTAACAATAGTGCAGTTATAATGGCAAAATCAGGTGCTAGAGGTTCAATGCTTAATCTATCTCAAATGTCTGGTTGTGTTGGTCAACAAGCAGTAAGAGGAGAAAGAATTCACAGAGGATATCAATATAGAACACTTCCTCATTTCAAAAAACACGATTTAGGGGCAAGTGCAAAAGGATTTGTTGCATCTAGTTATAAAACAGGTCTTACCCCAACTGAATATTTCTTCCACTCAATGGGTGGTAGAGAAGGTCTTGTCGATACTGCTGTAAGAACTTCAAGGTCAGGATATATGCAACGTCGTTTGATAAATGCCCTTGAAGATGTAAAGGTTGAAAATGATGGAACTGTAAGACATTCTGGTGGTCAGATTATCCAATTCTTATATGGAGAGGATGGAGTTGACCCAACTAGAAGCAATAATGGCTCTGCAGTTGATGTAAATAGAATTATTACTGATATCAAAGAGGGGATCTAGTGGCAAAGAAGAGTAGTAAAAATACTAAAACTACAAAAACAAAGAAGAAAGAAGATAAAAGCAAAATCAAAGATAAAATCGTAAAAAAAGACACAAAAAAACAAGTAGTACAAAAAAAGGTGAAAAAAACAACTAAAAAAACAGAGAAAAAAAACAAAGATATAAAAAAGAAAAAAACAACTAAAAAACAAGAAGTAAAAAAGAAATCAAAGAAAACAAAGGCAAAAAAAGAAAAGAAAGAAGTAGAATTTATTGAAAGACCTCCTGATAAAGAAGAACCAAAAGAGAATAAAAAAATCAGAGATGAAATTAATAAGATCCTAAAGGAAAAAACACTACCAAAGATAATAATTGATGAAATTATTCAAATTATTGTTAATGACAAAAGCCTAAATACTAAACTTAAAGAAATTATTAATAGATGTTTAAAAGAGTATGAACAGAACATAATTGATCCTTCTGAGGCTTGTGGAATTGTTGGTGCTCAAAGCATCGGTGAGCCTGGAACTCAGATGACAATGAGGACCTTCCATTATGCAGGAGTTGCAGAAATTAATGTTACACTAGGGCTTCCTAGATTAATTGAAATTGTTGATGCAAGATCCATTCCATCAACTCCTATGATGAACATTTATCTTAGAGATAAATATAAAATAAATTCAGAACTTGCAAAACAAGTTGCAAATCAAATAGAAATAACAAGATTAAATTCAATTGCAGACATAGAAACTGATCTCACAAACCTAGTAATATATGTTAAACCAAATCAAAAGACAATGAAAAATAAAAATATAACAACTGATGAAGTCGTTGATAGCATAAAAAAGATAAGAAAGATCGATGCCAAGCTTGAAAAAGATAAAATTAAGGTAAGTTTAGATGAACCAAGCTATAAAAAACTTCTAGATATCAACGAGACATTAAAGGACCTTAAAGTCAAAGGAATTGACGGTATAAAACGTATAATTATTAGAAATGAACCAAACGAGGGTTATGTTATATATAGTGAAGGTAGTAACCTTGAAAAGGTGTTAACAGTTCAAGGAGTAGATCCCTTTAGAACAACTACAAATGATATAAGAGCAGTAGGACGAGTTCTTGGTATTGAAGCTGCAAGGAATATGATTATCCAGGAAGCATATAACACTTTAATGGAACAAGGATTAAACGTTGATCTTAGACATATTATGATTGTTTCAGATGTAATGACTGCAGATGGTTCAATTAAGGCAATCGGTAGACACGGCGTAAGTAAAGAAAAGGAATCAGTTCTTTCCCGTGCAGCATTTGAAATCACTGTTAGTCACTTATTACAAGCAAGTAAAAGAGGAGAAACAGATAAATTGGGCGGAGTTGCCGAAAACATTATTGTAGGACAGCCAGTTAATTTAGGAACTGGGGCTGTTGAACTTGTGATGAAAACAGTAAAAAAGAAGGGAAAGTAAAATGGTCGATGTAGAAAAAATATTAAAAAATACCGTAAAAAAAGGAAAGGTAAAAATTGGTACAAAAGAGACTAAAGCTCAGTTGAAAAAGGGAGATGCAAAACTAGTAATCCTTGCAAAGAACTCACCAAATTCATCTGAAATAAATAAACTTGCAAAAACTAAAAAAATACCAGTATATCAATCTGAATCAAATTCAATAGATTTAGGATATTCCTGTGGAAAGGCCTTTGCTGTATCTGTAATAACAGTTATAGATGACGCTGGGTCTAATATCCAGAATTTAGTTAAAAAAGGATAATGAGTTTATGAGCGACGTTTTGTTTTCAAATGAATCTATGCAATACATTAAAGTTGCAATTAATGTAACAAAGACAGATATAATGGATTGTATGATCACAAAAGATGATAAAATAATTTTTATTGTAAAAAAAGGTCAACTTGGTGCAGCAATAGGAGTTAAAGCAAAGAATCTTGAAAAGCTTAGAAGGCTTTTTAAAAAGACAATTAAATTTATTGAGTATGACCAAGACAAAGAAAGATTCGTAAAAAACCTTTGCAAACCTTATAATGTTTCTAAAGTAAGCCTTGAAGGCGAGGGAGAAGACACAGTTGCAAAGGTTGATGTAGACATTAGTGATAAATCAAAGATAATAGGTAAGGACGGAAGAAATATTGAAGTTATAAGAAAGCTTGCAAGAAGACATCATAAAATTAAAGATGTTCAAATAAAATAAATTATTTCAAATTAAGTAATAATTATATATTCTTTTTATATTCTCGATTGGGGGCTTTTACTGAGAATAAAGAAACATCCGATTTTATCAACTGAAGATACAAAAAAAGAGATAAGCTTTAAATTTAACGGAAAGAAATTAAAGGCAAAAGAAGGCGAAATGATAGCCTCTGCTCTTTTTGCAAATGGAATACATGTTTTTGGATATCACAAAAAGGACGGCTCAGCCCAAGGCATGTTTTGTGCAAATGGTCAATGTGGACAATGTCTTGTAATTGTAGATGGGATTCCTGTTAAATCATGTATCACAAAGATAAAAGAAGGTATGGATGTTCGCTCATTAGAAGGACTTCCTGAACTTACTAAGGATGACTCTCCAATAAAAAAGCAAAAAGAAATCCCAATCATTAAAACAGAAGTATTAATTGTTGGCGGAGGACCTGCAGGGCTCTCAGCAGCCCTTGAACTTGCTAAGAAAAAGAAAAAATGTATTATTTGTGATGATAAACATAGATTAGGCGGAAAACTTAGTCTACAAACACATAATTTTTTTGGATCAATTAAAGACTGCTATGCAGGCAGTAGAGGAATGGATATAGGTAATATTTTGTCTTCGGACATTAAAAAACAAAAAAGCTTAGAAATTTGGTTAAATAGCCCTGTAGTTGGTATCTTTTCAGACAAAAAAGTTGGAATTCTTAAGGACAATAAATACTATATAGTAAAACCTAAGGTTTTATTGATTTCGACAGGTGCACGAGAAAAAAACCTTGCGTTTCCTGGTGCAGATCTACCAGGAATATACGGTGCAGGGGCCTTTCAAACACTTGTAAATAGAGACCTTATCAAACCTACTGATAAACTCTTTATCCTAGGAGGTGGTAACGTAGGTTTAATAGCTGCTTATCATGCACTCCAAGCAGGTATAGATGTTTTAGGACTTGCAGAGGCATTACCAAAAATAGGTGGATATAAAGTACACCTTGACAAAATTAAAAGATTAGGAGTTCCTATCTTTACATCTCATACAATTTTAAAGGCAAAAGGAAAAAATCATCTGAAAAGTTTGGTTTTAGCAAAGATTGACAAGAATTTCAAGCCTATAAAAGGTACAGAAAAGGAATTTACTGCAGATACATTACTTATTGCAGTAGGCCTTACTCCTGTTGACGAGTTAAAAGAACAAGCAGAAAAATTTGGAATAAAAACATATCTTGCAGGTGATGCAGATATGATTGCAGAGGCATCTGCTGCAATGGTTTCAGGAAAGATAGTTGCCCTAGAAATATTAAATGATATGGGAATTAATGTAAAAATTCCAAAAGAACTCAAAGAACTTCTTAAAATATTTAGAGGAAAGACAGGTGCAGATAAAGGTTTGTTTCCTATTCCAAAAGAAAAAGATGTATATCCTGTTATTAGATGCTCACAAGAAATACCATGCAATCCATGTACTGAGGTCTGTAGATTAGCAAGTATAAAAATCAAAGATAATTCTATGATGAAGAGACCAAAATTTAGTGGAGATTGCATAGGATGTTTAAGATGTGTTGCAATATGCCCTGGCCTTGCAATAACCCTTGTTGATAAAAGAGTTGATAAGAGCAAAAAAAAGGCCCATGTGATAATTCCTTGGGAGATGCCAGAGGGAACTATTAAAGAAGGAGAAAAGTTAAAAACAACAGGTTTTCAAGGGGAACTGATAGGTAAAGGAAAGGTAATTAATATCAAAAAATCAAAATGGCAGAACAAAAGGTCACTTGTAACCCTTGAAGTTGCCTATAAAGATGCAGATCTTGTTGCAGGTATTAGGATAAGGGAGCCAAAAATTGATTTTAGAAAAGTAAAAGATGTAGATGATGACAACACAATTATCTGTAGATGTGAAAGGGTTACAAAAAAAGAGATAAAAGACTACATAAAAAGGACGAAAAGCCGGGATGTTAATGCAATAAAGGCTGCTTTAAGGGTAGGTATGGGCCCTTGTGGTGGAAAAACTTGTACAGAACTTATTATGAAGATATTCAAAGAAATGGGAATTGACGAAAGTGAAGTAAAATCTCCAACTAATAGGCCCTTTAATCAAGAAATCCCAATCAAATCATTTATCAAAGGGAAGGATAAGAAGTGAAAAAGAAATATGATGTAATTATAATTGGTGCAGGATCAGTTGGTACACCTACTGCATATTTTCTTTCAGAAAAAGGACTTAATGTACTTGTAATAGATAAACTTGCTTCATCAGGCCAAGGCCAGAACAAGGCAGCCATCGGTGGAGTCAGAGCAACACACTCAGACCCTGCAAAAATTTTGATATGTAAACAAAGTATTGATATATTTTCAAAATGGAAAAAAATAAAAAAAACAGATATAGGTTGGAAAAAGGGAGGATACTGTTTTCCAGTTTTTAGAAGAAAGGAAGAAAGACTATTGAAAGGAATTCTTCCAATACAAAAGAAATTTGGACTTAATATTGATTGGTTTGGTCCTCAAAAAATAAGCGATATTGTACCAGGCATCTCAAAAAAAGGCCTTATTGGTGGCACATATTCACCAGAAGATGGACAAGTTAGTCCTCTTCTTTGTTCTGAATCATTTACAAATGAAGCAGTAATAAATGGAGCTAAATTTAATTATAAAGAAGAACTAATTGGCTTAATTAAAGAAAAGAAGAACAAAAAGATAAAGATTAATGGTGTGAAAACTCAAAAAGAAAGATATTTTGCAGATACAGTAATTAATGCATCTGGGGCAGATGCATCTGAGATTTCTAAAATGGCAGGTCTAGATATACCAATAAACCCTGAAAGCCATGAAGCAGGTATCTCTTCACCAGTTAAAGATTTTTTAGATCCCTTGGTCGTTGATTTAAGACCTGGGCCTCAAGGAAAGACGGATAATTTTTATTTTGGCCAATGTTCTGAAGGACAAATAATATTTTGTTATACTCCAAAGAAAAAGATAAAAGGTACAGATATAGATTCAACATCTGAATTTATGCCCATCATGGCAAGAAGACTTGTTGATTTAATTCCAAGATTCAAAAACTTAATAATTAGAAGGACTTGGAGAGGTCTTTATCCGATGACTCCTGATGGGATCGCAGTTGTTGGTAAATCAGAAAAAGTTGATAATTTTTTTATGGGAGTTGGTATGTGTGGGCAAGGTTTTATGATGGGCCCAGGTGTTGGACTTAATTTAACAAACCTTATTATCAAGGGAGAACCGCTTATTAAAAAGGAAGTATTTGAGCTGCTAAGTCCTGATAGAAATTTTTATTGTGGAAATAAGGAAGTTTTAGAATAAATTACCTTTTTACCCTTTTAAAAAATAGGAACTTTAAGTTTTTCCAACCATCTTTAAAACTTTCAAGTTTAACTTCGCCTTCTCTTGCATAAAGACATGATGGAATCTCTTTTGATTTAATTTTTTTATTTGAAAACATCTCAATTTTTATTTCTTCAGAAAAAGGCATTCCATCATTAAACTTTTTTAAATCCTGGATCTTTTTTAAACTCTCCTTTTTAAATATCCACATACCAGATTGAGAATCTCTGATATTTATAAAAAATAAAATTCTAAGTACAATTGCAAGAATCATATTTCCAAAATAATGTTTTACAGACATTGAACCATGATTTAATTCTGAGAATCTATCAGTTGTTATAAAATCTAGTTCTTCTCTTTCAAGTGTATCAATATAATTATGTACCTTATTAAAAGGATATGTTGCATCAGCATCTCCTGTTACAATTATTTCACCAGTTGCTTTTGACATACCTGTTTTATATGCTCGTCCATAACCACGTCTTGGTTCAATTATTATCTTAGCACCTTTGTTTTTTGCAATCTCACATGTCTTATCCTTTGAGTTTCCATCTACAACTATTATTTCAAGCTCCCATGACCTTTGCTTGAAATAATCCTTTTTAATTGTATCAATTGTTTTTCCAATTCCTTTTTCTTCATTTAAAGTTGGAAGAATGATAGAAACTTTATTTATTGATAACATCTGTTGGAAACCATTAATAAAAATTAACTTAAAAAGCTTTTATAAAAAAAAGAAAAATAAAAAAAAGTTTAGAGAGGGTTAATTCCCTCTTATTTTTGTTTTCTGCGTCTTAGTAGTATAAATGCTATTCCAAGAGCTGCTACTAATGTTAATAGCTCAAATCCTGGAGTTGCTGCGGTTACTTTTACTGTTGCAGTTGCTGAGGAAACATAGTTGTCCTTTGATGCCTTTATGAAGTATGTACCTTTCTTGAGTGTAAATGTAACTCCGCTTGGTCCAGCAGTTGTATCTGAGTCAACCAATGTAGTGCAAGCCTCATCTGAATATACTGAAACAGTTATTCCATATGAGTTTCCGTCATCTCCACCAGCTGTTACTGTGATTGCTTCATCAGCAATGCCAGTTGCTGGTGCTTTTACATATAGCATTGGTTTGTTTATGACCTTGATTTGAGTGTTTGCATTTGTATAACCTGTAGCTGTTGCCTCAATTCTATAGTCAAGTGATTCTGGTACAGTAGGTGACGTTAGTTCAAGAGTACCCGTTGTAGTTGTTTCTGTTTCTCCGTTAAAGAGTATACTTACTGTTGCATCAGTAATAAGATTTCCGTTTGAATCCTTTGCAGATACTGTAAATTTATCTCCTTCTTTTACAGATGGGTCTGTTGTAATGGTCATTGTCTTCTTTGCAGCAGCTAATATTATCATTGGATTATCTGGATCCGTTCCGCGTTGCAAGTAAATTGTTACATTTCCACTTGCAGCAGCAGTTACTGCAAAGTATGCCTTACCGTTTGCATCTGTTGTTTCATAATCTGGTAGTTTTTCAAGTTTTGAAGTTGAAAGGTTCTTTCCATAGTCAAGATCTACTCTTACATTTTCAAGAGCAGTTTGAGTTGCTGGATGTATAACCGTGATTTCAACAGTTGTTACTTCACCGATATATATAGTTGCAGGATCTGAAGATGCTGTTGCTGTTGTAATCTTTGTAAGACCCTCTGCTTCCCTCTGCTCTCCACCATCTGGAGTGAAATCATATGTGAGATTTCCAAGTGTAGAAGCATTGACACCAATTATTGAACCAGCTCCATCATTAATATCAACTACATATTCCTGACCATTTGCTGAACCGTTCTTGTTACCACTTGAAAGATTTTCAACAATTAGACTTCCATTTGCACTTGGTGTTATCTGGAATGTCATATTTCTACTTGTATCTATCTTCCATGCAAGTGTATTTGGTGTTGCTGTTACAATATATTTTGTAATTATTAATGTTGCATTATGTCCCTGACTGTCATGAGTGTCGTTATATGCATATAATTGATAGGTACCTCCAGCTAAGAAATGCTCCTGGTTGTTTATATCATATGAACCAGTTGAACTCCACGCGTTATCGCCAGTTATTAGCGTTCCTTCGTCATTATACAATTTTACATTTATATCTAAGTAACCATCTGGAGCAGCACCATCTACAAGTACATCAACATCAAACTCTAATAAATCTCCAGCATAACCTGAAGATATTGAACAGTTTACAGTAATTTCGTGGTTCTTACTCATATATATTTTTGCATAACCCCAGTGTCCTAATGATGATCGTGCAGCAATTGTAATATTATCTGGCGCACTTGCTGGCATATCTGAAGGCTCAATATGATATGTATATTCACCATTTTCTCCTTTTCCAGAAGCACCTGTACCTAAAGCAGTCTGGTTTAGTCTAGTTGGGCCAGCTTGCCATATTAGATAAACTTGAGCAGCATATTGCAAATTGTTAAATTTGTCTTTTACTGTTGCAGTAATATCTCTTTCTTCTCCGTATTGAAATTTCTCAATATTTGCAGTGACATGAGTACCATTTACAATAGATACTGTTTCTGTTGCTGTTCCATTATTTGAACCTGGCCAATCAACAGTTATTGTTATTGTACCACCAGGTTTAGTTGGTGTTACAGTTGCTGTCCAAATTCCATTGCTGCCATGTGTTAAAGTAGCATCTGTTACAGGGAATAAAATATCACCAGTTACTGATATATTATGTCTGTCTTCCAGTGGTGTTGTATCATCTCCATAATATCTACGTCCTTGATTATCTCCAACATCTGTACCTAAAATTTGGAATTGAATTGCAGTTGTTCCAATTGCATTTGTTGCTGATGTGAAAGCAGGTACATGAACTTTGTTATCAACTAGAGTTCCAGTAGTTGAATCCCCATCAGAAATCATTTTGATTCTAACTGGTGGAGTTGAACTTTTAATTGAAAATCTTTTACTTTTGTTCCATTCTTCCTTACCATCGCCATTAATATCTTTAGCAACATAAACATACCAAGATCCATTTGCAAGGTTTGTCCAATTACTTGTAGCAGATGATGTATATCCATCGACAACAACCGTATAGTTACCAGGATGATTTGTAGAATCAACTTCACTTATTGCTACATCACTATATGTTCCTGTGAAAATATAAGTTGATGTTCCTTGTTTTCTAAGACTTATATTTGCACCAGTTATTCCATTTCCATCACCATCAGTTGCATTGACTTCCAAAGTTAGATTAAATCCCCAATATACATCACTATCATTTTTAAGTGATATTGTTGGTTGTCCAGTTCTAACTGTTATTTTTTGAACACTATCATTGTACTCTGGAGGATCCCATGGCCCACAAGTCTCATATGTATACCATGTTGCATCATTTTCTATAGTTGCAGTATTACCAAACCATGATTTGTTAAACCAATTTTTACTGCTTGTTCCATCGTAATAGCTAATTGTATTATCCCATTTATCTTCATCAACATCTGCATATGCCTCAAGATACCAAGTTCCTGCATTTGTGAAGACAGATGAGTTTTTCGTAAGTAGGGCCGATGTCCCCCCTAATGTAAGACCTTGTGTAAATTTGTTATAATTCCATGTTCCAACAAGATTTCCAGAATTATTATAAATTGCAATTATTGCCTCAGAAACACCTGTTGATCCTGCATCTACAGTTACAGAAAATGTTCCAGTATCTCCATAATAAAAACTTGTGTCAGATGGTGTTGCAACTAATGAGTCTGCAGAGGTATTTACCCAAAACCAAGCAGGCACTGTTGAGTTCATCTGATCTGTACTTGAACAATCATGAGCTCCGTTATTATCAATCAACCAGAGACCACTACGATTCAAATAGACGTTTCTATCATCTCCTCCACCAAATTGATAATCACTATTTGCAGTATTAACTTGCGGAACAAGACCATTACCAGACCCTAGATATTTCTCCCAGGTTAGGTTATAAAACGAACCGTTGTTTTTACTACCAGAATAAACAGGGTAGTAAAGATAGTAAGTTCCACTCCAAGATAAACTTTGATTTACCCTTATAATTACTGCAGTTGTTGGAGCATATTTCAAACTGGTTGTTGACGTGTTAATAACATCACCTGCTGCAGCCAAGGAACCATTACCTTGCCACAAATCAACACCAGGAGTTGAAGCTCTAGCGTTTCCTACAATTCTTATATCTGTCATTTCATTTATGACTATCATAGTAGATGCAATCATTGCAAGCGTTACTAGCATAGTCATTAATTTTTTTGCTT
>Ga0272442_10000353_pt1 | contig 76192 bp, 70 predicted proteins | sample SSMForm2O_FD_200262 | JGI IMG/M metagenome (GOLD analysis project Ga0272442, IMG submission 200262) | Marine sediment archaeal communities from Little Sippewissett salt marsh, Falmouth, MA, United States - SSM-Form-2O | ecosystem: Environmental > Aquatic > Marine > Wetlands > Sediment ...
TGTGGATATAGGCAGAACCGGCAACGCTCCAGCCCCGGCGGATTTTTTCAATCAGGTCGAACGGATGGCTGGGGCTGGCGGTGGCGGCATACACGCAGCCGCTTGCTGCCGCCTTGACGGGGCTTTTCTTCATGAGTTGTTCCGGGGAGATTTTTTTGTCGCAGCGCTCAGCGTCAAAACAAATATAGAGCATGCCTGTATCGGTTTTTGGAATAACCAGTACGGGTGCTCCCGGCGTGCCCTGGGAGGCGAATATCCCTGTCGGGGTCTCGTCCCAGTGCGACGACGCCAGGTTGACATTTTTTTCCTCGAGTGCCTTGTATACATGGCGCAGGGCAAGTGCGGTTCCGTTGCCGCAACAGGCATTATGGCCGCCCGGCAGATACCGTTCCGTGAACGGCAGGAACTGGCCTGCAAAAAGCGTGTAGGTATCCATTATTCCACCTCCTGCATGCTGATGGCCCCGAACCAGCATTCCCTGTGACAGATGCCGCAGCCTTTGCACAGATCAAGGTCAGCGTTGAAATAACCGTCTTCCTGCCTGCTGATTGCCGCATCCGGGCAATACAAATAGCACAGCGCGCATCGGGCGCATATCAGTTTGTCCCAGACCGGCTTGAGCAGTTTTTTTTCGGGCTTGTGCGCCTCGATTTTTCCGTCTGCTATGAGCCGGTCCAGCAGTTTGGAAACAGGGGTCATCTGTTTTGAACTTGTGCTTGCCAACGTTCGGTCTCCTGTTTAAATAGGTTGCCCGTTCAGATGGTGCAGTCGGGTTGTTTCTGCAACTCGTGTAAGATTTAACAAATTATCGTTATCTGTCCGGATTGTCAAGCGGTTTTTTGATGAAGACCCCGTGAAAACGGGCTCGCGGAGGGCCTGTGCGATGATCAAATTGTAAAACGGACGGTTTTTTGATAGTATAAATACACGGGCCAGCAACGTGCGGCGATTTGCCCGCATGGCTGCGGTAATCGGGGGCACAACAGGTTTGTAAGGGTGCGAAAAAATGAAAATCACAATCGTCGGTGCCGGGGCCATGGGGTGCCTGTTCGTTGCTTTGTTGCGGCGTTCCGGCCTGGATGTCCATGTGCTTGAAATAAACCGGGAGACGGTTGCGGCCGTTTCCCGTGACGGCATACTGCTCGAAAACAGCGCGGGTGTGCACGAAGTCGGAGATATACCCATTACCCGGGATGCGGCGTCGATAGGCAGTGCCGACTATGTACTGTTTTTTGTCAAGTCTTTTGATACGGCACAGGCTGCCGCCTTCGCCGCAGGCTGTATTGGGGGGCAGACGACTGTCGTGACGCTGCAAAACGGTATCGGGAATGTCGAGGTTCTGGCGAAACGGTATCCTGGTAATGTCGTGCTGGCCGGCACCACGGCGCATGGTGCAACACTGCTTGGACCGGCGCATGTGCGGCATGCGGGCAGCGGCGATACCGCGATCGGATGTATGCAGCCCCGGGGGCGCCCCGCAGCCGTGCGTCTCTGCGACGCCTTCGCAGCGGCCGGTATCGACGTGCGGTTGGTCGATGATATCGATGCCCTGCTGTGGCGAAAATTGCTGGTCAATATCGGCATCAACCCGCTGGCAGCTTTGCTGGATATTGCCAACGGGCGTATTCTCGAACTCGACCACGCACGGGCTGCCATGCACGCGGCCGTGCGCGAGGCCGCGGCGGTTGCCGCTGCCAAGGGCATCGCAATAGATGCTGACGAGGCGGTCGGGCGCGTTGAGCAGGTGTGCCGGGCCACACGCGACAACCTGTGCTCAATGCTGCAGGACCTGCGTGCCGGACGGACGACTGAAATTGATTATCTGAACGGTGCCGTCGTGCGCGAGGGCCGGTCCCTGCGGTGCGCTGTTTCGGTCAATGCCATGCTGAGCGATCTTGTCCGGGCGCGGCAGCTGCTTGCCGGCGCCAGTGATGCCGGATCATGCCGGGCGCGCTCCTGCGGTCCGGTAACGGGATCGGCATGATCAGGAAACATTTCGATTTTATCGTTAGTTGTGCCGCCGGGCTCGAGGAGTTAACGGCGCAGGAGATCGAATCGTGCGGCGGACGGAAAATTTCGCGCACGGAGGGCGCGGTTTTTTTCTCTTCAGCGATGCCGTCCGCATACCGGGTGTGCCTGTGGTCGCGCTATGCGAGCCGGATCATGCTGGTGCTTGCCCGGTTCGATGCCCGGGACAGCGATGCCCTGTACGCGGGCGTACGCACGGTTGACTGGAGCAGGCATTTTGGTTGTGCGGAAACGTTTGCTGTTGACGCCGCAGTCAGGAATTCCGAGATCAGGCATTCGCGTTTTGCCGCATTGCGAGTCAAGGACGCCGTGGTCGATCAGTTTACGGAGACCAAGTACCGGCGGCCTTCGGTCGACAGCGTGCGGCCCGATATACGGTTGCATCTGCTGCTTGAGGATAACCGGGCCTGTTTGTGCCTCGACCTTTCGGGCGACGCACTGCACCAGCGCGGCTATCGGGTTTCAGGCGGTGCAACCCCCCTGAAAGAGACCCTGGCAGCGGCGATCGTTCGTCTGTCCGGCTGGACGGCCGAGGCCGGTGCTGACGCGGTCGTGCTTGATCCCATGTGCGGTTCGGGCACGCTGCTGATCGAGGCGGCGCTGATGTGGGCCGGCATCGCGCCGGGGCTGCAGCGCAGCTCGTGGGGGTTCCAGAAGTGGCGTGGACATAATGCGGCCGTGTGGGATGAGCTGATCGCCGAAGCACGTGACATCAGGCGTTCAGCCTTTGACCGGCGGTGGCCGACGTTTGTCGGTTTTGACGCCGGTCTGGGGCCGCTCAGGGCTGCGCATGCGAACTGTGACCGTGCCGGGCTCGGTAGCCGCATACACGTGGAGCGTCGCAGCCTGGCGCAGCTTGAGAATCATTACAGCACCGGCAGCGGTTTTGTCATGGTCAACCCCCCGTATGGCGAACGGCATGGCGGTAGCCAGCAGGTCCGCTACCTGTACCGCTGCCTGGGCAGGATCATGCACGAACGATTCTCCGGCTGGCGGTGCTCCGTTTTGAGCCCGGACAGGCAATGCCTGCGCGAGCTGCACATGAATATATGCTCGACGCATGCCCTCTATAATGGTTCCATTGCGTGCGAGTTGCGCTGCGGAGAGCTTTCAGCGGACGCGCGTATGCCCGCGTCCGCGCGGTATCTTCGGACATGTCCTCCGGGGAAAAGCGAGGGTGATCTTGCAAACCGGCTGCGCAAGAACCGCAGCCGGCTGCAGCCGTGGCTCGCGGAAAGCGGCGTGAGCTGCTACCGTGTCTATGACGCGGATATCCCCGAGTATAATGTTGCCGTGGATGTGTATGACAAATGGCTGCATGTGCAGGAATATGCAGCGCCCGCATCGGTCGATCCGCGCAAGGCCGCGCGCCGGCTCGAGACGGTACGCCGGTCACTTGAAGAGGTATTTCAGGTTGATGTGCGCAATATTTTCATGAAAGTTCGCCGCCGTCAGGCAGGAAAATTCCAGTACCAGAAACAGGCTCACAAGGGCAGGCTTTTCGAGGTGCACGAGGGCCCCTGCCGTTTTTTGGTCAATTTGAGCGAGTATCTCGACAGCGGTCTTTTTCTCGATCATCGCAGCGTACGCTGCATGCTGGGCGACATGGCCCCACAGAAGCGCTTTCTCAACCTTTTCGGCTATACCGGGACCGCAACCGTGCATGCCGCGATGGGCGGCGCCCTGCGTACCGTTACAGTCGACCAGTCGGGCCGTTATCTTGACTGGGCCGCAGCAAACCTGTATCTCAACGGTCTGGGCGGGGACCAGCACCGTTTCGTGCGAGAGGACTGCCTGCAGTGGCTTGACGGGTGCAGCGGCCGTTTTGATCTTATGTTCATTGCGCCGCCGACCTTTTCAAATACGAAGCGCAGGGATGATGTTTTTGATGTGCAGCGTGATCATTGCAGGCTGCTCGCGAGCGCAGCCCGCCGGCTTGATCCGGGAGGTGTGATTGTTTTTTCTACGCATGCACGACGTTTCCGGCTGGACGGCAGGCTGGAGCATACCTTCAGTGTAGAGGATATCACGTCGCGTACCATACCGCCGGATTTTGCACGCTTTCCGCGCATGCATCAATGCTGGATACTGCGCCGGCACCCGGTACAATCACAAGGCGGCAGCGATTCTGTGGATGGCGCAGCGGCCGACTGCATACAGTAGCGGCGATGGGTTACCGGAGTGTGCGGCCTCCCGGCAGCGGTTCGCACACGTGGATTTGTCAACAACAGTGCCGGACGCACGGTCCTGAATGCGATGCCTGTCAGCAGACATAGTGCCTTGAAAAAACTCGCATGTTTGACGTCCCGTGAGTGGGAACAGTTGTGTGACGGCTGCGCGCGATGCTGCCTGCATAAGCTCGAGTTTGAAGATACTGGCGAGATCGTGTATACAAGCATTGCGTGCCGCTACCTCGACCTGCACAGCTGCCGCTGCAGCGTCTATGGGGAGCGCACCGCTATGGTGCCAACCTGTCATCGGCTTTCACCCGATAACCTTGATGCTATATATTTTATGCCGGAAACATGCGCCTATCGCCTGCTGGCACAGGGGCAGCAGCTTCCCGCATGGCATCCGCTAAAGAGCGGTGATCCCGATTCAGTACATGCGGCCGGGATGTCGGTGCGCGGCAAAGCAGTGTCGGAATCCGACGTTGACACTGAGGACTGGCCGGACTATGTTGTCGACTGGGTGAAGTAACCAGGTATGACAAGCATGCATCGAGAATAGCCTCATACCTGCTTGTCCGGGTGGCATAGAGGTGTTTATATTCATTCAGCTGGAAAGGAAAAATCCATGAGTTCGTCCCGTCAGAACGCGCTGCGCGATACCGTCGAGATTATCAAGGCTTACGGAACCAATCCCAATTTCAATTATTCGCGGATTGCCAAGAATATACGTGAAACCTACGAAGAGCTTCTTACGTTGTATGTTGAAGCAGAAGAGCAGGGTCAGTAAATTCGGCTGATCTTCGGCGGGAAAGAAGTATGCAAAAACGCCCGGTGCCCGTCAAGGGCTCCGGGCGTTTTAAGGTGTGGCATAAGCCAGGTCATTTTTTCGGGCGTTCATATTTGAAGATGCACACGCAGTCCCCGTCGGCAATGGACGAGATGATGCCGCCTTTCATGCCGTCGAAGGCCTGTTTCGTCGCCTGTACGTCCATCTCGCAGATAACCTTGCATGGTTTTGCAAATCCATATTCACCGGCCATCGCCAGCACAGGACAAACCCGCTGGACTTCAAGCACCGCATCCATGTCGTTGTTGGAAATGTCGATGACCGCCATGTCCATGCCGAGCATTTTGTAGGCGGGAATGGCCTTGGTAAAGCCCTCTGCCAGTGTGCTGTTGTCGATAAACGGGCCCATGTTCTTTTTTTGACGTTCGGGATAGCCTGCCATGAGGGTGTCCCAGGCTTTCTGCTCACCGTCTTTTTCCATGATGTTTTTATAGGTTTCAAATTTTTTTTTGAACATGTCGATTGGGTTCACAGCAGACTCCTTTCGGGTGTCTGACCGTCGCTGGCGGCGGTCCCGGTTAATCAGGATGCGAGGGGCATGCCACATGGGCTGAAACCGTGCCGTTTCCTACACGACTTCCTTGCTGTATGCGGCCCCGCAGTGATAGTGTGTGCCTTTGTGTGCTTGCATACTGCTATGCTGTTTTGCGTCGCATTGCTTATCGCGTTCCCCGACAGTATGTTTCGCGAATGGCTAATTGTGATTGTCTTTAACATGTATTGACACTTTTCGCAACAGGGAATATAACATATCAATTAACGGCAACCGATCAAGTAATCCAGTCCAGGAGCACGGAGTATGCTATTTCGCCTGTGTGTGCTGTCATTGATTGTCCCGGCAGCGATGCTGTTGTCGGGATGCGATCAGATCAAGGAGAACCGTGCGACTGCCTATTATGAACAGGCGCGTGCATTGTACGAAACCCAGCACTACCGTGAGGCTTTGATAGAAGTGCAGCACGCACTTGAATTCAATCCGGACTTTTTTGACGCACTTGTCCTTCAAGGCAGGTGTTACTACGACATGAAGAATTTCAAGGAGGCGGCGCTTTCTTTTGAGAAAGCGTCCTTGGTCGACGGTACTCGGGGTGCTTTGATGCTCAAGATCGCGGATGCCTGGATGCGGGCGGAAAAATTTTCCAGGGCCATTGCATTATCCAATAAGGTGCTGAAGGACAACCCGGATGATATGGATACACTCTATATAAATATTCGTGCCCGTGTGCGTTCAAGATGGTTGAACTCATGGGCTTCGGTAGACACTCTCGTGCAGCCATTGCTCAAGGATAAACAGTACCGGGAAAGAGCGTTTGCGTTATTGGCGGAGTTTCATGTGTTGAACGACGATCTTGATGAAGCCGAGTCGATTTTACAGGCTCATGAGGACCCCAATGACGACTGGTTATTTGCCATGCGGGTGCTTGCGCAACGGTGTGAAGCCCGTGGCGACCAACATGCAGCAGTCCGGATTTACAGGTCTCTTGTAGGGCTTTTCCCTGATAATGTGCAGGATACAGAATCGTTGTTTTCCTGTTTGCGAAGGTTCGGCTTTAAGGATCAAGAGCGAGAATTTCTTAAAGGTCTCATGAACGCTGACCCTCGGAATGTCGGCTATGAATTAAAATTAATCGATTTTTATATACATTACGGACAATATGCAAAGGCGGAAGAGCTTATTCGTGCCGGACTTCAGGGGGATACGGGCTATTTTGATTTTGCGCGGTATTTGATTGAGCTATACGATAAAACGAAGCGCTACGACGAGGGCATTCAGTTTGCGAAGGATGTTTTGAAGCGGGAGGGTGATAATGTCGGACGCGAGATTGAGTTCATGAATAGTTTAGCTGAGTTTTATTATATGACTGGAGATTATGACCTCGCGAAATTTGTTGTTCGCTGGGTTCTGGGTCTTGACAGGGACAATCGTAATGCGCGGTTTCTGCTGGCGCGTATTTCAATTGACGAGGGGCGTACGCTGCTGGCAATCGCTGAACTGCGTGCCCTGTGCGCTGAGGACATGGAAAATCCGGACTATGATTATTATCTGGGGCTTGCCCACATGGCCCGCAAGGAAATCGGCACTGCTGAGCAATCCTTCCACGATGCCCTGAGCAAGCAGCCGTTGTATAAGGCGGCGTTTCTGGAACTCGCAGATATATATATTGAAAGAGGACTGCTTCTTGATGCTGAACAGATGGTCAGTGAATTTTTAACTCTCAGGCCTGACGATCCGGATGTGCTTGCGTTGCGTGAAGAGCTTGCCGGCATAATGGCTGTTACTGAGGATGAGGGCTGATAAGGCCAGAGTTGTCTGAAGGGCGCAGCAGTGCTGAAATGTATATATGTACTGTGTCGTTAAATTATTAATGATTTGTGCGCATGAGGTCTCAAGCGAGGTCAACACTCCTTTTGCTGTTTTTGCTTTTCGCGTGTTGTGTGATGAGTTTTGCTTTTTTCCCACCGCACGACATGCTGTCCCGAGCGCCCATATTTTCTGAGGATTACGTCCTGCATTATTCCAACGCTCTGGTTGCTGGGACTTTTTGGAGCGGTTGGGGACGATGCTGGGGCTATGACCCGTATCTCCTGGCGGGATTTCCCCGCGGTGCACTCGTGAATGCCGACAATTGGGCTTGGGGGTTTTTTGCTAGGGCGCAGGCGTATTTCGGGCCGCGGCAGGGCATTCAAGGCATATCGTATCGTTTTTTACCATCGTCCGTTATGATTTTTACAGGGCCGCCTGCGCCCTAGCATCTTCGGTTGAAAGACGTTACTCCAAAGAAATCGCGAGGGTCATATCCTAGTAGAGGATTCAGGGTCCATCAGCAGACAGGGCTACTAAGAACCCGAGGCATATTACGGTACGGATCTGCCTGGGTTGTTTTGGGCACTGTTCAAGGGTAAACATCTTTGCGGGCCGCGGCCCATGAATCCTAACAACCACAGTTATGCCAACTTTACCCGCGGCGTGCTTTTTGACAGGCAGGTTGCGGAATATTCACTTGATGAACCGCGCACGGTTTTGGTCTTTTTAATGTGCGCTGGGTCGTATGCTGGTTTGAAGGGTTTCGCAGTTTTTTCGATTCCCCGCCGTCGCATGTGCGTCCGTTGGGAGCTATTGATAAGTTTGCAGATAAAGTGCTGCGCGATCCGGCGTGTTTTTTGAAAGGCAACAGGAACGTTCGTTTTGATTATAGTCGCATAGAGTGCACCACCCTGTGGCCAACGACGATGAGATTATGTTGATGGATGCATTATTTGATTACAGACAGAGGTGCAGTGCTTGATCGTGTGGTGCTTGGTGCTGATCCGGATGGGTTTATAAAGTTTAAAGACCCTCCTGAAAAACGCACCGTATTTAATAGTTATGGATCGCTGCAGCCGGGTACATGGTAGAGGATGTAACGGCTGTTTTCGTATGCTTTCGGCAGTTCGAAGGTTTTTGGCTTTTCGGTTACCACAAACGAAGCACCGTATTTTGCAGCTACTTTTTTAATGTCGGCTGTCGTAAGCCGGTTAAAGCCCTCTTCGGCATTGTTCGGTGTCGTCCAGCCTAGAGCGCGCATGCGTTCAAACCACTCTTCGGTAAATTGATTGTCAAGATAGAGCAGGGTCGATCCCTCGGCCCAGTCCCCCAGGACGGCGCGTTGCGAGTAGTGATAAAAGTCATTGCAAAGCGGCGGGACAATAAAAAGATCGTCCTGCTGGGAAATATCCCGCGAGAAAAATTGTATCTCTGCCCATGGATCAAGTTTGCCCTGCAGGTATCCCTGGTAATATATCTTGGGTCCACCCTGTGCCGTCAGTACTGCGGTATCAAACAGCAGCAGGAAAAGTCCCCAGAGGGCAAGGGATTGCGGGCGGCCAGCGACAGGTGATGCGCCGGCTGCCAGAAACAGGAGTGCGCTGAGCATAAAAACAGAAAGCCAGATGCCGTTCGGGTGCTTAATCACCGCTGCGACGCACAGAACCGTCAGGACCGCGCCTGCCAGAACAGCGCAGCGTTTGCGCCAGGCAGGCGATTTTCCGGTAGCGAGGGCCAGGATAATGACGGGCAGCAGTATGGTGAGAAGGCGTTGCGGCAGCTGGGGGATATAACCCGTCAACAGTGCAAGTACCGTGATTGCAAGAAGACCGTGTGCGGGAGATTGTTTGCCGATGCGGAGAGATGCCCATGCAATAAAGATGATTGCGAGGTAAAGATAGATGACCGTGCTTCGCCACAGGCTCAGTTTGATGATAAATGCTATGGGAACAATATCGGCACATATGGTGCCGACAAGGCACATGAGCGCGACGGCGCTCCAGAATATCGTTACTGTCCGGCTTGTGCCGCGGTCGGGGAAGGCGGCCACGGCGAAGCAGGCGAGCACAAGAAACAGCGCGGCTTTGAGAAACTGGCCGCGCGACCAGGTTGAGGGATTGCAGGTATAACCTGCCACCAGGCGGACTCCTTCAAGCCAGAGGGCTCCATGTCCGCCGGAGCCCATGTGATTGATTGTTTTTATTACGCCGGGCAGGGCAGGCAGAGCGAAAGCGCACATACAAAGCAGCGTAAGCTTGAATGGGAAGTCTCGGCGGTTTACAAGCCAGAACAGTGCATATGCACACAGGAGAAACAGTGTGCACATGGGATGGAAATTATAGCTTATTCCGGTCAAAAACAGCGCGGTACCGTAACGGCCCCGAAAAAAAAATACCATTGACCAGACGATCAGCGGATAGGTGTAGGGTAGTCCATGATGGAAAAAATTGAGATATGGAGCCGGGGAGCCGAGCGTCCAGTTATTAAGCTGTGTCGTGTAGAGCAGCGTGGCCACAATGGCCGTGGAGCGCGAACGTGTAATCATGGACGCCAGCGCATATATGCCTGCCAGCATAAAGAACAGGCTTACAGCAGTATGAATCAACGCAAATGTTTCCAGATCGATATGCGTGAGAATATAGGGCAGCATATCGTAGAACAGCCCGATACGCAGATTAACGCGGTTGACGGCCTGAATGTAGATCGAATTTTTGAAAAGTTCCGGATTGAGCAGGTTGCGGATTGAGGAAAAATAGGTCGCGACCGTAAGAAAACGGTGTGAAGAATAGTAGCCATTCATGATAAACGCATGACACGTAAGCAGCAGGAGCAATGCTAGCGTGAAGACGCGTTGTCGCACGATGCGGATCATGGGCTGTTTTATGGAATTGGCAACAGGGGGATTGAGCATAATATAGTAAAGCGTGCTGTTGCCGGTTCACCCAAAAAGACGGTTGCGGATGATGACGAGCAGTGCCTGCAGGCCGTCACCGGCATGGATTTTTTTCCCCTGGTCATAGGTCCGAGGTTCGAACTCAATGGGAACCTCGGCGATTTTTTTTGTCTTCATGGAGAGCTTGTTGCTTATTTCAAAATCAAGGTCAAAGCCTGAACAGTTCAGTCGAAGCGACTGAAGGAGCGGCGTGCGGATCAGTTTGTAATTAGTGGCTACATCGGTGAAGCGGGAACCAAAAAGCAGGTTGGTCAAAGTGGTCAGGAACCTGACCGCCCAGTAATTGAAAGCATAATAATGGTAGCGCCGGTTTCCAAGTACGCGTGATCCGTATACAACGTCAAGTTGTTCCTGCAGGGCTTTATCCAGCAGGGATCGGTACTGCCGGGGGTGGTACTCGAGATCCGCGTCCTGGGTGATCGTGTAATCACCGCTACAGAGCGGAATCGCGGTTCGTATCGAGGTACCCTTGCCCATGTTGCGGGGCTGCAGTATGATTTTGACATTTGGGGCCTTAATTGTTTTCAGCAGGTCGCGGGTGCCGTCGGTCGAGCAGTTATCTACGACAATGACTTCTTTTTCCCATCCCTGTTCCAGGTCGGCCTCTTGAACACGATTGAGGATTTCAAGGATGGTGTCTTTTTCATTATATACACATATGATGACAGAGAGTTTCAAAGATACGTGCTCTTTCTGTATCGATCCGGCTGTGTAGAACGCGTATGCAGTGGCTTGCCGGTGTTTTGGCCTTTTTGCCGTATGCTTTTAATAACCGTTTACTTATTGAATAAATGTATTATAATTTGGACCGTACGTAAAGTAAATTTATAGTGGCGGATGCAGGGCTGTGGGCACGATGTCCATGAAGGAAACGGCTGAACATACGTGCAACGTTGATCGTTTTGAGAATAAAGGGATTGTATGAAGGTAGTGATACTGTGTGGCGGAAAGGGGACCAGGCTGGCCGAGGAAACCGAGTTCAGGCCGAAACCCATGGTCGAAATCGGCGGCAGGCCGATATTGTGGCATATTATGAAAATTTATTCATATTTTGGGTTTAACGAATTTATTCTCTGCCTTGGTTACAAGGGGGATCTTATAAAAGAGTATTTTCTTAATTTTGAATTAATGAACAGTGATTTTACTGTTGCAATCGGTAATAACCAAAAACGGATCGACGTTCATAGCTCACGCGCACGTGAAAGCTGGAAAGTAACGTTGATTGATACGGGCCTCACTACTATGCCCGGATCGCGTCTCCGCAAGATCGAGCCGTATATAGAAGAAGATACTTTTATGATGACATATGGTGACGGTGTTGCCGATATCGACATCGCGAAGCTCGTTGCGTTTCACCGCTCTCACGGAAAGCATGCCACGGTCACGGGTGTGCGTCCGCTCGCACGTTTTGGTGTGCTTTCCACGGAAGGTAATCGGGTAACAGCTTTCAGTGAAAAGTCCCAGATTGAGGAGGGGCACATCAATGGCGGCTTTTTTGTTCTGCACCGCAATGTTTTCAAATATCTGGAAGATCCGGAGGACTGTGTGTTTGAGCGCGAACCCATGGAGCGTCTGGCGCGTGAAGGTGAGTTGATGGTGTACTTTCATGATGGTTACTGGCACTGCATGGATACTGTGCGTGATCGTGACATGCTTGAGCAGGAGTGGTCGAAAGCTAAGCCGGCGTGGCAAATGTGGGGATGACATGAAAACGTTCTGGACCGACAAACGTGTTTTTATTACCGGGATCACCGGTTTTGTTGGCTACTGGCTGGCGGAACATTTGCTCGCCCAGGGGGCCTGTATTATCGGCTTGGTGCGTGACAGCGTACCCAGCTCGAATTTTTCCCGGTTTCGCCTCGGCGACCGCATCATTACCGTTGGCGGGGCGCTTGAAGATTATGCATTGCTCGAGCGTACAATTAATGAACATACTATTGATACCGTATTTCATCTGGGCGCACAGACGCAGGTAGGCGTGGGCAATCGTAGTCCCTTGTCGACATTCGAGACCAACATCCGGGGTACCTGGAATCTGCTTGAAGCTTGCCGCGTCCATGCTTCTACGGTCAGGCGCGTCATAGTTGCATCGAGCGACAAGGCCTATGGCGATCAGGAAACACTGCCCTACACCGAGGATGCGCCGCTGCAGGGCAGCCACCCCTATGATGTCTCCAAAAGCTGTACGGACCTGATTGCTTTTACATACTTCAATACGTACGGGATGCCGGTCTGCATAACACGCTGCGGAAATATTTATGGCCCCGGTGATACGAATCTGAACAGGCTTATACCGGGCATCATCACATGGGTGCTGCGGGGAGAGCCGATCATAATTCGCAGCGACGGTACCCTGGTGCGGGATTATTTTTACGTGAGGGATGCTGTCAGTGCCTACACAACGCTTGCAGAGAAATTGGAGGTGCAATCGCTTGCCGGGGAGGCTTTCAATTTCAGCAGCGGGCTGCGTATCAGCGTGCTCGAGATGACGAAAAAGATACTTGCGGTGATGAACAGTCCTGAGCATCCTGTGAGTGTTCTCAATGAGGCGCAAGGTGAGATCAGGGATCAATATCTTTCAAATGACAAGGCACGGAAGCTTCTCGGCTGGCAGCCCGCACATGGTCTTGAGGACGCTCTGGCCGAAACCGTCGGCTATTATGCGCAGCTGTTGCAGGAAGCATGATGCGGGGGTGGAACGCATTTTATGGTAAATTATTATTTTTTTGATTTGTGCTTGATTTTGATGCGGCCGGGTTGTAAAAAAGAATAATAAGGGGCACGGTAATTCATCGGGGATCATGTTTACATAGTTTGCAGGGGGTGTGCATCATGGCCGGTGAAAAAGTACTCATTGTTGATGATGAGGAAAATGTTCGTTTTTTGTATGAGCAGGAACTCATCGACGAAGGCTATACGACGGTGCTGGCGCGGGACGGCAAGGAATGTCTCGAAAAGGTGGCCGATGAGAGTCCCGATGTCGTTTTGCTTGATATCCGCATGCCTAAAATGGACGGTTTGGAGGCTATCGGTAAGATCATCGAGCTCAATAAAAACATTCCAATTATTATCAATTCAGCCTATTCAACCTATAAGGATGATTTCATGAGCTGGGCAGCGGATGCGTATGTGGTCAAGTCCTACGATCTTGATACCCTGAAGTCGACTATCCGTGATGTACTGGCGAAGAAAAACGCCCGGGCATGAAAAAAGTTCTCGCAATGATCATGGCCGGCGGGAAGGGGGAACGCCTCTACCCGTTGACCCGCGACCGCGCCAAGCCGGCCGTACCCTTTGGCGGCACCCACCGTATCGTTGATTTCACCATCAGCAATTGCGTCAACTCCGATATTCGAAAAATTTATATTCTGACCCAGTACAAGTCGCTTTCGCTTGACCGTCATATACAGCGGGCCTGGAATTTTTTGAGCAGCCGTGTGGGTGAATTCGTCTATATCATTCATGCACAGCAGCGCATCAATGAGACCTGGTACAAGGGAACGGCCGATGCCATCTACCAGAATTTTTATACCTTGCAGCAGGAGCGCCCCGACCTGGTGCTGGTGCTCTCGGGCGATCATGTGTATAAAATGGATTATCGCCCCATGGTTGAGTATCACCTGAAAAAAAAGGCGGATTTGACGATTGCGACTTATGAAGTTCCGGCCTCAGAGTCCCGCCACTTCGGTGTGCTCCAGGTCGACAGGACCCGGCGGGTCAGGGGATTTCGCGAGAAACCCGCACGGCCGAAGACCATCCCCGGCAAACCTGACGGCATTTTGATCAATATGGGGGTTTATATCTTCAATACCGATGTGCTGGTCAAGCGCCTTATAGAAAATGCCCGCAAGCCCGCGACGCAGCATGATTTCGGCACGGATATTATTCCCGCGATGCTTAAGGGCGACAGAGTGTTCGCTTACACGCATATGGATACGGCTACCGGGAGACCCGCCTATTGGAAGGATGTCGGTACCATCGAGGCATACTATGAGGCGAGTTTCGATCTTTTGACCGATGGCACAGGTATGGATCTGTATGACAAAACGTGGCCGATTTATACATTTGAAAAGCAGGCGCCTCCAGCCAGGATCACCGGCTTCGAGGAATATAACGGCCGATTATACGGAGTGGCCGCGAATGCAATGATATCCAAGGGCTGCCGTGTGCACGGTGCGCATATCGGCAACTCGATTCTTGCGCCCAATGTTTCCGTTGAGAGGCATTCCTCGGTTATGGGTTCAATAGTTTTCGACAATGTTCAGATCGGCAGAGACTGTAGTATACTCAACGCGATTATAGACAAGCAGGTCGTGATTCCCGATGGTACAGAGGTCGGGTGCAACCTTGAACGTGATGCCCGCACGTTTACGGTTACCGAGTCGGGTATCGTCGTGATTTCACGCGGTTCCGTCCTGTGACACCGGATGCTTTAAACCGTGCGTGCACGGATTGATTTTCAATCCCTGCGCGGTGCTTTCCGTTTCGTTTTGTTTTCCCGCCGTCATTATATCTTATATGCGTGGATGAACATACTGCGTGATCGTTAATCAGGGTGTTGCTCAGGTTGGAGCGTTGTTTCCGATGTACGCATAGCGCGAACGGCCGGACTCATAAAGATCGCCTCCGTTCATATCGTTTACAACCACTGCCGGAAACAATATGACTTCGATGCGCCGCACTGCCTCGGCGCCGAGTTCCGGGTAGGCAATTGTGTCGCATGAACGGATACAGTGTGCCAGCAGTGCTCCGGCACCGCCGATAGCAGCGAAGTACACTGCATGGAAGCGCTGTATGGCGGCTTTTACTTCCGGCGAGCGCGGTCCTTTCCCGATCATCGCGCGCAGGCCCGCTTCGAGCAACCGCGGGGTATAGACGTCCATGCGTCCGCTGGTCGTCGGACCGGCCGATCCGATGGGCTGTCCCGGAGGCGCCGGTGAAGGCCCGACATAGTAGATGGTCTGGCCCGCAATTTCGAACGGGGGCTTACGTCCGTTTTTGAGCGCTTCCACGATACGTTTATGAGCCGCATCGCGAGCAGTATAAAGTATGCCGCTGATCAATACCTCATCGCCGCATCGCAGCTGCTGCAGGGTGGAGGGGGGTATCGGGGTTGTTATTTCGATCGGCATGGTGCACCAGTGTATTTCCTGTAACAGGGGCCCGCGCATCGTGTGCTCGTTTATTAATCAGAGTATCAGTCTCAGGTCCGGGCGTCAAGGTGGTAATGGCGTGTCAGCAGCATGCGCGATACCGGATTTTAAAAGATTGTAGACGGAGATGCGTAATTAGAGTATATTTTAAGTCCACTGTAGGCATGCGGTACCAGGTACATTGTTTCTTCGTAGACGTCCATAATGGTGGTGGAGAAGTGTGAAACCCGATATCTCTGTACAAATCGCTTCGTTGCGTCTGAACTGCCCCGTCATAGCCGCGTCGGGAACATTCGGCTATGGACAGGAGTATTCAGGTCTGGTTAATGACGGCGATTTCGGTGCTATTGTCACAAAGGGCATATCTCTTTTGCCCTCGTCCGGCAATCCCGGTCCCCGGATCGTTGAAACGCCATCAGGCATGCTGAATGCGATCGGGTTGCAGAATATAGGGGTTGAAGCATTTATCAGCGAGAAGATGCCGCTGTTGCGCGCCGGTTCAACGCCGGTGATAGTCAATTTTTACGGTAACACGGTCGAGCAGTATGTGGAACTGGCCGGGCGTCTTTCGGAGGTTGAGGGTGTTTGTGCGCTGGAGGCCAACATTTCCTGTCCGAATGTCAAGCAGGGGGGTAGCACCTTCGGTGCCGACGCACGTATGGCGGGTGAGGTTACCGCTCAGATACGTGCCGTCACGCGGCTGCCGTTGATCGTCAAGCTGACTCCCAATGTTACCGATATTGCGCAGGTTGCGTGCAGCGTTGAACAGGGCGGAGCCGATGCTTTGTCGCTTATCAATACCCTGACCGGTATGGCCATCGATCCGGCCAGCCGGCGTCCGATTCTGGCCAATATAACCGGCGGTCTTTCAGGGCCGGCGATCCGTCCTGTTGCCGTGCGTATGGTCTGGCAGGTGTGCCGGGCCGTAGGCATCCCGGTTATCGGACTGGGGGGCATTATGAACGCCAGCGACGCGCTTGAATTTTTGATCGCCGGCGCCTGTGCTGTTCAGGTCGGTACGGGTCTTTTTGTCGATCCGTCAACGCCTGTCTCTATTGCTGCAGGCATTAAAGAATATATGCTTGAACATGGTTTCGAACGTCTGGATCAGCTCGTCGGGAGTATGGTGTATTGAAGATGACTCCCGTGCGGTCAGCGTGGGGTGGGAGCATTGAGTATGATAAAGCGCAGACGCACCAAAACGGTCATGGTCGGCAGCGTTGCTGTCGGAGGGCAGGCTCCGGTGAGCGTTCAGTCCATGACCTGCACCGATACGCGCGACGCGCGTGCAACGATTCGTCAGATCAGAAGGCTTGAGCGCGTCGGCTGTGAGATCGTTCGTGTTGCCGTGCCGGATGAGATGGCTGCTGCGGCATTGCGCGACATTGTCGGGGCCGCACGCATTCCGGTTATTGCCGATATTCATTTCAGCCACCGTCTTGCGTTGTTGAGTCTTGAGGCAGGGGTGCAGGGCTTGCGGATCAATCCCGGCAATATCGGCGCTGCCGGCCGTGTACGGCAGGTGGTAGCTGCAGCCCGTCAGCGCGATGTGCCGATCAGGGTAGGCATCAACGCCGGTTCGCTTGAAAAGGATATCCTGCGTAAATACGGAACTCCCTGTGCTGAAGCCCTTGCCGAGAGTGCGCTTCGCAATGTCGAGCTTATTGAGGCAATGGGCTATGACCGCCTCAAGGTTTCGATTAAGTCCGCTGATGTGCAGACAACCATCGACGCATACAGGCTGGTGTCTAAAAAAACACGCCATCCGCTGCATATTGGGGTGACCGAGGCGGGTACGCTGTTTTCGGGAACCATAAAATCGGCGGTGGGGCTCGGGGCCCTGCTACAGGATGGCATCGGTGATACGCTGCGTGTTTCTCTTTCGGCCGATCCTGTTGAGGAGGTCCGGGTCGGATTTGCCATACTCCAGTGTCTGGGGCTGCGTCGGCACGGCCCTGAACTTATATCCTGTCCGACATGTGGGCGTCGCCAGATTGATGTTGTTCGGCTGGCCGCCCGCGTTGAGAGGCATCTTGCGCACAGCCGCGCACCGATCACGGTGGCTGTTATGGGCTGCGAGGTGAACGGCCCCGGTGAAGCGCGCGAGGCTGATATCGGCATAGCCGGTAGCCGTAGTCGCGGGGTCATATTTCGGAAAGGCCGCATCGTCAGAACATGCCCCCAGGAGCGCGTGCTGGAAGAGTTTTTGAGCGAACTTGACGCACTCGAACATGAGATGGAGGTCAGTGGTGCCGCCGTTAAAAAAAACATTCGTGATCCGGGCTGATATTTCCGGCAACTGCACAGAGGAGACCTCATGCGTTATACCCAGTTTCTAATACCGACATTGCGCGAAGTTCCGGCCGAGGCCGAAGTGGTCAGCCATACGCTGATGCTGCGGGCAGGCATGATCCGCAAGCTGGCGGCCGGCATTTATTCCACGCTTCCGCTTGGTGAGCGTGTGATGCAGAAAACAGCACAGATCGTGCGAGAGGAAATGAACCGCGCAGGCGCGCTTGAGTTGACACTCCCGTTCGTGCAGCCTGCCGAACTGTGGCATGAGAGCGGCCGCTGGAACGTTTACGGAAAGGAATTATTGCGCCTCAAGGATCGCAATGGGCGTGAGTTTTGCCTCGGACCTACGCATGAGGAGGTTATTACAGATGTGGCGCGCGGGCTGATTTCTTCCTACAAACAGCTGCCTGTTACGCTCTATCAGATCCATATCAAGTTCCGCGACGAGATTCGCCCACGTTTTGGTGTTATGCGAGCCCGTGAATTTATCATGAAGGACGCATACAGTTTTGATGCTGATGAGGGCGGTGCCGAACAGAGTTATATGAAGATGCATGCGGCTTATTCGAATATTTTTAGCCGTCTGGGCCTGCGGTTCAGGGCCGTCGAGGCTGACAGCGGTCCAATCGGCGGCAGCTTTTCCCATGAGTTTATGGTACTGGCCGAAACCGGCGAGGATATGATAGTAACGTGTTCTGCCTGCGATTATGCGGCCAATACCGAGAAGGCTGAAATATCCATGCCGGACGCACCCGTTACGGGGAACGCTCAGTTGGGTGCGTTTGAACGGGTGTCGACACCGGAGATGCGAACGATTGAGGAGGTCTGTTCTTTTTTGAAGACCGACCCCTGTGCGGTTATCAAGACGCTGGTGTTTGATACCGGTGACGGGGCGGTGGCGGCCCTGGTGCGCGGTGACCATGAGATAAACGAGGTCAAACTCAAGAATTTTCTGCGTTGTGGAGAACTTGCACTCGCCGATGAGGAACTCATCGAGCAGGTGACCGGAGCGCCACGGGGTTTTGCCGGGCCGGTGGGGCTGCGCGGCGTTCGTATCATCGCCGATCACGGTCTACAGGGCAGGATAAATATGGTGGCCGGAGGCAATGAGCGTGATGTGCATTTTGTCAACGTCAATGTCGGCCGTGATTTCAATGTTGATGATTTTGCTGATATCCGGCTTGCCGGTGGGGGAGATGCGTGTCCCCGCTGCGGGCAGCCACTTATAACCACGCGCGGCATTGAGGTAGGCCATATCTTCAAGCTCGGTACAAAGTACAGCGCGGCCATGCGGGCCGAGTATCTTGACGCCCAGGGGGCCTCGCAGCCTATGGTGATGGGCTGTTACGGGATCGGGGTCGGTCGTACCGTGGCTGCAGCCATCGAGCAGTCGCACGACAGCGACGGGATTATTTTCCCCGCCCCGATTGCCCCGTTTACCGTGCTTATCGTGCTGGTCAATCCGACAGATGAGCACCAGAACCGCAGTGCCGTTGACCTGTATGAAGCGTTGCTCGGTCACGGTGTTGATGTGTTGCTCGATGACCGGGACGAGCGCCCCGGCATCAAGTTCAAAGATGCCGACCTTATTGGCATTCCCCTGAGGGTGACGGTCGGCCGCAACGCAGTCAAGGACGGCGTGGTCGACCTCAGGTGGCGTAAAACCGGTGCGCAGATCCAGTGCCCAACAGCCGAGGCCGTTGCCAAGGTGCTTGAAGCGCTGCCGAATCTGTAGCGCTGCCGCCGGCACCGGCCGTGTGGGCAGGTGTACGGGTATTAGTTTTTATGTGTAAATCGAAGATAGTCCGCATTAATGACATCATTGAGCAGGTAACCTCGTATTACCCCGAGGCTGATCTCGGACTGATCAGCCGTGCCTATGTATTCTCAGCCAAGGTACATCAGGGGCAAACACGCATGTCGGGCGAGCCGTATCTGAATCATCCTCTGTCGGTGGCCAAGATCCTGGCCGACCTTAACCTTGATGTTTACACTGTGGCGACAGGCCTTTTGCATGACACGGTCGAGGACACCTGCGCCACGCTTGATGAAGTCCGGGGATTGTTCGGTGATGAGGTTGCGTTTCTTGTCGACGGTGTAACCAAGATCAGTAAGATTACAAGCGGCCGCAAAAAGGATACGCAAGCCGACAATTTTCGCAAGATGATACTGGCGATGTCAAAGGACATTCGCGTGCTTCTGGTGAAGCTGGCAGACCGCATGCACAACATGCGTACCCTTGAACATATGCCCGCGGGCAAACAGGAACGCACCGCCCGTCATACGCTTGATATTTACGCCCCCCTTGCCAGCAGGCTGGGCCTGTATGTGGTCAAACGCGAGCTTGAAGACCTGTCCCTGCGGTACCTGCACACGGAGATGTATAGCGACATCCGGGACAAGCTTATGCGCACTTCAGAGCAGCGTGAACGTTATGTCAATGAAGTCATCGGCATTATCGAAACCAAGCTTGCCCAATCCGGCATTAAGGCAGGCATTACCGGAAGGCACAAGCATCTCTACAGTATTTACAGCAAGATGCAGACCCAGAATCTTAATTTCAGCCAGATATATGATCTGACGGCTTTCCGCATTATTGTGAGTGACCGTGCTGAATGCTATGAAGTGCTTGGCATCGTTCATGCCTTGTGGAAGCCGATCCCCGGCCGCTTCAAGGATTATATCTCACTTCCCAAGGCCAATATGTATCAGTCTCTTCATACAACCGTTATCGGCCCGTACGGACAGCGGATCGAGATTCAGATCAGAACCGAGGAGATGGACCAGGTCGCCCGGCACGGTATCGCCGCGCACTGGAAATACAAAGAGGGCAGCACTATCCAACAGAGGGATGACCAGAGGTTCACCTGGCTGCAGAACATTCTTGAGTCTCAGAAGGAAATGAATGATTCGCGTGAGTTTCTTGATGCGTTCAGGGTTGAGGTGTTTCCGGACGAGGTGTTTGCCTTTACGCCGGCAGGTGAGGTAGTAGAATTGCCCAAGGGGGCTACGCCCATAGATTTTGCGTACCGTATTCATACTGATGTCGGGAACCGGTGCGTAGGCGCTAAGGTCAATAACTCCATTGTGCCGCTGCGCTATGAAATTCAAAGCGGAGACGTTGTTGAAATTCTCACTCAGGCCGGTCATCATCCCAGCAGGGACTGGTTGAAGCTTGTGAAAACGTCGCGTGCACGTACCAAGATACGGAACTGGATACGCCAGCAGGAGCTTGAGCGCAGCATACTTCTGGGGCGCGAGATCGGTGAGAAGGAATTTCGCAAGCATAAGCTTAATTTTGCACGGATGCTTAAGGACGGGCGGCTTGTTGAAAAATTTGGAAGGGAGCAGGTTAAAAATGCTGATGACCTGCTCGCTGCGATCGGACAGGGCCGTATCGGCATCCGTCAGGTCATTAATAAGGTCACACCTGATGGATCGGCGGGTATGCCTGCGGAACCATCGACATCAAAAACTGCGTCCCGGAGGCGCATACGCACTGGTAATCTTGGCGTTGTTGTGCAGGGGATGGACGATCTGCTTGTTCGTTTTGGCAAATGCTGCAACCCCATTCATGGCGATGCCATTAAGGGTTTTATTACCAGGGGCCGGGGTGTAACAATTCATGCACGGCAATGTCCCTTTCTTGCCACGGCTGATCCGGAACGTATAATCGATGCACAGTGGGATGAGCACCCGCGGCATGTCGCAATCGTACCGATCGAGGTTCTTTGCGAGGATAAAAAGGGGCTGCTGGCTTCTATCACGTCGTCGATTTCCAACGCAGAGACCAATATCCGTAACGCCAGTGTCAGGACAACGCCCGAGAAAAAGGCGATCAGCGTTTTTAATGTCGAGATTAACAGCCTGGCCATGCTGGATAAGGTGTTTCAGGAGATCAAGAAGGTCAAGGGCGTGCTGAAGGTATCACGGCTGCGGCCCTAGATACCTGCTGCAACGAACCACCATTGCCGGCTGGTATTTTAAACTCAAGGCCTGTTGCTCACATTCGCGGAGTGATTTTTTTAGACTGGAGTATGTCGTCCGGAGCTTCCGGAAATCCGTGCTGGATGCCCTTCGTCGCAGCGCTCCGGTTTCGCATTCCCCGGTTGTCATGGGTTTGTTACACTGAGTGTTGAAGCGTCATCACGGGGGATTATACATGGCGGCTCGGTTATATTCCGTGAGCCCGGCCCCGTGCACATATAAGCCCGGTGCGGTGCAGTACCGCACAGCTGATTGTATGTACGGCGTCAGTTCGGCGCTTGTCTGCGGGGTACGAATCAGCTGATCGTTCCGGAGCCGGGCATTGCGCCGGGTGCGCTCATGGCAGGCCGTTAGTTATACGGCGCTTTCGACCTGTTTGGATGGCTTGCGAGTTGGTTTTACAATCATGCCTGCGCGGATGCAGCGCGTGCAGGCATATATCCTTTTTGTGGTGCCGTTGATTGTTGACCGGACCCGCTGAATATTGGGCTTCCAAACTTTTTTGCTTTTATTGTGCGCGTGGCTGATACTGTATCCAACCTGGCGTCCTTTACCGCAGATGCTGCAAACTTTTCCCATCTATGAAATCTCCTGTAGATAAATCCTTGTAGACCTGCCGGATTACGTATTAAATAAATAATTATACCAAAAAATAATTCTATATCAATAAAAAAAAGTAGAAATTGTGTAAGAAAATGCAGGGGCGAATGTTGACCGGTCAACACACGCGGGTTGCCCTATGTCTCTGCGCGGCTGTAATTTGGTAAAAAAAGGGAAGGAAGGCCTATTGGCAGGCTGTTCAGGGAAAAAGCGGAGGGGCAACCCCTATCCTTCCCGTAATACTCATTAAATACCCGATTATAGGGGATAACGCAAGGGTTGCAGGCGGTTTTTTAGTTTAAATTTATATGTTTTATGTGTTTTTTTGATGAAGACGGTGGTATTCTTTTTCACCATTTTTGAAATCAGTTATCAGCACGCCCATGCCGTTTTTGTTGGCCAAATGGAACAGGTTGCTTGGCACTTTACGGGCCCAGACCACACGGCATGACATTTCAATCGGTTCGGCGGACCCCTTGAGGCTGATTTCCAGTATTGTACCCGGCGGGAATACCTTTTGAGTTTTTATAAAAAAACCTGCCGCCGAAACATCTTCCGTCAGTGCGTTGAAGGTGCCGCTTTCCGCGCGTATGCTGATCTGCAGTGTCTTTTTGATCCGTTTGAAGAGACGTTTGTCCGCCATATGTCTTTCCTCATGCTTGATAGTGCGTTATCTGATGGGCGGCGGTAATGGTGCCACACGCACTGATGTGTTCGGTTGCCGATGCCGCAAATTTCAATCCTGACGTAGAGCAGGGATACTGTGCACCGCTTAACGTTTGCTTCTGCGAAGAAACTGTATGACCTTGCCGGATGGGTCCGGTGCGCTGGAGCGCCTGTGGTCGTCCGTACATTTGTCCTCAGGCTCGGATCGCAGAACAACTGCAGCCATACAGTGCTCTTCTCCGTTGATTGTAAAAAATGCACCGCACATCTGCGGATAGCGCAGCTTCCACGTGAGATCCACCGGCGGAAAAACAAGCGCAGTGAACCGTACTGAAAACCAGTCTTTTTTAGTGTCGGGGCATATGTCGCGAACAACGGCATAGAAGATATTTGCCGGTGTGCCCACTATAACTATATCGCCAACAAGTGTATCTTTCTTTAACGAAATGTATTGTTTAATAATTGCCAGTTTTTTAGAAAGCGACATGGCCTTTCCTTTCAGTCCGGATGCCCCTGCCGGTCAATACTGGTTTTCAATAGCGTGATGAGCTTAAACCAAAATTGTCCGTGATGCAAAGCTAATTTTTAGCGAGATCGGGGAACGAATTTTGGTTGAATCGTACGGTTAAAAAATATATTATGTATTAATTAAAATACGTAGTAAGTTTGTGACGTAATTTCGAGGGGGTATAGATGCTCCGTGCCAATGTTGTCAAGGATATGCCGCAGGTAGACAGTACCGCGTACGTAGACCCGGATGCGGTTATAATCGGTCGGGTTCAAATCGGTGCGAATTGTTTTATCGGTGCGGGTGTTGTTATCCGTGCTGACCGTTTTTCTGCCGATGGTCAGGACTGTTCAATTACGATTGGTGACGGCAGCGTTATACAGGATGTTTCAGTGCTGCATGCGCATTCCGATACATCAATACGGCTCGGCTCCGGTACTATTGTCAACCACGGCGTGGTAATACACGGTCCGGCAACGGTCGGTGATCGGTGTTTTATCGGCTGCAAGGCGATAGTTCACTATGCCACTATCGGAAATAATGTTTTTGTGCGCAGCAACTGTGTTGTCGAATCGGTAAACATACCTGCCGACAGTTTTATCGAAATTGGTTCCTGTATATCCCGGCAGGAGGATGTCGACCGGTTGCGGCCGATAACGGACGAGGAAAAAAAATTCATGGCACGGGCGGTTGCGGAGATCCGTGATTATCCCATCCGGTATAAGTTTTCACTTGAGATGTAACGACGCCGTATGCTCCGCGTTTGCGGAATTGGGATTTGATACTGCCGCAGTATGTGTCAGGACCTTTGGAAGGACCCTATGAGCCTGCAGAACAGCACAGCCGATCTGGATATGTTCCCCGGGCATGTCAGGCAGCATCTCATTCCTGAATATGCAGGAGATTGTGTGTATGATTGTATTGCCTGTGATTATACGGGCCCACTCGACCGTTTTTTATATACCTGCCCGCAGTGCGGCAGTCTGTTGAAAATAACGGACAGGTTATTCGGGGAGCTTAAGAAAATACCGGGCCCGGTCTGGCGCGATATCTTCGACTACCGCGCCCTGCTGCGCATAGAGGCCCTGCAGGGGATTTTTTTGTTCAAGGAGCTCCTGTTCCCGGCCGTTCCGTTGCAGGATGTCGTCTACCTCGGGGAAGGTCATACCCCAATGGTGCGCGCCAATGAGCGGCTTTGTCGCTATGCCGGGGCCGGTTTTTTTATAAAGAATGACGGGTTTAATCCTTCGGCCAGCTTCAAGGATCGCGGCATGGCAAGTGCCGTGAGCTTTATCAAGTATTCAATCCGTACGCGCGGCCTCACGGAAGTGCTTGGCATTTGCGCCTCTACCGGGGATACGTCGGCCGCCGCTGCTTTGTATCTGAGCTATCTTGACAGTTCGATCGTCAAGTCCGTCGTTCTGCTTCCGAAGGGCAAGGTCACGCCCCAGCAACTCTCTCAGCCGCTTGGGAGCGGGGCGACTGTTCTTGAGATCCCCGGCGTGTTCGACGACTGTATGCGCATTGTCGAACAGCTGGCTGAGACCTATCAGGTATGTCTGCTGAATTCAAAAAATCCCATCCGCATCATGGGCCAGAAGTCCTATGCCTATGAAGTGGCCCGCCAGCTGGGTTATCAAACTGATAATTTGACGGTTGTTGTACCGGTGGGCAATGCCGGAAACATAACAGCCATTATGGAGGGTTTTTTGGACATGCGGCGTCTTGGAATTATAGAAACACTGCCGCATATCCTGGCCGTGCAGAGTCGACATGCAAATCCGGTTGCTGAATGGCGTGCCTCAGGCACGTACCGGCCGGTCACGGTCAGGCCGAGTGTTGCCCAGGCCGCCATGATCGGAGATCCGGTATCGTTCCCAAAGGTTCGTGTCCTGGTCAACAGCGATTTCGAAGGCCGTTTTGACTGTATTGAGGTTGAAGAGCAGGAGATTATCGAGGGTATGCTGCAGGCCAACCGATGCGGCAGCGTGGTGTGCACCCAGGGGGGCGAGTCGATCGCCGGGCTGCGCAGGGCGCTGTCCGCCGGTCTCGTAGAGCCTGATCGCGTGTTTGTTGTGGATTCGACATCGCATCAGCTTAAATTTTCAAATTTTCAGCAGATGTATTTCGAGAATACATTTCCGAGGGATTACGAAATCACCGCCCGACCGAACCTTGTCAACGCACCGGTGCAGCTGGATGCGTCTGCGGCTGCGGTCGCCGGTTACCTCGGACTGAAGAAGAAAAGTATATGAAAAAGATCCTGATAGTAGACGACAGTGTTGCGATAGCCAACGCCATGCAGCGCGCCCTCGAGAAAGGCGGCTATGAGGTCGAAACGCTGAATGAAAGCGCGACGTTTTTTGACGGTCGGGTAACCGCCTTTGATCCTGACCTGTTAATCCTTGACATCAATATGCCGCGTTTTGATGGTTTTTATGTGCTTGAGATGGCAAAAAAAATAGATACCTGCCCCCGGGCCAAGGTGTTGATGTGCTCAACGAAAATTTTTGAGCAGGATCTCAACCGTGCTAAATCCCTGGGCGCAGATGACTTTTTGATGAAACCGTTTAACGCCGCTGAACTGACAGAAAAAGTGAGCGCCCTGATCGGCGCACCCTGACGCGGCAGGCTTACGACAGGGCCGGGAAGAGCGGAACAGTATGGATAGCGATCTTGAAATTCGTTTCTGGGGTGTTCGGGGCTCAATGCCGGTATGCTCGCCGGACGTGATTTCCTATGGCGGCGCTACGCCCTGTGTCGAAATTGTTGCGGATAACGGTACGCATATTGTGCTTGATGCCGGGACAGGCATCCAGGCCCTCGGAGCGCGTTATTTAAGGAACGGCATGCCCCGGCATTGTGCTGTTTTTATTACGCATGCGCATTGGGACCATATCCAGGGGCTTCCCTTTTTTGCGCCGGCCTTTGTGCCCGGCCATCGAATAGCGTTCTTCGGCTGCAACCAGGGCACGCTTTCATTCCGGGATGTGCTGCGGGCGCAGATGCGCAGTCCCTTTTTCCCTGTCGAGATTGAAAGTTGGCAGGCCGAAATCACGATAAAATCAATTGCCGAGACAACCATTGATATTAATGGCGTTTCGGTAACGTCACGGTATGCCGAACATCCTGGCATGACACTTGGCTTTCGTATCGGGTACAAGGGTAAAAGCATCGTGTATCTGCCTGACAACGAACCGTTCGCGCGTTTCGAGCAGGCAAAGGTTTTTACTGAAATCGCGGTTGATCCCGGGGAACCCGATATGGAACTCGTATGCCTGCTCGACCAGAAAAAACAATTTTTCAATTTTATTCGCTCGGCCGATGTTTTGATCCATGACGCGCAGTATATGCCCATGGAATATCCCGCCAAGATAGGCTGGGGGCATTGCAGCTTTATAACGGCTGTACGGGCTGCGATGTACGGCCAGGTCAGGCACTTGGTTTTGTTTCATCATGACCCGCAGCGCACTGATGCCGAGATCGGCGCTCAGGTGCAGTCATGCGCGGCCATGGTTCGTGCAAGCGGCGCATCTTTGACCGTATCGGCCGCTTCGCAGAGCGCCCCGCCCATCGTAGTGTAGCGCTTGCCCTGAATTACGCCTGCAGTGATGTTGTCTAGCCTTTCCAGCCGACGGCTTTCAGCCGTTCTATGATTTCGTTTAGTAAAACAGCTGTTGCACCCCAGATGTGATGACCGGCGAACAGGAATCCAGGGACCTCCCGTAACGTGCCGAGTATAGGTTTTGACTGTCGGACGCGTGCACCGGGTTCGCACAGCCGGGCAAGCGGGACCTGTAATATGGCGTCGACCTCCCGGGGGTCGGGACTGCAGGTTGGTGCGCCCTGATGCCATGCAACAAAGGGATGGATGCAGAAATCCGAGACGAGTATATACGCCGGATCCAGTGCACCGGCGATGCTCAGCGTTTCGGCTTCGATCCCGATCTCTTCCCTGGTTTCCCTCAGGGCACACTCCAGGGGCGGCTCGTCCTGCTCGCGGCGTCCGCCGGGAAAGGATATCTGGCCGGGATGATGACGCAGGTCATCACGGCGCTTTATTAAAATGACATTCAGTCCATTGGCGGCGGCGAAAATAACGCTGAGCACCGCCCCGCTTCGGGCAGTGCCTGCAAGCCCGGCGGGCCGCTCGGGTGTCCTGCCGATGGGCGACATGACAAGCCGTGCAGCCCGGGTATCGAAGTTGTTCAGCTGAACGGCGGTGCGGACTATGCTGGGCAGGTCAGTTGCCGTGTTCATGGGGGTAGTGAGCAGTATGTTCGGTCCTGCCGGTACTTGGGCTGCATACCGGGGTCCTGCCGTAGGTATGCAGCAGTCTTCCGGTAAGCTTCTATGTGTGCCGGGTGATGAATGTTGCCAGGCTGTTGCGGCCGGAGCGGAACCGGTTAATCGTGAAGTCGGTATCAGGATAGCCGACAGCGATGAAAAGAGCAGGCAGCATATCCTCAGACAGATGCAGGGTTTCCCGTATGGCGTCGGTGTACATCAGGGTCAGGGCGATCGCGCAGGTGCCCAGCCCGCGGGCATGGGCCGAGAGCATCAGGTTCTGTGCAGCCATGCCGATATCCATATAGCGTACGGCCGGCATGTCACGATGCAGGGTTATCAGTATCACGGCAGGGGCATCGTAGAATCGAAAGCTGCCGCTTTCAATGAATGCGGCCTGACCCTCGCCCAGCTGCGTTATGAAAGGACGGATGCTGCGGAAAAGTTCTTTCGTGCGCTCGACATACTGGGGAGGTATGGTTTTGCCCTTGGACGGATCGTAGCTCTTGCGGTGCTCCCGGTGGGCCTGTTTGACTGATTGATTCAACCGGGCCAACGTTTCACCCTCGATGCTGTGAAAGTGCCAGGGTTGCTGGTTTGAAGCTGATGGAGCCCATGTTGCATCAGTAAGTATTTCGTCAAGCAGTGCGGGCGGCACCGGGCGCGGGAGAAATCCACGGCAGGTTCTGCGTTCGCGGAGACAGGTAAGTGTATCCATAAGGTCTGACGATCCTAGTGCGCCCGGGCGTTCTCCGAGAGGCATTCAACGAGTTTGGTGTAGCAGTCTTCAACTTCCTGCAGGCGTTTTTCAGCATTGCCGAGAAATATACCGATCTGTCCTATCTCGTCTTTAAGCTGTTCAAAGGTTACGTCCTGTCCCTGTATGCGCTGGGAAAAATCCTTGATTTTGTTGACGAGCATTTGAGCGGAAGCGGTGAAAAACTGGCATTCTTCATAATCGGTCGAAATGATCGATGTGAGACACTCGCGGGCCTGTGTGGTCAGTTTTGACATGGGGCAGCCTTTCGAGGTGTCGTCTCTGCAGGCGTCGTGTGTTGTGCAGGACGGGTAAGGAATTGCTTGAAAAAAACAGGGTTATACAATATAACGGTTAGAATTGTTCTGCAAGGCAATTTTTCTTTGCTGCTCCCGCCTCCGAATCTGTGCTGCCGGTGCGGTGCGCAGCCCGTGAGTTTCCATGGAATGTATTGTCATAAACGGCGGCCGGGCTTTGCACGGCCGTACTGCGGCAAGCGGTGCCAAAAATTCAGCCCTGGCAATTATGGCTGCTACGCTGCTCAGCAGCGGCGAGCACCGTATCAGCGGCGTGCCTGATCTGCGTGATATCAGTACCATGAAGCGACTGCTGGGGCACCTTGGTGTGCGCATCGCGGGCTCTTCGGAACTCCGGCTGGACGCGACGCACATTGATATTGTGGATGCACCCTATGAACTTGTGAAGACCATGCGTGCATCTTTTCTTGTGCTGGGCCCGTTGCTGGCGCGGTTTGGAAACGCCCGTGTTTCGCTGCCTGGTGGATGTGCCATTGGTCTGAGGCCCGTTGATATTCACATCAAGGCTTTGGAGGCGATGGGGGCCGAGATACAGATTGAAAACGGCTATGTGCACGCCGTGTGTGACCGTTTGCATGGCGGTCGTGTTCTGCTGGATATGCCGACGGTCGGGGGGACGGAGAATGTTATGATGGCCGCCTGCCTGGCTGACGGGGTGACCGTAATCGAAAACGCAGCCCGTGAGCCGGAAATAACCGATCTGGCGGTGGCACTGCGATCTGCCGGCGCCCGGATTTCAGGCGACGGAACCGGGACCATCACGGTTGAAGGCGTCCGCGAACTCGCACCAATTGTGCATACGGTCATGCCTGACCGCATTGAGGCCGGGAGTCTTTTGATCGCCGGCGCTATTACCGCCGGTGATGTGACGGTTGAGAACTGTCCGGTCGAGCATATGGGGGCAACACTCGAAAAATTGCGTGAGACCGGCTGCACCATTGATATAGCCAAGGACTGTGTGCGCATACGCACCAGCGGTCCCCTGCAGCCGGTTGAGGTTACGACAAGCCCGTATCCGGGCTTCCCGACCGATATGCAGGCTCAGTTCATGTCACTGCTCACCCTTGCGCAGGGCACATCGTTGATTCGTGAAACGATTTTTGAGAATCGATTTATTCATGTCGCAGAACTTGACCGCATGGGAGCGCATATACGGGTCGAGCGTGAGTGCGCAGTCGTATCCGGGGTGGCGGGACTGGAGGGAGCCCGTGTCATGGCATCGGACCTGCGCGCCAGCGCTTCATTGATTTTGGCGGGTCTGGCAGCCAACGGCACCACGGTCGTATCGCGCATTTATCACCTTGATCGCGGCTATGAAGCGCTGGAAGAAAAGTTGCGGAACCTGGGCGCGGACATACGCCGCGGCCAGGAATAATAACGGGCGCATGCCCCTTTGGACAGGAAGTACAACCATGAGGATGCTACGTTATACGGACAGAAATTTTGCAGCGGATTTTGCTGCGCTGCGCACCCGCGAGAGCCTGCCGACGCAGGAAGCCGAACGGTCTGTCAGGAGCATCATCAGCGAGGTCAGATCAGGCGGGGATGCGGCTGTGCGGCGTCTGACGCAGCGGTTTGACGGCCATCAAACGCTTCAGGTTGATCCGGCGGCGATACGGGAGGCGCGCAAAAAAATTGATCCCGGCGTCTGGAAAGCGCTCAAGCAGGCCCATGAGCGTATCGAGAGTTTTCATCGTCGTCAGCTGTGCAACTCCTGGGTGACAACCGGGGACGCAGGTGAGATTCTCGGCCAGCTTGTCAGACCGTTTGAACGTGTCGGTTTGTATGTGCCGGGTGGCAAGGCCCTGTATCCGTCATCGGTCCTGATGAACGCGATTCCGGCAGCTGTCGCCGGTGTGCCGGAGATCATTATGGTCAGCCCGGCGGGCCCCGACGGACTGCATCCGCTGGTTCTTGCGGCAGCGGATCTGTGCGGTATCAGCAGGATATTTCAGATCGGCGGGGCGCAGGCGGTCGCCGCACTGGCGTATGGTACAGAATCCGTACCGAGGGTTGACAAGATCACGGGCCCGGGCAACATCTACGTTGCGCTTGCCAAGAAACTTGTCTATGGCGATGTCGATATCGATATGATAGCCGGTCCGAGTGAGATCCTGGTCGTATCGGACGGCACCGGTGAGCCCGCCTGGGTGGCTGCTGATCTGCTCTCACAGGCCGAGCATGACGAGATGGCGTCCTGCGTGCTTATTACGACGGATGAGGGTTTTGCAGCCCGTGTGTTTGACGATATGCAGGCCCGCCTTGTGCAGCTTTCCCGTGAGGCGATCGCACGCAGAGCAATAGATGATAACGGCGCGATCATCATCGCACCCGATCTGGCTGCAACCGTTGATCTTGCCAATCAGATGGCCCCTGAACATCTGGAATTGTTTGTTGAGCGTCCATGGGATCTTGTGGCGCATATCAGGCATGCCGGTGCGGTATTCATGGGCTATCATACGCCTGAGCCGCTTGGCGATTACCTGGCCGGGCCCAATCATGTTCTTCCCACCGGGGGCAGCGCGCGGTTCTATTCGGCCCTGTCCGTGGATGATTTTATCAAGAAGATCAGCCTGCTGTCGTTTACTCCTGAAGCGCTGGCCACTCTCGGGGACGCTGCCGTGCGGCTGGCCTCATGCGAGGGGTTTGATGCGCATGCCGGCAGCGTTGCCGTCCGGCGGGACCGGGCGTAGATACAATGAGCGGCCTGTCGCATTTGCGGCTCAATCCGTTTGTCGACGGCGTTGCCCGGGCTGCGCGGAACCTGCGTGTGCCGGCGTACCTGGTCGGCGGCGCGGTGCGGGACGCGGTGCGGGGCATCGAACGCGCGCATGATTTTGATTTTGCCCTGGCCGATGGATTTGACGACGTGGTCGCGGCAGTCGCCCGCGAGTGGCACGGCACGGTCATACCCTGGGATGTCGATCAGACCCGTATGGTTTTGCGGCAGGGCGACGACCGGGTAACGCTCGATTTTTCCCGTATGCTTTTGCCTGATATCATTCTCGACCTTGAGCAGCGCGATTTTACTGTAAATGCCATGGCAATCGCACTGCACGAGGACCGTGGCCTGATTGATCCGCTTGGTGGACAGGCTGATCTGTCGGCCTGCTGCCTGCGCATGTGTTCGGGACGTGCTTTCGATGCCGATCCGATACGCATGTTGCGCGCTGTCAGGTTCGCCCGTCAGTTGACATGTGCGATCGAATCCCGTACGCGTGACAGTATTTGCCGTTTCAGCGATTTGATAACACGCAGCGCACGCGAGCGCATCAAACGTGAGTTCTTTATGATCCTGGATGCACCTGACCGAGAGACATCCCTGCGGGAAATGATTGATTTCGGACTGCTTGTGCGACTTTTTCCGGCAATTGGTCGGATGGATGGCGTGCAGCAGAGCGCTCCCCATGAACATATGCTTTTGGAACATTGCCTGCTTGCGGTGCGTTGTCTCGAGGAATTGATGCATACGCCGAACGGCTGTCTTGATGCGGTTAGAGATGCGCTTACAGATTACCTCAACCAGTGTTGTGAGGATGGCGTAAGCATGTCGGCACTGCTGTTTCTGGCAGCCCTTGTGCATGACGTTGGCAAGCCTGATTGTGCCGCCGAGGATGGCGGCAGGATTCGGTTTCACGGTCATGACAGGGCCGGAAGTCTGATAATTCGTCGTATGGCGCGTGACATCGGACTGGGCCGCAAGGCCCAGCAGGTGCTTTCCTGCCTTGTTGAACAGCATATGCGTATTCTCCAGATGGCACAGCTTGAGCGTGTGACCGAACGCATGCGGGTGCGTTTTGTCCGGGATTGCGGTGCAGCCGCGGCCGGTGTGTGCCTGCTTGCAATTGCCGACAATAATGCGACCGGATCGCATCCTGACTACCAGCGTTCCAGCCGACGTGTGCGCGATATTGCTGTTGATGTATGCGTCAGTGTTCTGGCCTCAAACGATCTGATCGAGAAAGCCCCTTTGCTCAACGGCGATGACATTATGCGTGTGCTTGCATCCGGGCCGGGCCCGCATATCGGTCATATACTCAGGCAGGCCGCCCAGCTTGAGCGTGAAGGGATGCTGCATGATAGGGATGAAGCGTTGATATGGCTGAGCAGTTTGCGGTCCGGCGACTAAAAGTTTCAGGGGTGCGTTTGTCCGAAATGGACGAGGCGGCGCTGAGACCGGCGTTGGCTGTTGTCCTTGATATTCCCTCCGCGCGCATTGCATCCCTTCAGATAGTGCGCCGCTCCCTTGACGCGCGCCAGCGCACGGTGCTGTATGATTACTGTCTTGTCGTTGATATTCATCTGGACGATGCGGAACTGGCACGTGTGACCGCTGACCGCCGGGTGAGCCTGTACCGGGAAGAGCCCTTTCCATCTCCCGGACCTCATATGCATATGCAGAAACGGCCGGTTGTGGTCGGCTGCGGGCCGGCCGGCCTGTTTGCAGCCCTGGCCCTGGCTGAGCGGGGCTGCCCACCGCTGGTGATCGAGCGCGGCGGCCGCATACCTGAGCGTGTTGCAGCGGTGCAGGGGTTCTGGAAGTGTGGAGAGCTTGATCCGGAATCGAATGCGGTATTCGGTGAAGGCGGGGCCGGAACCTTTTCAGACGGCAAGTTAACTGCTCGTGGGACCTCGCCGTTCAAACAGCGTGTACTGAAGGAACTGGTCGCCTGCGGCGCGGACGGCGATATTCTCTACGATACCCGTGCGCATGTGGGCACCGATCGTTTGCGGCGCGTTATCCCGGCGCTGGTCGATAGTTTGCAGCAGCGGGGAGTCGCATTCCGTTTTAACACGCGCATGGACGATATCACCATTGAGCAGGGCAGGGTACGTGCCGTACGTATTGACGGTGAAAAGCTTCAAACCGATATGGTTGTTCTTGCCGTTGGCCACAGCGCTCGTGACACCGTGCGCATGCTTGCTCAGCGCGGCATAAGTATCCACCCCAAGGGCTTTGCCGTCGGCGTGCGCATTGAGCATCCTCAAGAACTGATCGATCGTGCAATGCGCCGTGATGAGAGCGCCCGCAGCAAATACGGCCCGGCTGATTATGCTCTCAAGCATCAGGATACGGCTTCCGGCCGGGGTGTGTACAGTTTCTGTATGTGCCCCGGCGGGCTTGTGATTGGATGTGCGTCGCAGCCTGAGACCCTCTGCGTCAACGGCATGAGCTTTTCAAATCGCGCCGGCAGCCGTGCCAATGCAGCCATTGTGGTTACAATTGCGCCCGGTGATTTCGAGGCGGGCGATGCCCTTGGCGGCATCGTATTTCAGGAACACATAGAACGCTTGGCATATGCCGCAGGGGTGAATTCTTATTTTGCGCCCGCGCAGCTTGCCGCTGATTTCATGTATGGCCGCGCTTCAATCAACCTGCCGTGCGACGATATTTCTTTTACGCCCGGTGTGACTCCGGTTGATCTTGGCGGGGTGCTGCCCGGTATCATTGTCGAGCCGCTGCGCAGGGGACTTGCCGAGTTTGATAGAAAAATATCCGGCTTCATCGAGCAGGGCGTTTTGATCGGTGTCGAAACGCGCACCTCGTCGCCGGTGCGCATGCTGCGCGACCCGTTCACCTTGCAGGCCGAAGGCATAGCCGGCTTGGTCCCGGTGGGCGAAGGGGCAGGCTATGCCGGTGGAATCGTATCAAGCGCTGTTGACGGTCTGAGGGCGGCATGGAAGGTCATCTGCTGATTTTAATGCTGTGGGGGTATGGCAGGGGCATTTTAATCGTTTTATTATTCCGGTTTTCTGTGCTTGACAATTTATATTATAGGGCTATAATACATACCGACCAGTCGGAATTTCTATGGTGATACTATGGCTGTCAACAAGGCACCGGAACAGCGGCGTGAGGAGATATTCGAGGCTGCGCTAAGCTGTTTCAACCGCAATGGGTACTATCAGACTGCAATCAATGAGATTGCCGCCCGGGCCGGCATATCAAAAGGCGGTATTTATCATCATTTTACCTCAAAAAAAGAGCTTGTGATCGAGTTGTTCAGGAACAGGGTCAACCGCTATTTTGAATACCTGACCGCACAGGTTCGCGGCGCGGCCGACGCAGCTCACGGCCTGAACGTACTGGTTGAAAAATCAGGTGAGATTTTCAAGGAACATGAGCCGATCTTGCGTTTTTGCCTTGATTTTGTCGCAATGAGTTCACGGGAGCCTGAATTCCGAGAGGAGGTGGCTACCATGTACCGGCACCGGGTCGCAACCATAGCAGCGCTCATACAGGAAGGCATTGACACGGGCATTTTTAAACCGGTAGAGCCCGAAGGTGTTGCCCGCGCCCTGTATTTTCTTTCAATGGGGTTCTTTCTGAGCTATTTTACGGTCCCAGTTGATTTTGACCTGCAGCAGCAGCACAGGATTAACCTTTCAACAATTATAGACGGACTTAGCAAGACTCATTAAAGGAGAATGGTATGGAAAAGCGAATGAGTATTCTGTGCATTGCTGGAGTGCTTTTGTTTGCCGTCTGGGGCTGCGGACGATTGGCAGCGGATTCATCTGTGGTGCAGCCTGAAACCGGTGCGGCTTCTCAGGCGCAGGCGATTGTAGCAGCCGCGGAAGTGGACAGCGGTCATCCTGAAATTGAACCGGGCCTGAGCTGCAATGACTGCCATGAGATAAAACTTGACGCCAATACCACCGCCACGAAGGTGTATTTGTTCGGTGAGTCGCCCGGACACAGCGAGGGCGAGGGCGTTATGTCCAAAGAGCGCATCTGGGCTGAAATTGAAAAAGCCATCGGCGGCATCAAGCACGATTCCAAGACCTTTATCCTGGCCACCAGCCTCAACAATGTGCCGCTGTCGACCACCTGCGAGTGGACGCTTGACCCGAAAACAGGCAAACTCTACGGCTTTCATGAGGCAGGCACGGAGAAACTGCGCCATATCGAGGCTAACCCCCGCGTGAGCATGAATTATCACAAGGAATTCGACAGCGCAACGTTTAAGGATTTTCTCTGTGTGCAGATTCGCGGCACGGCGCGGCTGCTTCACGGTGATGATCCTGATTTTGAGCGCATTATGATCGAACTGTTGCCCTATGAATTCGGCGCACGGGTTCCGGCCGATGCGACGCCTGAGCAGCGTGAAGCGCGCCTGAAAGCCTTTCGGCAGGGTGTTAAAAAATCTTTTGTTATAAGTGAAATTACACCCACGCAGATTACGATAGCCAATCAGCAGTTTCGTGCTGAGGGCATGCGTGTGTATCAGCGCTGGACGCCCTAGAAGTCATTGCGCTGTGTGGAGTTTTTGACGCTGATGTTTTGATGTGCAGTTAAGAAAGCCACGAAGTATTTGACAGTTGTTGAGAGGAGATGGCATGAGAACCGTTGTTATTACCGGAAGTTCCAAGGGAATCGGACTGGGACTTGCGCATCATTTTTTGAAACGCGGTCATCGGGTCATGCTGAGCAGCTTTGCCCGCAAGGAGATGGAGCAGGAGCTCGATAAAGCCCGTCAACTTTACGGCGTTGACAATGTTGCTGCCTGCGCCTGCGACGTCACCGATGTGGAGCAACTGCGTGGCCTTTGGCAGGCGGCTGTTGATCAGTTCGGAACGGTCGATCTCTGGCTGAACAATGCCGGGATTGCCAACACAACGCGCCTGCTGTGTGAGCTTGAGACCCGTGAAATTCCCCGGGTGGTCGGCACCAACCTTACCGGGGTCATGTTCGGTACGCAGGTGGCCCTTCAGGGCATGCTTGCCCAGGGTTCCGGACAGGTGTATAACTCCGAGGGTTTTGGAAGCGATGATATGGTTGTCAGAGGATTGAGTGTCTACGGAGCAACCAAGCGCGCGGTTCGGTATTTCAGCGAGGCTGTGGCGCAGGAAGTCGAGGGTCATCCGGTGCAGGTCGGCACTATCAGCCCCGGCATTGTGCTGACCGACTTTCTGATTGATGATATGCGCAGGATGAACCCTGAGCAGCTTGAAACAACCAAGGTCGTTTATAATGCCCTTGCCGATGATGTTGATACGGTGACGGACTTTTTAGTTGAGGAGCTACTGGTGAACCGTGAAAACGGCAAGCGCATCATCTGGATGACGGAAGAAAAGGCCAATGCCTATTTTGCCGATGAAGGCAGGCTGTCACGCGATCTGTTTTCACAGTATGGACTTTAGCAAATAGCGTTTTTGCTCAAGGAGGCACTGAGCATTAACGTCGTTGTTATTACCGGCAGCACCAGGGGTATCGGGCTTGGTCTGGCCCGTGAATTTTTAAAGCGCGACTGCCGCGTCGTTATCAGCTCACGCAGCAGCAATGCTGTCCAAAGCGTCTGCGCTGAGCTGGAAGCACAGTTCGGCGCGGGCCGCGTTGCCGGGCTGGCCTGCGATATTATTGATGCCGCCCAGATGCGGGCCCTCTGGGATCATGCCTGCTCAACGTTTGAACGGGTCGATATCTGGATCAATAATGCCGGCGTCAGCCATGCGCGCAGGATGCTGTGGGAGCATGATTCTGCAGACATCGGCAGCGTTGTCGCAACGAGCGTGACCGGCATGATGCACGGTTGCCGGGTTGCCGTTGCAGGCATGCTGGCGCAGGGATCAGGCGCTGTGTATAATGTCGAAGGCCACGGCAGCAATGACATGATTTTGCCCGGCATGAGCGTGTACGGAGCCAGCAAGCGCGCCGTGCGTTATTTTACGCAGGCCCTGGTGCAGGAGACCGAAAGCACCGGTATGCGCATCGGTGTCATCAGCCCGGGCATGGTCGTTACGGATTTGCTGATGAATGACTGGCGGGAGATGGAACCCGAGCAGCGCGAGCAGACGCGTATCATTTTTAACATTTTGGCCGATACGGTCGAGACGGTCACGCCCTGGCTGGTGGACAGGATACTTAATGACATGGAATCCGGTTTATGGATTGAATGGATGAACGCAGAAAAGGCCCAAAAGCGTTTTGAGGACGAAGCCTATCTCAGCCGCGACCCGCTCGGTGTATTTGGTCTGTAGTTTATGGGGGCGCGCATGCCGCTCAGGCGTATGACATACGGATGCAGCGGCGGGGGCAGAGAACAGATCGATGGATGATGACAAACTCGGACGGTTTTATGAAGATCTGCGTCGTGAGCGGCAGCAGAGTCACCGGCGGTATCGGGACCGTGCGCTGCGTATACTGCCGCATGTGTGTGCCGTATGCGGCCGTGAGTTCGAGGGCAAAAAACTCCGTGAGTTGACGGTACATCATAAAGACCATAATCATCACAACAATCCCCCGGACGGCAGTAATTGGGAACTCCTGTGCATCTATTGTCACGATGACATCCATGAACGCGGTGACGATGCGCAGTGGTATGCCGGCTGTGGTTCTTCACGAAAAGACGGTTCGTCCGGGTTTAAACCTTTTGAGGGTTTGGACAAGCTTTTACGCAAAGTGAAGGCTAAAAAGGATTAACAGCTCCTGGTCCGTCAGAACCTGGGCTTCAGACCACCCGACTCCCCTGAACTCTTCGTTTCATAGCGGCCGTAACCGGCAGGCAACAGGTATGTTACAGGGTCGAGGTCGGCTTAGGGGTGCGCATCCCGGATTGCTGCTCTGCAAGCATATAGCTGGGCGAATGCTCCCCATGCAGTGCCGCAAGCGCATCATGTTGCATCCATTCATAGTCCTGCGGCGCCTCAAATGCCGCGCATATTGCCAGAAAGCCTGCTGCGATCAGGAGTTTTTTCATGCCCGTATCCTCCATATTCTACTATATAGTGTAGTTATAAAATTTAAAATGTCAATATATGGTGTATATTTTTTTTGAAATCGCACGCGTTTGGGGGCAGCTGATTTTTGTGAGCAGACACTGCTTAACAGTACAAACCGTCCCCTGCTATGGAAGGGTGTGTCCGGTCAATAAAAAACGCCACCTGCAAAAAAATGTTGCAGGTGGCGTTTTTTATTGTAGAGCTGACAGGATCCCTAGTTTACTTTTTGCAGATATGAGGTGGTGAACATTTCGTCGGTAATGGCTGGATTAGAGATCTCGGGCTGCGTTATTCTCTGTGAATTTGCCGAGCCGCCGTGTGTGCGCTGGATATCGAAGAAATGCGTACCCACGATAACAGGCTTCATTACGCCGGTCATCGCCTTGAGCGGCTGGGTGCTGTTGAAGTCCATTTTCCAGTAGCGGCCCTGCTGGTCATAGATATCGGTCCACAAGATGATATAGGTTTCGGGATCCAGATACCATATACGTTTGCTGTAGAGGTAGTTGGGGTCCTTGTTGATCACATCGATCACCAGAAAGTTGCAGCGCTCGAATGTCAGGTTGTTTGAGAGCACCTGACCCGGATTCTGCGTTGCGCGGCCCATGCCGTCATGCCGGTCGGCCAGCAATTCTTTTTTGCCCTTGTAGGTGTAGTTGTTGCGCAGCAGCTGGCCGTCCCACAGGTACTCATCGTCATATATCAGGTCCGAGCCGTCGATCGCATCGGTGCGCTGCGCCGTGTTCATTCGCCTGATGCGCCGGTACTGGCTGTACCACAGGTAGGCGTCATCCTCTTTATCCTGGTCGATGTAGCGCAGCGAGTACATGCGCGTGTTCAGGAACTCAGCCGGCAGGTACATGTGCAGGAAATAGCCGCGCCGGTACCCGCGCGGGTTTTTAGGTATGGCCGGTTTTGGGTCGAGCTCGGTACGGTTGATGAAGTAATATTCCCAGTAATCCTGGTCGGCCAGACGTTCGCTTCTGCTCTTCGGGTTGACGTTCGGCGAATATTTACGGTAGTGGAAGGTATCACCGCGGTTTTGCATCTCGAAGTTCCAGGCCATTTTCACTCCGTCCTCGCCGGGATCAATGAACGGTCGGCCGGCAAGATTGGCCAGGTTTTCCAGATAGCCGTCGGCGTTAAGCGTGCACTTTCCCGCATTGGCCTTGCTGGCCGCCACGAAGTTGGGTGCTTCGGGAACGAATTCATAGGGCCTGATCGTGAAGAAGTAGCCCTCAGGCGGCGCGCCCCACGTGTCGGGGTTTTTCATGACGGTTACGAAATGCTCGGGCAGGAATTGGGCAACCTGGTCGACATTGGTCTGGTCGATTTTTTTGCCGGCCCATGTTTTTTCCCATTCGCGTACCTTGGCGAGTTCATCCGCGGTGTAGGCTTTCTGCATGTCCTGTGCCGCTGCCGGAGCGGTCATGAGAAGCAATGCCGCGCAGGCACACAGTGCGATGGTTTTGATAGCTCGAAGTGTTATGCTCATAAAGTTTACCTCCTTACCTTGAATAAAGAACATTAAAATTCATACCGCAGGCGCAGTATTACGCTGTCTCGTTGGTTGGTATCGCGCGAAAGAGCATTTATGGCAGAATAGTGGTACTTGGGACCGCCATAAAGTTTCAAGCCGATATCGAACCTGAATCCGCTGAACGGTCCAGAATCGGCAAACATGTAGGTGAACGACGGCACGGCCATCCATTTTTCGATCCGGGTATAGTAGCTGCCGATGAATATAAACGTCCAGCTGGCATTGAACATCTGCTGCATGATAAATAAAGACACTGAGTCTGCGGTGCTCTCCCCGGGGCCGTGAAAACGGTCGGCCAGACAGAGGTCGTTGTCGTAGCTGAAGACTCGTTCGCTGAAATAGGTCAACGCTGTCTGCATCTGCTGACCCTTGCCGACCGCCCTCGTAAACCAGGGAATGGTCCAGTACCAGTTGGCCTGCAGGGCAACGCCCAGAATGTTGCGGCGGGTTGCTTTGTAGATTCCGGCCGTGTTGCCGTCGATGCCTTTAACGAGCGGGCTTCCTATTTCAAGAAACCATTCCAGGCGCCAGACCGTATCTTTTACGAATGTTGTAAAAGTCTGGGCGGTCCCTCCAATGGTCTGATAACGTTTGTATTTGTACACGGTCCACTTGGGCTGGCGCGGCTGCGTAGGGCCGCCGCCGAGAAAGCCGATAGTATCAAAATATATACCTGCATGTTGAACGGCCCGCCCTGCATCCGCGCTCGAAGCGCCATCGGAAAGTGCGTTCCAGTATATGAAAGCCCAGTCGATATTGTAGGTGAAGCCCTGGATGCGTCCGCCCCATTCAATGTTGTCCAGAGCAAAACGACTTGGTTCGTCGTCTTCCCACTTCGCCGTCATCCAGGACCAATAGCCCCGGTCGCGGTTTGCGGGGAAGGGGTTTTGCTTGAACCAGAACGGGCCCCAGTGGGTTCCTTCATAGGGCAGTTCGATGGATCGATAATCGCCCGGGTTGAGGATGAACTCAAAGAGCAAATTGCCGGGAAGCTGTGACTGGTAGAAGGTCCTGATCATCCACAGGCCCTGCTTGACCTCTTCCCAGGTGTCAACGCCCGGTACGCCCCAGCGCAGGTCGAGGGGGTTGACCACATCGGCCACGCGGTTGATATCGAGCTGGCCCCAGATGACGATCTGCTTGCCCACGCGCACCTGCCAGGGCCCGGTGGTGTAGTCGATATACATTTCCGCGATCATGTCTTCTTCGAATCTATCCGGGTACTGGTACTCCCTGCGGTCTTCCCTGTTCATGTGGCGGTGCAGATTGTCGTCATAGCGTGTGGCGGCTTCATACCAGCCTTTGAAGCTGCTGAATATGCGCAGCGTGCTTTCCTGGTCCTCTTTTATGGTGTAGAGTATTTCAATCAGGGCCGAGAAGTTTGAAAAGTCGAAACGGGTGTCGTGATTGGAGACGCCACTGCTTTTATCAAACTCCCGGTCATAACCGTTGAGACGGTAATACGTGGTGTTCTTGACAAATCCGCTCAGGATCAGCTTGCCGTCCATGAGTGCGATTTCAGCCTGCGAAGTCGACGGCACCGCAAGCAGCAACACAAGCATAGACAGCGTGAGTGCAAAAACCAGACGTTTTTCCATACCCCTCTCCTTTGTGCTGTGAAAAACTGTTGAACTGCGTTTGCGTAGTGGGTTACTGCACTTCAGTGTATGGTTGATGGGTTTCCAAGAATTCATACGTTACCCAGTAACAGTGTACAACAATGACTTTAATCTATTAAATAAAGATATTGTTAAAGAATTAACATACATGAACCTGAAAAACAAGCTTAAAAAAATAAAAAAAACACAATTGGCGCAAATTTTTTTTACGTCTTTGCCCGGGTGTTTTTTAGAGGAAATTTTCATTTGCATACTGAAAAGTCAAGCGCAGTTTTTCGGCATGGCAGTGCTGCTGCGTAAGCATGGGCATGCGCCGTATAGTTGTTTTTGGATAACCGGCTGCAGGGATGCTGTCTGGGCAGCCGTCCGCTCGGTGCATGGTGGGCCGCATGTGTTCGATTGCGGGTTGTGCGAGGTAGCGCGCATAAAAAAACCCCCGCTAGTGCGGGGGCTTTGCCCCAAGGGCCGTATGTATAGGTTATTTGCCGTGTTTCATGACAAAGCGCGGTTTGAACAGGGCGATCGCGCTCGGAATGATCAACAGCGCCCCGAGCATGTTGAACATCAAAATGATCGCCAGCAGCATACCCATGAGTGCCTGGAACATCATTTTTGAAAGGAACCAGAATACAATGCCGCAGACGAGGGTTACGGCTATGTAGACGATGGCTTTGCCGGTTGTGCCCAGCGCGGCGACAATAGCCTTTTCCAGGCTGGACGTCTCTTTGAATTCTTCAATAATGCGGCTGACCAGGTAGATGCCGTAGTCAACACCGAGGCCGATACCGACTGAGGCCACCGGCAGCGTGGCGGTTGTCAGGGCCAGTGTCTGTTTGTTGAAGGCCATGAAGGTGAATGCCAGCACGTTTGAAAGGATAAGCGGCAGTGTTATGATGACGCCCGCGAAGAATGACCTGAAAATAAACACGCACAGCACGAGCACGGTCGCAAGCGCTAGAATAAAGGTCCATATCTGGTAGAGCGTCAGGCATTCGTTGATGGCGGCCTGTACGCCGACCGTACCGCCGGAAAGTCTGTAGTAAATGTCCTCCGCGCCTTCAATTTTGGGCTTGGCCGGGATCGGTTCCTCCTGTTCGCGGAAGAACCCGTCGAGCCAGTATACGAAGCGGTCGAATCCCTCCCGCTGGACGTCCTGCTGGCGCAGGCCGAACCGTGATTCCTCGCGGAGATATTTATAAATGCGTTTGAAGACGATATCGATCGTTTCGGTGGTTTTGTCGCGGCAGTAGACGATGATATTCATGGTTGTTTCTTCGATGTCAACGTATTGATCGAACTGGCCGGGAGCAGATCCGTACACGACGGATTTGTACAGCTGGCGCAGCTGGTTGTCTATGTTGGGCATGAACTGCCAGTTTGGATCCGTGTCGCGAACGCCGCGGTTGCGGCCCGGGATCTGGCCCAGTATCGTAAAGGCCATAATGACACGGCTGCCTTCTGTTTTGCGCATGTACTGGGTGAATTGATGTATGTCACGCAGGACCTCGGGATGACCGACAGCGTCCATTTTGTTACCTTCAACGACCACATACAGGGGGCTCAGGAGCGGCATGGCAAACGTTATGCGGAATGCGTCGGTATTGTATCGATGCCAGGGCCACAGGATTTCCGAGCCGGGCAGGGCGCTGCCGATGGTGATGTCGTTGACATAGGTGCTTCCCCATACGAGCAGGGTCATTGAAACAACCAGTACGGGTATTTTGCCCCAGCCGGCAAGCCAGCGGCCGGTTCCGGCAAGTAGGCGGTCCAGCAGGCCCGCGCCTTCTTTTGCTGTCCTGAGCGGCATGTAGGACAGCAGGATCGGTATGAGGATCATGGCGATGGCGACCGTGGCGAACGCCCAGAACGCGCAGGAAAGGGTGATTTTTTGCAGGATCGGAATCGGGGTCAGGGCAATGACGATTATGCCGGACGCATCGGTGATGATGCCTGCGAATCCCGGTATAAACAGGTGCTCGATAACGCTTTGGCTGGCTTGCCGGCCGTCTTGCAGGTGGTGGGCCTCCTCCATGTAGCGTTTGACGACCTGCACTGAATGCGAAGCGGCCATGGCCGCAATCAGGAACGGGAATACGAGTACCAGCGGGTCGAGATTGAATCGCATCAGGCTCATAAACCCGAGGCCCCAGACGGCACTTACAAGGGCCGCTACTATCGGCAGGCACATGCCCCGGAATGAACGGAAGAAGATGAAGAGCATGACCATCATGGCGATAAGGGTGATGCCCAGGATTTTCAGCACATCGAATACATATTTGTCAACGTATCCGAGGTGCAGAGGCTCTCCCGCGATGGCAACGATGATATTTTTATTTTCATACTTATCGCGCAGGTCGGTGAAGTGCTTGTAGAGTTCGCGGTAGCTGATCTGCTCCTCGAAAAAATCAACCATGATAAGCGTTTTTTTGCTGTCAAGCGAAACGAGCACCGGGTAGGCCATCGGGCTTCCGTACACGGTCAGGCGCAGTTCATCAAGCCCCTTTTGCGTATCAGGCACATCCGGGAACATGATATTGTCGAGGCTCATGCCCTGGGTGGTTATCTTGACATCGCGCACGCTGCGGCTTGCCAGGGACATGATCTTGTTGCGGTCGACACCGGGAAACAGATAGAGCTCTTCGGTAATGTCCTTGATCATGTGCAGGGTTTCGAAATTGAAGATGTCTTCGTATTCTCCGCCGTCTTCGGCATCGCGCACCTGCAGCATTATCAGCACCTGGTTTGCGCCACCGAATTTGTTCTGGATCTCTGTGTGCAGTTTGGTATAGGCGTGGTTGCTTGGCAGCAAATCAGGGAAAATGGTTTTGACCGTCAGATGGCTATAGGCCTGGTAGGCGAAAAATACGGTGATGCCGACAATGACAAGCAGAATTGGCAGCCTTTTTCCGATGATAAAATTTGCGAAACGTTTCATGGTTGTTTTGTAACTCCCTCTACGTTTGAATCGGTTGAGTTATTGACGGGCGAACGGGCCCCAGGTTGGCAATCCGCGAAATTCAAGGGCTTTGGGCATTTCGAACCATTCCATATCGTAGGACAGGCCCGAATGGAACTGCCATGTCATGCCGCCGTCGTTCGTTGCAGTGACGATGCCGGACTGCCCCACGACCCAGCCTTTTTCGGGGCTGCTGAAGCTGATATCACGGAACCATTGTTTCGATTTGATGACGTCTTCCTGCAAGTGCCAGGTTTCTCCGTTGTCATCGGACGTGAGGTATGCGCCCTTGTCTCCGACCGCCCAGCCTTTGCCGTTCTTGATCTGGATTGTGTAGAGCGCGAATTTGCTTTCGGTCGGCAGGAATTGCCAGGTCGCACCGCCGTCCGTAGTGCGCAGGATGGTGGCGTCAAGACCGCACATATAGGCTGTGTCGGCATCGATGGCCTGGACGCAGAACAGTGAAGGCCGCGGGTTGGACCATTCCTCGTCGATGGAAGCGCGTTCAAATTCCTTGGGCATCTGGCGCTGCCAGGTCTCGCCGCCGTCGCTGGTGTGCAGGATGAGGCCGGCTTCACCCACGACCCAGCCGTGCTGCAGGTCCGCCATGGCAATATTGCTCAGCACGAGGTCCTGTACCTCGCTCAAGCGCTGCCAGGTCGCACCGCCGTCCGTGGTGCGCAGTATCGTATACCACTCCCCGATGGCCCATCCGTTGCGCTCATCGACAAAGTCGGCGCTGAACAGGTGATACTTTGTGCCGGTGTTCTGCATCTGCCAGGTCGTGCCCCCGTCAGAGGTGTGGAGCATGGTTCCGTAGAGGCCCGGTATCCAGCCGGTCCGGGCGTCGAGGAATTCGCCGTCGGTCAGCAGGATTTCGTCTTTTGCAGCCGGGTTGGGCTGCGGCAGAAAGGTATCGCCGCCGTCACCGGAATGGAATATCTGGCCGGCGTTGGTGGCGATCCAGATGTTGCTGTCATCGACGGCCTGGACAAAATGCACGTTGTCGGTTGTTATGATTTTTATGTCCGGTACCTTGAACTCTTCTTTTTTTTTGCATCCGGCGCTTGCGCCCAGCACTGACAGCATGAGAACAACAGCGCCTGCCTGTGCAAACGGCTTCCACATTGACATGTCGTATGTACTCCTATCTACCTGTGGTTAATAAAGAAAGCAAAAGGGTCGGTTCAGGTTGTTATTGGTGTTGCCTAATTTATACGGGCGGGTAACCTGAGTGCACTCCTTTACGTAAAAAAATCTTGACATAAATCATGCGTAAGTTATTATCAATTTTTACGTAAATTGAGGCTTCAAGTCAAGCAAAAATTGATTTTTTATAGACAGGGCAGAGACCGCATTCTAAATTTACTCAGGCAACAGGAGGTATGACGTGAAAAATATGTATGATGTGGTTGTGGCCGGAGCCGGACCCGCCGGCCTGGTGGCAGCTAAAACCGCCGCTGAAAATGGTCTTTCGGTTGCCGTGCTTGAGCGCAAGGAGACCATTCATGAAATTTTGCGCATGTGCGGCCAGATGATCGTATCGTTGTCCGGTAGGTACATGGGCGAGCGTGTCGTATATAATGACCAGGCCAAGCTGCTCAGTTTTCCGCATAACGGTTTTACCTTGAAATATGACGGCCCGACCAAGGATTTTTATTCGTGGCGGATCTATTCTCCCGAGAAAGGAACGGTTGTTTTTGGCGATTACGAAAGCAACATGTCCAAGGGCAAGGCAGGACGCGCGAGCGCCGTGTATGACAAAAGCTGGCTTCTGCGAAGCCTGGTGGAGGAGTGCCGCAGGCTGGGCGTTGATATTTTTGCCGGTGAGAATGTTATCGATGTCCGAAAGAAGAGTGAAGCTGTCGAAGTGCATACCGCCTTCGGCAAGCATTTCAAGAGTGTGTTCGTGGTTGCGGCCGACGGCCGCCAGTCGCGTGTGGCGCGTGTACTCGGTATGAACAGGGATCGCGGTTTCTACGGTACGGTTACATCGATCGGTTATGAAATGACCAACCTGAACCTGGCCCAGCCCGAGGCACTGCACCAGCCTCTGCTCGAAAGCGGTGATCCACCCATGATGGGATTTATCATTCCGCGCGCATGGGATTACGAGGGCGAGCCGGTCTGGCTGACCATGATCACGAACGTTGATCCCAATGCCGATCATAAGGCCCTGCTGGATAATTTTATCGAAAAGAGTCGGTACGCTCCATGGTTCAAGGGGGCAAAGATAGTACGCACGTGCGGCTGCGCCGGCAATATGTATTCGCCGATCGTTTATCCCTACAGGGATAATGTGCTGTTCGCCGGTGATGCCGGGTGGTGCCAGGAAGCCGAGATGACCGGTGCCGCCATGTGCGGCGCGCGCGCCGGCAGCGCGATTGTCGAGGCCATGCTCGAGGGGAACTATACTGCCGAAGGCGTGCAGAGCTATCTTGAATGGTGGCGCACAGCGCACATTGAAAAGCTTGATCACAACGTGTTCCTGCGCAATCTCTACATGCCGATCCTGTGCAAGGACGAAGAAATCGATTACATTTTCAACAACATTACCGAGACCCTGCAGACTGTGCTTGATCCCTACGAGGTGCCTGAAACTCTGGGTAAAGCTTTGATCAAGGTCATCCCCCGTATCCAGAAGGAGCGGCCTGAGCTGTTGGAGAAACTGACGGGGTTCAGCGACCTGCCGCCCGAGGTCGTGCTGAAAAAGACGATTCGTTCGGGATTCGACTGCCGCTTTACGACATAAGCGGTGTCAGCCGCAGGCCAGTATTGATTACCAGAGGCGTTCTCTCAGCACCACCTGGCCTGAAAGAACGCCTTTTGTATGTATGTCGTCGCGGACGACATGAGCTCCCAGTTCAGGGCCGGAATGGAGCGCCATGTTGAGACGCTGCCGGGCACGGGCGGGCCTGCCGTCGATGTGTGCAATATGTTTTTCGGGTTCGAAAAGCAGCAGAAATATATACGCACGGTATGTTTGGCATTGACAGCCGAGCTGTTTCGAGGCCGGCACCCGGACAGTTGATGATATCGAGAAAATATTTCAGGACGGGCAGATTATGGTGCTTGAAAAAGAACGCAGCCTGATCGTTGAATACGGTAAACGGCTGCTTGCAAGCGGTTTGACCGTCGGTACCGGCGGCAACCTGAGCGTGTATGACCGTGCAAGCGGCTATGTTGCAATCTCGCCGAGTGGGCTTGATTATGAGAGCACGCACCCGGAAGATGTTGTTGTCGTTAACCTGCACGGGGGCATTGTTGATGGCCTCTGCCGTCCGTCAAGCGAGCTTGCCATGCATCTTGGCCTGTATAAACAGCGTCCTGATGTGTGCGCGGTTGTGCACACGCACTCTGTTTTTGCGACAACGCTGGCCTGCCTTGAGTGCAGCCTGCCTGCCGTGCATTATTTGATCGGGTTTGCCGGGCGGGAGGTTGCCTGCGCGCCGTATGCCACCTACGGCACGCAGGAGCTGGCCGATTCAGCCTGCGCTGCGATCGGCGATGCTAAGGCCGTGCTGCTGGCCCATCATGGACTGCTGGCCTGTGGATCGGATATCTCGGAAGCTTTTACGGTGGCTGAACAGGTGGAATACTGCGCTCAAATTTACTGGCGCGCAAGAGCCATCGGCACACCTGCCGTGCTACCGGATGCTGAAATGGGCAGGATTATTGAAAAATTTGCTGATTATGGTCGCCAGTGAAAACACGCTGCCCGGCCAGTTCCACTCTAAGCGTATTTCCCTTGTGATCCTACCTTTTTTACGATAACTATCTGAGCTTGGAAGACGTGGTTTCCTTGTTGCGTCAAAACATGTAACAGGAGCATGTTTTGCGTGACGGGCGGGGGGCGGTAATTTTGATCGCTTGACCTGTTAGGCTGGCTAATAACCGGTTACGTCTCTTTATGTGAATTGCACACTAAATGGTTTCGCAAGCAGTTTGCACAATTTTAGGCTTTATTCCGAATTACTGCTTGTGTGATGAAAAGGCTCAGGGTGCCGACACAGTAAATAATAATTGCAAGGTATGATACAAACCTGAATCCAAAACTCATGGCGATTATGATTGCACCTACTGTGCTCATGACAGAACTCATGCCGTTTACTCCCCAGGCCCAGGGGGTCATCTCCGGTTTGTATTGATTGATAATTTTGATACCCAGAGGGAAAAACATCCCCAGCAACAGGCCAAGAGGCAACTGGGTCAGGATTGTTATGATGACTTTCATGAAAAAAGGCAGCCCGATAAAAGCTTCAAAGATCATATCTAGCAGGAGAGTGTATGTAAGCAGTGTTGGGACTAAGAGGCAGATTATTTTTTTTAGGGTTTTTTCAGGACAGCTTTTTAGTGTGCCAGTCCAGTAACTGCCGATTCCGGAGAATAACAGCAGGGAAAACAGGGTAATTGCAAACGCATATGCTGGGTAGCCCAGAAAGAGGACAAATTTTTGGATAAAACTTATTTCCATAAACATGAAACCGACCCCAAGGCAGAAAAAATAGAGGAGATATCCTGCCGAAATACCCCACGTAAAACGTCGTTTGCTGATAAGCAGGGGGAGAATAATAAAGAAAAAAGAAAAAACAGTGGACTGTATCAGTAGTAATAAAAGAATTGCCTGCCCGAAAACAGGCGTTGTAAAACTGAATTTACGATTGTTGAAAACATTAAAGACTGTCTCCCACTTTATGAAATTGTAAAAGAAGGGGTTGTTGTCAGTGCATGGTGTTACATTGTAAGGAACCTGGGAGATAATTTTTTTACGGGATTTTGCATCTGCCAGAAGTATTTTGTTGAGGATGAAACCAGAATCCTGTGGGGTTAAGGGATTAAAGGTAATTTCAAATCCGTTTTTGTTGGCAAATGTGTTCATCTTTTTCATATCTTTCGGAGTTAAGGGAGTCTTTTTAACTACCGGGATAAAGCTTTTATCGTTTTCCTTGGATCCTTCGGAACCAAGAATTGCTATGTGTTTATATGGCTCAGCAATGCCGTTTTTTTTAAGGACGTCGATATATTGCAGCAAGAGTCGTATGGTGAGGGGGGGGGTAATAGAGCTGTCTGTCAACAGGTGGTCGCCGGCTATAATACAAATGAGGCCCCGGTCGGATAAATGGTTAAAATATTTGTCAAACGCTTCTTCCGTATATAGGTAGCTTTCCATTAAAACATAGGCCCCGGTGTTGAGGGCAGCAAATGTGTCGGTTACGTTTATTTGAATAAGATCAAATTTTTGATCTGTGCTGTTAATATAATTTCTGCCTTCTCCGGCTATGAGTTTAATAGTGTCATTTTCAGTATAGATATTGCCTACCCATTCTGAAAAATGCCTCTTGAGCAGTTTTACGGCAATTGGCTGCAATTCAATGGCTGTTATAGAAGAAGCCTTGTTTTTTAATGCATTGAAGACATCAATACCTCCCCCAACGCCAAGAATCAATACCTTTGGTTTCTCCAAAAGTACGTATGGGGTTTTAAGAACGTGTTTATCAAGGAAACGAAATTCTTCATCGATATCGTTTTTAAGATGAAAAATATTGCTGCCGTTGTGCGCATCATATTGCATGTCATGGAATTCAGGAAAGCCGCCTTTGTAGCTCTTGCTTACGCCCCCCAATCCCCAGAAGGGGAGATCCGTTTTTTTTACGTTTGTATAGACATCAACACGGTTAATCGCGTTCCACTCGGTGTAAAGCTGCTTGTATGTTTCGGGATGATTGTAAACAAAAGATAAAACTTTTGAGTCACAAGGTATAATTTTAATTTTATTTTTGATGAGTGGTATGAGGCACAGGAGTATTACGGCTGTAATCATAAGGTACGAGGTCAACCGTTTTGAGATCTGTGCTGCAAAGCAGCATGCTGCCAATATCATGATGAATATGCATATAAACAGTGCTCCAACAGCACCAACCCAATTCAGACCAGCGAGTGCAAGTATGGCTCCGAGGGCAGCGCCGCACAGATCCCAGAAGTATAGCGTGGACACTTTATCGGAATTTTTTGTAAGCGATATGGCAATCGTCAATCCGGCGAAGAAAAAAGGCAGGCTTATGCCAATGTAGTAAATAATAAGGGAGAGCGTAAATTTGAGAGGGGCTGAGAATATTTTATGCGGCTGAAGCGGATAGCGGGCAAAGGCCAGAAAGGATATCAGGAGGATTACAGCACTCAACAAGGTGCTGATAACAAGAACTTTTTTCCAGCGATCCTCGCGCATAATCCCGGGGAAGGAAGATAATATGGCACCGCTTGATCCAAAGCCTAAAAGTGCAACATTAATTGTCATATATGCAAAATGATACCATATGGAAAAAGAGAATATTCTCGTGAGAATTACTTCTGTTGCCAGTGTTGCCATGGCGACTAAAAAAACGCCGAAAAATACAGGTTGGATTTTATTGTTTGACGTGGTCATGGTGGCCTTTTATTTATTTGTAGTTTTTTGGGATATTTTTCTTGAAGTTTTGGCAGTATAGGCTCGAAGTCTTGCAATGGTTATGTTTTTGGTGATTTGGCTTTGCAACGGAAGCGTTGCTTAAGCGGTGGGGCCGATCCCCCTGGCATACTGTCGGTTTTAGGATACCCGCTTCTGTGTAGATGCTCTGGCTTGTACGTTTGTTAGTTTTTTTGTGTATATCGCAAGCAACGCATATAGTATATTCTGGTTTGTGTGTCAACATAAAGAATAACTCTGGGTTTACATAAGCCTGAGCGGTCTGAAGTGGGATTGGAAATCGTCATCCGTACAGGTCTATGATGCGTTTAAGAAAAGTTTTTCCTAAACCTGTTGTTTTGAGTGACGTTTGCTCTGGATTGCATTCAGCACCTGTTCATGGAGGACTCCGTTTGTCGCCAGAATCCCCATGTTCTTCTCTAGCAGTTCCCCGCCGGTAAAATCAAGTGGCTTGCCGCTGAAATCACTTACCCGACCCCCGGCCTGTTCCACGATAACGGCCCCGGCAGTGTGGTCCCAGATTTTTTCACGATAGGATCTTGATCGCGGAAGGCGCAGATAGATTGAGGCATCCCCGCAGGCAACAGCGGCATACTTGGCTTGGCTGTCAATGCGAAAGGGCGGAGCGGTAATGCCGAGTGCCTTGGAAATCTCCGCATGCTCTTCGTGCGAGGCATGTGCGCTTTCAACCGATTCGCAGAACCGGGCGCGGGAGCCATCGTTGAGAGTGTCGGGAGCGATTATTCGATGCTCTGCGCTTCCAATGGCGCGTGCGAATGCGCCTTGACCTGTAACCGCATAGAACAGGCTGCCCGGTCCTTCCGGCCGAGTTCGGTCAAAGGCATAATTAGGACAGCCCAGCACACCCAGCACCACCTGGCCGCAATCGACCAGGGCAAGCGCGATTGCGTACTGCTCTCGGCGTAGAAACCCCTTGGTGCCGTCAATCGGATCGATTGTCCAGTATCGCCTGGAGTAATCAACGCGTTGACTTCCGCAGGCAATCGCTTCAAGCATGGTAGCCAGCGTGATGTCCGGCGTTTGCTGTGCCACCAGCTTATGCACGCGGCGGCCAAGGTCAGGGTTGTCGCGCACAGTATCTACATCTTCTTCCGCCACGATCGGATCAGCGCTGAAATGTTTGAGCAACTGCAGACCAATCACTGCCTGCGAGCCCAGGTCCGCAACGGTTACCGGGGATTTGTCGTTTTTGATAATAGTTTCGGATGTTACAAGTGTTTGCTGAACCTGGCAGCACAGCGTAACGGCTTTCTCGACAGCGGCCAGCGCAACGGTCAATTCCTGTTCATAAGCCATGTACAGCACTCCTTTTTTGTTGTGTGCGCTAAAATAAATAGTATATCATGGGCTAAGTGCATACGTCATGAGATATTTGGCGGTAAGAGACAATAAGTTATTTGATCCGCATTTATAAACAACGGTGTGCGCCAGTGAAAAGCTTTCGAAAAGAGTTGTGGTTTGAGGTAAAACACCGGCGCGAATTTATTAATATCACGCCGGAGGTTGAGGCCTGTGTGCGGGAAAGCGGTATCCAGGAGGGGTTGTTGCTGTGCAATGCCATGCACATCACCGCTTCAGTTTTCATCAATGACGATGAGCCGGGTCTGCATCACGACTATGAGCAGTGGCTTGAGCAGCTTGCTCCGCATGAGCCCATTTCCCGCTATCGGCACAACCGCACCGGCGAGGACAACGGAGATGCTCATCTCAAGCGCCAGGTCATGGGACGCGAAGTGGTGATTGCCGTCACCGGGGGCCGTCTTGATTTCGGACCCTGGGAGCAGATTTTTTACGGGGAGTTCGACGGCCGGCGCAAAAAGCGTGTATTGGTGAAAATTATCGGGCAGTAAGTTCTGCTGTCAGGAATGTTCGCATGCGTGGTGTTTTGTGCGTGTGGACGCAATTGCATGTATGCTGCAGGGCTTTCAGCGGTGCAACGAGCTCCCTGGGGAAGGAATTTAGGTAGGTTTTTTCCTTGAAACAATATATGTGCGGCCCGTATCAAGGAATGTGCCGTAGTTGAGGACCTTTTGGTCAATAATTAAAAAGCGTTCTTCGATAAGGCTGATAGCCTTTTTTAATGCAGTGCCTTCAAACGCCGGGGGATGTGACTCAAAAATCAGCATGCCTCCTTCACAGCAGTAACGAGCGCATTTTTCAAAGTACGCTTCGAGTTTTTGGCGTGTTTGACCGTCAAACGTTGCATGATTGGCGAAGGAAAGAACGACATCATAGGTCAACCCTTCGGCATAGTCTTCAAAGGCAGAGGTGAGAAACCGCGCATTTGTTATATTGAGATAAGCGGCAACTGTGCGGGCGATTTTACTCAGATAGGGCATGATGTCGAAGCCCGTTATACTTTTTGCCCAAGGTGCAATACTCAGGCTGAGAAAGCCCGAATTACACCCGATCTCCAGCACATTTTTTTGGGAGACAAACTCTTGCAAGTGCATTGCCTCAATTCGTTTTTCAGTATTGCGAAGACCGGTAATATTGATTGCTGCCATTGACTGATAAAAATAGCCTTCGCCGTAATCGTAACCATCCCCTTGCGAGACTGCCTCATACAGGATTTGATTGAGGTGCCGATGCAATGGAAACAGCTCAGGCCGTTTGGTCAGCTCGAAATAGTCTTTTGAACGATTTTTGAGTGCAATACGTGCAACAGGCCGCCTCAAAAACAGCAAATCCCAGAAAAAACGCACAGGCGCCAGGCTCGAAGGTGTATCGTAATACTTTAGATAGTTTTTCTTCATTCCTTATTTTGCATAGATAAAAACCGTTCGTCAGCAGGTACGGCCATGGGAGTCTGTGTTTCTGAGATGGAGCGCACAGGCAAGCATCTGCAAATCGGGATGCGGAAAATGGTACGTTTTCCCCTCGTGAATATTGTGCGGTTCAGGAGGCAGCGATTTCTGGAAGCCTGATGCGGCATCGAGCGGGTCAGCGAACGTTATCGACCGAGGCAAAGGATCGGTAAATGAAAACAGCACCCGGTAGAACAGTTGTGTCCCGGAGGCTTCATTGCGCGGCTCAGCAAGCACCGGGAGATTAAACTCTCGGCGTGTCACATTGTCACTTTCATCCTACCCGGGTTTCATAATAAAGCAGATTGCACCCGGCGGAAAGCAACCGCAGCGTTATGGACTGTTCTTGTCCGTGTCGTCACTGTCTAGTTGCGCAGCCTGTTTTTTTTTACCGCGCCCAAGTAAATCAAGCAACCGTCGCCAATAAATCTTGACAACGATAATCACAGCCGCGATGGCGGCAAGCAACCCTTGCAAAATAGCAGTGCCTGTTCCTGGATCCAGATAGGCATGCGCCGTACACGGAACCAAAAGCATTAAAAAAGTGAGTGAGCCAATAAAGCCGGCAGTTGCAAAAACGGAAATAATGCGCATAGATTAAGCCTCCCAATTGTACTGCAAATTTATACAAAGAGCATATCCATGTTTAGCATCCGGTTGACCTCCAGCCTGGCACTGCTTTACATGTATTCCGCCTGCACCTTTAAAACTGAATTGAGTTTCCAATTTCCATCAGGATAAACACGAAACTGGCCTATATGAGATGTGAAGGTTTTTAGTTCCAGATACAGGGGGACATTTATAAGAATAGATTTTCTTTCTGGATAACTATACGTCTTGTTATCAATTGCACTGGAAACATACTTGCGTAAGTCCAAAAGTTGTACAAGAGAATTTTTGATGACAAGGTCCTTTGGTTCCGGGTCGGTTCCCGGTGGTTTGATAAGCAGTAAAGGCTGAAGACGAACTTCGAGCGCGGCACCTGAGTGTATGCCAAAACCGAACCAGCGTTTTGCAGCGGGAAGCACCTTTGTTTTTTGCGCGGCCAGTTCCTCAAGGGACATATCTATCTTGTTATATTGTAAATATGTTTTCAGAAGCATTTTAGATGAGTTTTTTTGGATATTCAGGCAATCACGCAGCGGGTCACCTGGGAAGTGGGTAGTATGCTTGTAGTCATCAATAATTGAGCTGGTTACGTCGCCGTGATCGGCATGAATAATAATCATGCTTTTGTCAAAACGCCCCAACTGTTTCAATGTGTTTATAAATTCAAAAATCATGTTTGTCGCCAGAAGCATTTGTTCCGGATAAGAAGAATTTTCAGTGTAATTGCCGTCACGGTCAAGTTGGTACGTAGGGTGTGGCGGCACAAAATATCCGTGTATGTAATTCCCTTCCGATGCGCGGTGCTTTTCGTCACTAATGAATTTTTTAAACTGCCGGTAGGAAACTAGGGTGATGATATTACCCTGGGGTTGTCCAAGGATCCTTTTAACGATACGGGTAGTCGGTCCGACACCATTCTTCAGGATTGTGTGCCGAAAAAAAACCGGTGAAATTCTAAGAAACCATAAATCCAAAACAAGGGGCCAGCTCGCGATACCGGTTCCGCCGGGATCTTCAATATATCTTTTTTGGACTGCTTTCATTCCGTTTTTGAGTTGTAACCCGTAAAAATTAGTTGTAAATCCGCGTGCATGCAAATCTTCAATCATGGAATTTTGATTAGTTCCCTCCCACCATTTTTGATAGTCTTCACCTGCTCTGTACACGGTGCCACTCATGAACGAGGGGTATGATGTTTCAGTTAACCAGTAACTGGAAACGCAGCGTCGATAGTGGGTAAATCCGGCGAGATCAAGAGGGGTTTTTTCTAATTCCGTAAGGGCCCATTCAAGCCAGGGGCTGTAATAGCTGTCAAATACGAGGTGATAAATATTGAAATCGGGTGTATTTGCTTGTGATTCGGAAACTGCAATGGAATCGGCTCTGAATGCGGAGTCTTGTTTCGCAAATAGAAGAGGCAGGTTCATAATGATCAATAAACCTGCCAGAAACCAGGACAACGAGTAGCGTGCCTGGCGGGGAAGCACATATAACAAAAAAAATAAGGTCACGATGAAAGCGAGTTGCCACATGCCGGCTATTGGTGCAAACTTCCCGCTTTCAGTGCCGCGTACCATAGGTCCGACTTGTAATGGGTAGAGGATGTCGAAAATAAATATAAGTATGGCGTAGGAGCCAAGCAAAGATACGGTGATTAAAGTGATCCGGCGTGGCAGCAGCATCAGGACAAGGCTGCTTATACAAAAAATTCCGAATGTGCTGCCAAAAAAATAACGGTAGTACAAGACCGCCTTGGGGATTTCATCCAGGTTGCCGGAAAGCATAAGGTTTGGAATGACGATGCCAAGTATCGTGAAAGAGAGTACTGAAAGTCCGATTATGTCAGACTTCTCACGGAAACGTTTCTTCAACAGTTTTTCCTCCTCGGTTGGGGGCAACAAAAACGATTTAAAAAAATTTTTTGTGTCGTGAGCTCATAAATTGTTTTTATTCCTTGCAGTGGTATAAAAAAATTAGTCGCAGCTGTGTGCGGACTGTTTTTCCTGTGTGATATCCATTACGGCTTGTGCGCTTACCGCACTTGACGAGCCAAACGCAAACACATACTTTTCCCGAAACCCGATAATGCGTTTTTTATAGTCATCCTGTTCATTAATTAATTTGGCGATTGCCGTCGGCACTTCTGTGATTTTATCCGGAGCAATACATACGCCTATTTTTGACCGAAGCTTATAATCAAGGGGCTCAATGTTCAAATGGTTGAATTTTTTATTCTTGATCTTAGGCGGCACGTCCAGGTATATAACCGGTCGTTCTGTTCCGAAGGCATATTCAAAGGCGAGTCCTGAATAGTCGGTAATTAAAACGCTTGCTTTAAAAATAGATTCAAAGGAGACGATTGACCGCTCCAAGGTAAAATTATTATTGCCGCCAAATCGTTCAGTATATGCAGACACTACTTTCGGAGTCCTTTTTATCGTTTCAGGATGGGGCCGTAGAATAACCTCATATCCTGACTGCAATAACAAGGCTACAAGCTGTTCGCCGCATGTTTCTAAAATATTTGCCTCTCCCCATGAGGGTGCCAGAAGAATAATATCGTTCGACGTGCAGCAGGTCTGCTTTTTATAAAACGAGTACACCTGTTCCAGCTTATTATAGCCGGCTTTAACCAAGTTTTTGGGCTTGAGGCCGCATATTTTTTCGTGTTTGCGAATTTCTTCAACATGATGTGGTCCACAACATAAAATCGTATCATAATGATCAAGCGCGCCGTATAAGTACGCCAGGTGGGTGCTGAGTAATGCATGAAATACATATACATAATGAACATCATTAACAGATCGTTTGATGTGAAAGTTATCAAGATCCGGCATGGTCATTATGCATACCTTGCATTTTAAAAATAACATAAAAAACGGCAAAAGCGATTTTATATAAAAGCTGTGAATTAAAACACTGGGAGGGCTCAGTATCGGGTCGTGTGGATCCGAGGTGATATAACAGATTTCCTGTTTATGCGTGTTAATCAGACTGTCAATTATACCTTCATAGTATTGATAATATCCTTTATGTTCCGAATAGATAACAATTTCCTTACTGCTGTTTTTTGTCTTTAGGCAATAACGCAGAAGATCGGATATTTCTTGTATAAAAAAACGCAGAGAGGATCGCATTTCCCCTTGTCCCTTATGCCAAATTTTAATATATTTAGCAGATTCAAGTTAGAAGTGCAACTGCTAATGGTGCTTCAGTATTCGCCGTCTATTTTTTTGTTACAGTATTTTCCTGTATTTTAACCTGTTTTTTTGTGCCAGGTGACCGAGCCATCTTTAATGCAGTGCTGTTACACCACAGCCATCGCTAAGGCGTTGATTTTCTTTCATGGCAGCTTCATTTCGGGCTCTTCGGGCCCGTATTTTATGGCGCAACTTATCAACCCCGCTCGCAGAGGGCAACGAGTTTATCTTTTTTGATGGTGAATCAACGTGGTACCAGAGCCTTGACAGGAGAAACCTACTATGGTCTACTTCAGCACAAATCGCAGAGACCGGTTGCATCTTGAACCTGAACAGTTTTTCACTTATAAATCCCTGTTTACTGTCTAAAGAACCAGACCAACTGTAAGGTGTGATAAATGGATATTACAGAAACATTACATGCTAAATTACGTGAATACGATGCCAATTTAGTGGGACGTAGTATCTCACCACGCAATATCATTTTTGAAGATAAAATTAATTTACTCTGTTTTCATTGCAGTCATTACAATTATAAGTTTACATGTCCTCCCAAAATACCAAAACTTGATTATAAATATATACTTACGACTGAATATGAAAATGCCATGCTGGTATATACAAGGATGAGCGTCGACGAGACTACATTTGCCGAAATACGCACGACGTCTACAAATATACTACACAAAGCGTTACTGTATTTAGAATCGGTACTTTATGCCAATAATATACCCACAGCTATTTCATTTATCGGTGGAAGCTGTAAACTCTGCAAAAGTGGGTGCCCAAGTGATAGATGCAATAATCCTTATCAGGCGAGAATGCCTATGGAGGCAGTGGGTATAAATGTTATTAAAACTGCAAAGCAGTACGGCATAGATATTACGTTTCCCGTAGTCGACAGCCTTGTGCGCTGTGGGCTCTTACTTTGGTAATGGAGGTGTCAAATTGAATTATATTATTTTAGCAGCTGGGTTGGGCACACGGCTGCACCCTTTTACTAAAAATCTGCCTAAATGTATGCTTCAGCTCGGGAATGGCGAGTCTGTTATCCAGCGGATGGTTCGTCTTATTAAGAAGCATGATCCAAATAATAGCATAACAATTGTTACCGGCTTTAAGCGCGATGATGTCGAAAAAAGTCTTTCGGGCTGTGAATTTATTTACAACCCATTTTATAATGTGACCAACAGCATTTCTTCATTATGGTTTGCAAGAGCAATGCTTAACAGCACTACGATTATAATGAATGCCGACATAGTTGTTTCAGAAAAATTATTCAAACATATGATTGCATTGCCAGATAGAGACGTTGTTTTCGTAGACAGTTCAATTAAAGAAGCGGGGGATTATAACGTCCAAATAAATGAAGATTACGTTGTTGTTATGAGTAAGCAGCTTGATTCTTATTATGGCGAATATGCTGGGATTACAAAGCTGACACAAGCATCTGCAAAACTATTATGCAGTGAAATCTGCACTATTATCGATGAGGGTGGGATCAATGAATGGTACGAAAACGCTCTTGTGCAGTTGATTCTCAGGTCTGAGTTCCGCTTAGGCTATATTGATATTGCTGATTTTGATTGGACCGAAATAGATTCTGTAAATCATTTGTTTGAAGCAAAGAAAATTCAGGCAAAGGATACAAATACTATATGATGTATGCATTAGTTACCGGGTCCACGCGAGGGATAGGAAAACAAATCGCGCTTGATCTTTTGAAGCAAGGATGTTTTGTCTTTCTCAACTACTCGAGTTCAGAAAAATATGCGAATGAGACACGACAAGAGTTGTTAAAGATTTCAAACAATTTTATGATAATAAAAGCGGATCTCTCTGCAAGTGACGGGATTAATTTTTTAATAAGTGAAATAAAAAACAAAACACAGTCTATTGACTATATAGTGCTTAATGCTGCGATAACCAAGAGAACGGATTTTACTTTAATAACAAGAGCAGAATGGGATAGTGTTATTAATGTGAATTTGACAGCACCTTTTTTCCTGATACAGGGCCTGAATGAAATAATAAGTATGGGTGGAAGGATTGTTCTGGTTGGAGCTTTGCTTGGTATTGTCCCGCACGCTATCTCAATACCATATGGTGTTTCTAAGGCGGGGTTGCATATGATGGCAAAATACCTCGTCAAAGTTTTTGCAGACAGGAAGATCACTGTCAATGTGATAGCACCTGGTTTTATTGAAACTCCATGGCAAGCGGATAAAGCACCCGATCATCGAAAGCGGATAGAAGAAAAAATTGCCATGCATCGCTTCGGGACTGTTTCCGAAGTTTCCAGCACTTGTCTGGAAGTTATAAAAAACGGTTATATTAATGGTCAGGTTATTGTGGTTGATGGCGGGTATGGTTATAAATAATCCCTACTGATACAGATGCGGAAGTATGATTATTTTTGGCGCATTTTTTATTGAATAAACAATCCAATTTATAGGGTTACATAGATGTTCTCTTTAGACATGCAATTAATTCAGTCAGCGACCTCCGGCGAAGCCCCGGGCGTGAAATTGTTAACCGCCCGAAACGGTTTCGTGGGTTTTTTGTCCGTACCGAACAGCGCATACCCCCGCATGAGAATTACGTTTTTAAGGTATAGTTTGTGTATTCCTTGAGGTAAAAAATTACAACCGATTTAAAATATTACCTAGCGCAGTAATGACCTGCGACTGTTCTTCCTCTGAGAGGCCTGGATACATCGGGAGGGAAAATATTTCTCGCGCGGCTGCTTCGGAATGCGGAAAGTCGCCTTCCGCATAGCCCAAACAGCGATAGCCTTCCATGCTATGGATCGGCCAGGGGTAGCTCACGTTGACGCGGATATCGTGTTCCGCGAGTAGTTTTACAATGGCGTCCCGTTGCGGATGTCTGCATACGTATAAATAAAAAGCATGTTTGCATGATTCGGCGCGGACGGGCAATACGAGTTGCGTGTCGGCAAGTTCTGCATCGTAGCGTGCAGCAATGGCGCGCCGTCGTTCAACATATTCGTCGAGGTGCGCTAGTTTTTTTTGTAATATTGCGGCATGTAGTTCATCGAGCCTGGAATTATAGCCGTGTTCTTTTGAATAGTATGGGCCATCCATGCCGTAAAACCGTAGGCGAAGCAGCTTTTTGTAGATAGCTTCGTTGTCTGTAACAACCATGCCTCCATCACCATAGCCGCCGAGAATTTTCGTTGGATAGAATGAAAATGCCGCCAAATCCGACATTGATCCGGCCTTTTTGTTATTGTGCTCCGCACCGTGGCTTTGGGCGCAGTCTTCCACCACGTGTAGAGCGTGTTTTTTCGCCATAGCATTCACCGTGGTCATGTTTACACATTGGCCATACAGGTGAACCGGGAGAATACATTTTGTTTTTTTTGTAATAGCGGTTTCGAGGAGGTCAGTGTCCATGAGATAGGTGCCCGGATCAATATCAACAAAGCGGGCAACAGCCCCTGTCGAGTGTATGGCAGATACCGTCGGAACAGCCGTGTTGGTAACGGTAATAACCTCATCGCCTTTGCCGATTCCAAGAGCTTTAAGCCCCAGAAACAGGGCGTCTGTGCCTGAGTTCACGCCTACACCATATTGTACCCCGCAGTAGTTCGCGAATGATTTTTCGAAACTTTTTACCTGTTCGCCCAGAATAAGCCACCCGGAGGTAAGGACGGACTCAATTGCCTCGCTGATCTCGTGCTTTTCATTTTCATATTCCGCCAGGTAGTCCCAAACTTTTATCACGGGTCCATCTCCTTTTGCGCAGATTTCTTGAGCATGTCTAGCGATCGGGCATCTGCCAGAAAATGTTCATACCAGGCATCATAGTCGCGGTGTGCACAGGCGTCGAACACCCGGTTGAAAAAGTTTAAAAAACAATCACTTGGGGGTATCGTGCGTGTTTGAGTAACATTGTTATGCCGGATAACGAATTGATTTTCATGGTCGGCGGGAATGGTGAAAATTCGTTCACCCTGCACGCACAGTTCAGCGCCGAGCACATTGATCGTGTTCTGGTATTCGGTATCAAAACCAAAATGGCCGACCATTGATCGTCCCATGGAATACAAAGCCGTTATAGTGAAGGAGGTTTCTATGCCACTGGAGGCCCGGCTGTTTACATGGCAAAAAATTTTTTGCGGCTGTTCTTCAAAGAATACCGTCCCGGCATGTATAGCGTAAGGGCCGAGGTCATGCAGCGCCCCCCCACCGTATTCGGATTGATAACGGAAGTCGCCAGCTTCGAGAGGGGGAAATGAGAACAGGGCACTTATACGAGTAGGGATGAGGTGGCGCTTCGTAAATTCTTCGGCTATCGCTTTGATTTGTGGGTGGTACTGAAAAACTGTTGCCTCGAACAGCGCTCTATTGTTTTGTTTGGCTAAATCGACAAGGCCTACCGCGTCAGAGTATTCTGTGACAGCAGGTTTGTCTATTATTACGTGGCGACCGCTGTTTAGCGCCTGTTTTGCCCACGTGGCATGAGCACTGTTGACCAGTGAGATGTATACGAGATCAGCTTGACTTTCGGCCAGCGCCTTTTCATATGAATTGAAGATTTTTCCGGACAGGTTAAGCTTCTGTGTTGCCGTTCGCGTGCTGTGACGTGATGCCATGTCGATGCTGAGTACCCGACCGGAAGCTGAAAGTGCAGGAAGTATGCGTTTGCGCGCGATTCGTGAGTTTCCGATAATCAGCAACCTAAAACCCGTTTGAGATGAATTTGGTACAAGGCTCATGGTGTATGCAGACTGTTATACAAAATTTAGGCAGGATATAAGTGTCCGTGCCTCGATGTTTACATAATTTGTGTGTTTGATAAATTCCATTATTTGACCGAAGGTGATCCAGATATAACGGTCGGGTAAACCGGGTGCCTCGGAAGGATTTATTTCTACAACCATATAACGGTTTTGGAAATGATAAAACCGGCCACCCTCTTCGGATAAGATTGTCGAAAAGTGAACAGCATGCTTCGGTGGCGAGACGAAAAAATTCGTAAGCGGCGGTGCTTTTGCGGTCTCGATACGGTGTTTGTACTGACTGCATGAAACACTGGGGCCCATTTCGACCATATCGGGATAGCCGGGGCACATGTGTGCTTCTATCAGAAAATGAATCACGCCGTTGATTTTTGCGACCAGAAAACCGACGAGTCCATAATCAAAATGTTTGAGTATCGGCTGTTGCCAGGACGGTACCTCGCGATTACCGGCATTTACTTCAACAGCAATAACCGAGAAGTAGCTTTGTAATTCATGGTGAATTTCAAGGTCGTTTTTCTGCCAGGACTTTACTTTAGCCAGCGGTATTTTTTTTACGGTTGTTTCGCATTTTGATTTTTGGCGTGTAAACCAGCTGATAATTTCTTCGCTGCGGTGCAGCTGATGGCCCCTATCAAGTAATGAGGAATAGAGATCTTTATAAAATCCTGAAAGCATGTTGTTGAAAAGTATAACGGTATCTGTTCCGGCATGTGTATCCGCGTGGGGCGGGTCGCTTGAGTTACCATATTGGATTCCGGCCAAAACGGTGCGCGAGTCCATATTGACAATATTGTCCAGCCGCAAAAGTTGTTTTATTTGCCCCAGCGTAAGCCAGCAGAAATCATCATAGAGCGGAACATCTTCTTCTACAGCAATAATCACATTACGGTTGCGTTTATTGTAATAGCGCGCCCCCTGTTCGTTTTGCAGTTGATCCACGATGATGCATCCCTGGGATTCATCGTTGAAGTATTCTAAATAGAGGGGCTTTTTGCCCTTGTGGACCCGGGAGAAATTGCTTTTGGTGGCCTGCAGCGTTGGCGACAGTTGTACCATGTTGATATTGCCGGGTTCCATTTTGGCCTGCATGAGGAAGTGGGGAACGCCGTTGAATTTTTTGACAAGGATGCCCAGGATGCCTATCTCCGGCTGATGAATGATTGGCTGCTCCCAGACCTGGGTATGTGGGAAGTTCGTAGCAACGGCAATGCCGTGAATGGTGAAAAATTTGCCTGATTCATGTTTGAGGTCGCCGGTCTGCTGATCAAAATACCAGTGAGCCAGTTTTGCGAATGGTATTTGCCTGACTGAGAATTTACTTGCTGTCGATTTTTTTTTGAACCACGCCAGAAACTGCTGTGTATTGAAGAATGCGCCTTCAGTCATCAGTGAAGACTGCAGCAGTTCATGTTGGGAGACTATTGATTGCATTGTGGTTTTGTCTGTCTCACGTGGTGGAGATAATCTTCAAGAGTACGGAATGAACGCGACATGTCGTAGTGGGTGTTAGCGAGCACAAGACAGACCGCATGTTCGGTAAATTGAGACATGCTGATAAAAATCATGCGGGGTACGTAGAGTCCTTTTGTAGGGTCATTCATTGCAAATGATAATTTGTTGGAACCGTCAAATAGTTCTATACGGAATGCGCCTGAAATTGCGACAACTACCTGGTCTGTGTCACGGTGCGCATGGCCTCCGCGGTCTTCGGTGATATGGTGCATGTAAAATATGCGTTTTAACTCAAGTGGAATATCCCGTGTGCTTTCAATGGCAGTCAGCACTCCGCGTGCATCCGCAACCGATGGCAAGTCGATCAGTCGAACCTTATCAAGCATGCGGAACCTTTGGGTTAGAATTGTGCTTTAACGTTTCATCCATGAGAACCTGATCTATGACAAAGCTCGGACGCTTGCGGCATTCATCAAGTATTCTCCACAGGTACTCACCTATGATCCCCAGCATTACCATGATAAGGCCCAGCAGCATAGTGATAAGTGCGACGAGAGTCGCCCAGCCCTGGACGGGTATGTCTACAAAAAACCACAAAAATAAAACATAACATGCCAGTGCGAAACTCATCATGGCTGTAATAAGGCCGATAACGGAGATCAGTCTGATCGGTATATAGGAAAAATTTACAAAAGAATCGATAAACAGTTTCAGCTTTTTTGACCATGTCCACTTCGATGTGCCATGTGCTCGTTCCTGCCTGACATAGGTTACACAATCACGCGCATGACCCAGCCAGTAGATGAGGTTCATAATATTGGTATTTTTTTCAGCAATAGTATTCAGTTCATCGACAACCTGCCTGTCAATAAGTACAAAATCAAAACCTCCAATCGGGTATCCGGGCAATGCAAACACACGAAGCAGGTGATAGTAGATTTTAGAGCATAGTTTTTGAAAAAAGCTGTCTTTTCGCTCTTGCCGTTGGGCCATGATTACTTTGGATCCATTTTCCCATTTGCTGAGCATGGCCCCAAAGAGTTCTGGCGGGTCTTGAAGGTCTGCGGCTATGATACCGGCACAGTCACCGGTTGCAAACATGAGGCCGGCTTGCAGGGCCGACATGGAGCCGAAATTTTTGCTGAGTTTTATGACTTTGATTCTCGAATCATTTCGCTGTGCGTGCGCGAGTATTTTAAACGATTTATCGTTTGAGCCGTCATCAACAAAGATCATTTCAAGGATGTAGCCAGGAAGCTTTTCTTGTAAACCTGTTAAACGTTTCAAGAGCAAAGGCAGGTTGGGCTCATTGAAATAAACCGGGATTATTATTGAGAATTTTTGCATGTGAGTTCGTTTTTTCGTTTGGGCGTTAAGTTCTGAGGGGCATATCATGCTCCGGGTTAATTTTGTGGAATTCTATAATAATAAAAAAAAAAATACAAGTTTCTGCGAAAATGATATATGATTCGGTTTGTAAGAAAATTATCGAACTGATGTATTGTTTATAAAAATGAGTATATTGAATGCCTGATAGTACAGTCTTGCAAAGGCGGGAATCATTTTCGCGCAATCTGCGCGTTTTATTGTTGCAGCCGCCTCGCCCGGAGGCGGTAGATAAGGAATATCTTGCAACTCAAATTCCGATCAATCTCTGCTATCTTGCGGCTGTTCTTGAAAAAGCACAGGCTGAAGTTCGCATTATTGATTATTTTGTTGACGATTACACTGCGGAATTATTAACAAATGAGCTTCGCGATTTTCGGCCGGATATTGTCGGGATTGGCAGTTTCACCTCATCAATAAAGTATGTTGAACCTATAGCACGTACAGTAAAATTATTTAATCCCCGAATTGTAACGCTTCTGGGAGGGGTGCATCTTTCCGCCCTGCCGCAACAAACCATGCCTGACGTTCCATCTATTGATCTTGGCGTGGTCGGTGAGGGTGAAGAAACTTTGAAGGAGATTTATCTTGCTATAAAAAACGGCTTACCTTTGTGCGATATTGACGGCATCTGTTATAGAGAAGATGGCAGGACGGTTTTAACCCCGCGGCGCGCATTGATTGAAAATCTTGATGATATCCCGTTTCCCGCCCGACATCTGGTGCCGCTCGAAAAATATAAACGAGCGCATGTCAGCCGAGGTTTTTCGAGAAAATATCTCAATATCATGGAATTGTTTACCAGCCGAGGCTGCCCCAATAAATGCATTTTCTGCGCCGGGCATGTCAATTATGGTTTTAAATTACGTTATAGAAGCTTTGAAAATATCAGAGCAGAAATCTTGTTGCTGAGAGAGCAGTATGGTATCGATCATATTACCTTTGACGATGATACGCTCACGATCAATAGGGATTTGGTCGTGCAGGTCTCAAGTCTGCTCAAGGAGTACAACATTACTTTCGATTGTAATGCCCGGGTAAACACTGTCGATTATGAACTTTTAAAGCACATGAAGAATTGTGGCTGTAAAAAAGTATCGTTCGGCGTCGAATCGGGCAGTCCGCGGATGCTGAAACTTTTGAAAAAAGGCATCACCGTAGAGCAGGTGAAACATGCGTTTCGGATGGCTAAAAAGGCCGGCATTAAATATATTGAGGGAACGTTCATGATGGGAGGTCATCCGGACGAGACGCTTGAGGATGTTGAGATGACCCGCAAACTTATGTTCGAGCTTATGCCCGATTTCATATCAATGTCAATCATTATCCCTTTTCCGGGAACAGAAACATGCAACCTTATGGTACAGCGAGGCCTGCTTTCCGAGAAACCTGATTGGGCCAATTATACGTTTAATGTTCATAAAAAATTGCCATTTGAAAGACTTACGTATCTTACCGCCTCGCAACTTATCGCCCTGCAAGCCCATATAATCAAGTCATATTATATGAACCCTGTGTATCTTTTGAGGAAAGTTCTGGGTATTCGCTCGCTTCGCGACTTAGCTTATTTCGTTAAGCTCGGCAGGCAGTTTTTTTCCTTGTTTATGTTGAAAAAAAATTAAGTATACAGTACAGACAAAGCCCTGTCGGTTTTGCCGGAGGTTTTTTGATTGCGGTACGAGGAAGACTCTTCATGTCATAGAGATCGGTTCCTGCACACCTGATTTCGAAAACGCCTACCAGCCACAAATACTCTCCTACTTGAGCTTCAGGACTTCCTCAAAGCCATTGCGTATACCGGGATGGATACATGGATGCTCATCGAGATATTCCTGGTCAGGCCTCGGCAGTTCTCCCCGCTCGCCTGTGGTCGCCTGGCCGACCATTGTATTCCAGGATAAAATTATCCACTATAGCTGAGGCCCGCATCCCGCGACCGGTTACTCGGTTTGTTATAGACAAAATCCATGCTTTTTCACTGAGCTGCTCGGCACACATCGTGCCGCAGCATACGATGTGCTGCAGCCACCCTGCGACGGGGGGCTACGCGTCGAAGATTCAGGATTTTACTGCCATACAGTTCTTTACATTCGCTTGTGCTGTACCTTCCAGCCATTTCGCCTGTATCGTCGCCGATAGGAGCAGCAAATTTGTGCAGCCGTAATCTAATGACTGCGGGCACAGTTTAAATGAGAAACGATGCTGCTGAGACGCGGGCACACGTGTGCTTTGCTGCTTGCCAAAGTGATCGAGTCAATGTATAAAGAAGCAAACCCTTCACGTGGCTTTTAGCGCCTCATGCCTGATTCTTATGATGGCATGGTCAGCAAACAATGATTCAACGTCATACTTGAGACAGCTGTACTAACTTCAACCATCCCTTTCGTATGTACCCGACAACCGAAACGCCCACCGTAACAACCACGAAACCAAGCATTAACAATATCCTTGTCGGCCTGCTTTGGGCCTTGGCAACGGCAATTAGTTGCCTGGTCATAGTGCTTATCTACAGGTCCCGTTCATGGGGCATCCAGTGGGATTCAGCTTATTTATATTACATTGCATGGCTTATAACCGAAGGGGCCGTGCCTTACCGGGATATTTTCGATGTCAACTTTCCCGGAACTTATTTCATATATCTTTTTGTTATGAAATTTATGGGAACCGGTAACATCCACTGGCGCATCTTCGACCTGCTTTGCCTCGCAGCAACAAATTTCCTGATAGTTATCTATTGCAGGCCATTCGGCAAGCTTGCAGTCTTGCTCGCTGTTGCTCTTTTTTCAGCTTTTCACCTCTATAACGGTCCCATGTATATGGGGCAACGTGACTACTTAATGCTTATGTTCCTCCTTGGGTCACTATATTGTCTGGCACGGTACATGGAACAAGACGGGGGCGGAATGCTTCTTCTTTTCGGAGGGCTATCGTTGGGCTATGCGTTGTTAATCAAGCCCCAAACCGGACTTTTAGGCATTTTTATACTTGCCTTCATTAGCATACATGGATTGCGCACCCCAGGAAGGTCGCTGAGGGGCGCTGTTTTTTTTGTAACGGCTTGTGGTCTTATTCCCGCATGTTTTGTGATTTTGATGTGGCACTCCGGGGGGCTTGTATCCCTTTTTGATATTTTTTGCAACCGCAGTGCACTGACTGCCGCTAAATTTACCAGCATGGCTGTTAATCAGACCGCCTTTCTGGGTTTTTTTGGAATGCCTCAACTGGCAATATATACAATTACACTCATTATCATCGCAGGTTGTATAGTATCACGACAGTACAGAATACGGCGTTTGTTACTGTCAGTAAGCATGATCTACGGTCTGTGCAACTTTTATCTGCAATCGCGCTGCTTGTATCAATTTTACCCCTTTGTTCTTTTTATGTTTATGGGCATTGCTTCTCTGACAAACTGCTTTCGAACAAAAAAACAGGCCGTGATCAGATGTGTCGTCTTGATTGTACTTGTACAATTCAGCCTTATCGGTCTCTATCGGTCATCGAAAAATATTATTGCGCCTCCTCCTCACCACATAACCACCTTTCGTTTAAAAAACAGGCTGGTTCTTGATCTGTCAAGACGCCTCAAGCCCGGAGAAACGGTTCAAGTAATGGAATGCTTAAGCGGTTGCATTCATGCACTGTATGAACTGCGCTGTAAACAGCCAACTCGATTCCTGTTCGATGGTCCCTTTTTTCAAAATGTCGGTCATCCGTACATACAAAAGATCAGACAGGAATTTCTGGGAGATCTTCAAGCGAGTCCTCCCGCGTATTTTGTTATATCAGTATTGAGCTGGCCTATTAGAGGATATGAACGTCTCGATACCTTTCCTGAATTAAAGAAATGGCTTAATCGAAATTATCGCATGGAAAGTGACCCGGGTTTTTATCACCTCTATCGGAGGATTGACTAGCCTTCCGGGAGCTCTAAAACAACTAGACAGGCGCAAGCGGAGTTTTTCGGAGATGTTGGGCTGGGCTGGTTATTACTGTGCAACCAGGTTTTATTACCAGAATATTTCTATTCGGTTGTGCGGGCTAACTTTTTGGCGCAAGTATTTTTGAGAGTTTATTGTTCGATGTGGAGGTTTTAAAAAGTTCCATCAAGATCACAGCAAAATAGACAATCCCATCCCTGGTTTTCAATTTTGGGTAAAGATGGGTGAAAAAGTTTTTGGGGTTGAGATAAAAGAACGGCTTTCTAAGCATAAAGGTCTTCTCCGCATGCTCACGTAGCTCAGTCAGCTTTGCGGCAGTCAAGTGTTTTGAACCGAGGCAAGCCGTTTTTGGGCCGGAGAATTTGCAATCTTCAGATGCCAGGAGACCTTCCTTCACCAATAATGTCGTGAGATCAGAACCGGCATATGGCTGTGCAATATAAAATTTGGCATAATCTGTTCCGCAGGTCTTGATAGTAATAATTGCTTAGAATCTCTTTTAGGTAGGTCTCAAGACTGAGTAGGCCGATAGGTTTAGTCAGTACAGTCGGAAAAAGCTTGAAAAGTTAACTGGTTAGATATGGATTGATCAGAATTACATTACATGCTGACTCTGGCGATTGCATGCTGAATATCGATGTAATGATCTGGAGGATTTATTTTGTTCCTTGTCGAAATTTTGTGTTGGCAATATGGCAGAAACTCACATAAAAATCACTATCAAACTTTTCTTATGACAACCCAAACAAAAGAAAGACTTAAGTGTATTATGATGATTTATGGCATGCCTTTGCTGTAATCATTTTTTGAAACAATGCTACTGCTCACTTTTTGTTTAACAACGCACTCGGCCTCAATAGATGCGGTAATGATAGATCCGGAGGCAATGGCGGCATCGTGTCCAATTTCTACCAGCGGTTCCACAAAAATTCCTGCTCCAAGACGTACCTTGTCACCGATTATAACACTGCCGGAAACCATGCAGCCGGGTCCAGTTGAGATATTGCTGCCGATTGTATTATGATGGTCATAGGAATTAAATGCTGAAATAAAATTATTGTCGCCGACAACGGTATCGTTTCCAAAATGGCAGAAGGCGCAGATCACGTTGCCGGCCCCCATCTTCACAGACGAGGATATAGACGCTGTCGGGTGTATGGCATTACCGAGTGGTATGTTCAAGCCAGAACATATTGCGCGGTAACGTTCCCGGGCGGATACTGAGGTGGAAATAGCGATAACGATTACGTCGTAGGCCTTGGCGTCAAAAAGTTTTTTTATAAGTGTGGTTGGACCGCATACGGGTATGCCATTGATGATCGTGCCACATTTCTCCGGCGTGTCATCGAGTATACCGACTACCTGTTTGTGTTTATAAAATGACAGAATTTCGATAACCTGTGTCGAGGCCCTGCCGCCGCCAATCAGCATTATCCGTTCGGTAATTGATTTTGCCTTGCATTTTAGGGGACGGGCGTGCAGTTTGGCAGGTAGGGCGGTTTTCTTGCGATGGTTGAGAACATCCTTTTCCGTAATTAAACCCTTTTTTGTGATATCCTTGAGGGACACCTTCAATTCAGCTGCCAGCTTTAGGGCCTTTTTGGTTGCCATGCTACCGTGTTGTTTGTTTGCAGTCTTGCGTCTGTTTTTTTTTCGAAGCTCCGCGGCATAGTTTTTACTCTCCTCACGTGTATCGAAAATATAACCCAGCGGCTGATCAATAGGAACAAATTCGCCGGCTGCTTTATCTGAAAATAAGTAGCCTTTGTTCGGCGCCGAAATATCGACAGCTGCCTTGCTGGTTTCTATGACAGCAATAAGCGCGTCCTTGTTTACCTGTTCGAAGTTCTGCACATGCCATTTGGTTATCAGAATTTTTTCAGTATTGATATCGATTTTGGGAATGGTGATTTTTTTCAAGGTACTATCCTTTTAATTGTTTTTTTGATTGTATGTGTATTCATAAGCATTTCTGATTCCCTGTCATTGGCGCACGGTATGACGGTGTCATGGCTTTGTGCCCGGTAGCATGAGCAGCCGGATAACGCCCGCGTGTCGCAGGTGAGCCGTGCTATTACGTCATTGCCCCATGTGCCCCCGCTGGTGGATTCTTCTATAATAAGAAGTTTCCTGGTTTTTTCAATTGAATCAACAATCCGGGGCACGTCGAGGTTTGAGAGGTCGGAAATCACGAGGAGATCAATGAATATTTCATCATCAATAGCCAGCGATTGTATGAGCTTCTCTACGTTAAACGCTTGGAAGCCGTAGGCAAGCACTGTCAGGCTGCATTCTTCGACCGGAACCGGTGAAATGGAAACCAGAGGAAGAGTGTTTGCAGCCCTGTGAACTTTGCACAGGTTGGCGTTTATGAGTTCATTGCGGGGCAGACGCATCTCCTGGGGGTAGAGCAGCTTGTGTTCTACAAGAAGGCACGGTGCATTGCGGTGCAGGATGTGTTGGAAAATTTCATACGGGTCAATATACAGGGAAAGTGCATAAATCCTGAAATTCGGAATTCCGAGAAAATATTTTTCCAGTGTTTGGCTGTGGGTCGGTCCGTATCCGCGGCCTCCGCCCATAGGTGTCCGTATAATAACCGGACAGGCAGCTTTGCCGTTGTACATCAGTTCATATTTGGCAATGTGGTTCACCACCTGATCGAAAGGAAGAGTCATGAAATCGCCGAACATTATTTCTACAATAGGGCGCCAGCCCTCAAGGGCGAGCCCGGCAGCGATTCCGGTTATGCCTGCCTCACTGATCGGTGTTGAAATAATTTGCTGCGGATATTTCGTGCTCAAGCCTTGTGTGACCTTGAAGGCGCCTCCGTAAGGGTCTTTCAGGTCTTCGCCGATCAGCAGTATATGCTCGTTTTCCGACAGCAGCCGGTTCAGTGTATTCCGTAGATGTTTTACAAAGAGCATTTTGATTTCCGGAGATGTGCAGCCGCACTGTCAACGGCATGGTTGATTTCAGACATGATTTTCTCCCGCAAGCGGACATCCAGGCGTTTACCGTGCACGAGAAGCGGGTCTGAACCTTTGCGCTGTTGAATTTCTTCAGTCGGCCTGTTGTCGTCATTTTTTGAATGATGGCATAGACGATAGGTGTCAATTATCAGCGCAAAAGGACGTTGGCGGTTACGTACGTGGTTGATTGCAGTGCGGCCGGCTTCCGCAACCTTGCGTACATCGGTCGTGGCAAGTTGCTGTGTCTCGATGCCGTATGCCTGAAAGCGACCCGCGATACTGCCGGCCATAGTATCCTGCAAAGGTGAACTTTGTGCCCAGAAATTATTTTCAACGACACACAGGATCGGTATGTCCCACAGGGATGCCATGTTCAGCGATTCATATACAACCCCCTGCCCCAAGGTGCCGTCACCCATAAACACAACGCTTATTTGTTTTGATCTTTTCAGCTTGAATGAAAAGCCTATTCCGACAGCTGCAGGTACGATCCCGCCCTGAATGCCATTTGATTTGAAAAACTGTGAGCATATATGCTGGCTTCCTCCGATACCAGCGCACACACCTTGCGGTAGACCCATTATTTCGCTCAGCAACCCTGTGATGTCTCTTGTATGCATTAAGTAGTGACCGTGGCATCTGTGGTTGCTGAATATGTGGTCATTTGCATTAAGGTTGGATATTATGCCGACAGCGTTCGCCTCCTGCCCTATATAGCAATGGGTGGTTCCATAGAGCAGATTTTCTTCAAATAATCTGAGCACAGTTTCCTCAAAATAACGTATAAGATACATGCGACGGAAAAATGTTTCATTTTCTGTTTTACCGTCGAAAACAGTGTGTGTAAATCTCTGGGGGTTATTTGGTTTGTCGGGCATTGCGTTGATTGTTCGGTTTTTAGGTATCGTCGTTATTCATATAAAGTTTTTTTGTTAATTCTTTAACCGGATAAAATTTTTACCGCTATACTATAGACTAGCAGCAGGTAACCTCTGCTCGGGATTATGTGAGCGGAAGTTTTTGGGCTATAGCGTAGATATCACCACATAGATCAGGGTAGTCATTCCCGACTTTGATAAATCCATCGATCATGGCGTCCGTCCAGTGTCGGGCAATTTGTGCATTGCTTAAGGGTTTCAGCATTGAGCCACCCGCTGATATGATCTGTAGACCGGACGCAGCAACATGCTCCTGTAGAAGTTGGGGGTTGTAAACACGAAGGTGGCCCAGCCGTTTGTCCATTTCGTTCAATTCATCACATGCTTGCAACAAGCCCATATGGACGGCAACCTGACGGTGTAGCGACAGCGCATTTGGAACAGATATATAAATTATGCCGCTAGGTGCGAGCAGATCGTTCATTTTTTTCAGGCTGTAAACCGGGTCAGGCAGGTGCTCCAGCAGGTGTGATAATACGATATTTTCAACAGGGGTTTTCAATGCGAGTGTTTCAATATAGGCGAGGCGGTACTCAATATTATTGCAACTTGCCAGTTTTTTTTTTACGGATGCGATCGTATTTTGAGAGGCGTCGACTGCCAGCACTTTTTCAAAATCATCCGCTAGAAATGAAGTAAACATGCCATCGCCCAGCCCGATTTCCAGGACTGTGGCCGTATTCTGGCAGTGGTTTTTAAAAATACTGTATTCGTTTTTGCGAACCTGCCATAATAGTCGTAGCGAGGGGTTGTTAACCTCATCGTATCCTTCGGCTATTGTTTCAAGCTTGTGTCGGGGAATTCTCTTGTCGTTTATATTCATTAAAGACGAACCCATTCTTGAGGGCGGTTTATTGTCGCGCTGTTGTCCATGGCCTTTTTTCGTGTCGGTTTGGAATATAAAATTAAGGAGGATGCCTGTCAATACAAAGTTTGTGGAGGTGCGGTCTGGATTGTAGATTTTCTAAGTGTCCGGATGTCGTGTGCGTCGACCAGTTGAAAAACAGCACGGCTGCTTGCTTGCGATTTCTCGACGGGCGGACTCAAATCATTTGATGCATTATGCTCGTTTGATGCCGTTCGGGATCATGCCATTCGGGATATGATTTTAACAGCATATGGTTTCCGGTTGAACCTGATGCTTCTGTTTGAAAAAATTATTTTTAGGCAGGCGCCGACAACAAGCTGTCCGGGCGCCGCAATTATTGTACGGTGTTACGATTATACATTGAAATATTTTTCATACATGGTTTCCGGGAGCAATTTGAGCCTGCAACAGATCCTGATCGGCCATTTCAGTTTTGAAAACCACCTATAATTTGTCTTGAAATCAAGAAAGGTTCTCGGTGGTGAGTTCACGATTCTTTGTACGTCGTCTGAGGTCAAGCCTAATCGTTGCATGCCGTACTCTAAATTTTCCGGGGGGATTGTTGCATCTGCACCCGCTTTAATTTTTTTTAAGGCATCTTCACGCGTCATCTCATGTGATCGCACCTGAGCTGCAAGCGAGATCTTTTTTAATGCTCTGTCTGATTTTTTTTCGAAATATGCTCCCAGCGGTTTATAGGTACAATCAAAGTGTTCTCTCCCACCGAACTTCCAGCCGAGCTCTTTTTCTATGAACGGCATAATATAGCTGTCTTTATATTCAACATATAAAGGAAGTTGAAACATGCGAATACCTTTAATGAACATATAATAAAATAATTTGGGCAGGGTGAGCTGGTTGAATTTTTTTGCGGCTGTGTCGAGTTTGCCGAATTTTTTCATTATATCGTTGAAATAGGTGCCATCGACATAGTGCCACCGAAGCGGGTTAATCCCCTCGGTCCTGAATGAAGTGCCGAGCATGATGTACTTGATATTTTCCTCGGCGGCAAGCTGGAACGATGCTGATGCGACCCCGACGACACACGACAGGCAAGATTCCGGTATGCAGGCGTCGAGGCAAGCCCGTTGGTATTTTTTTAATTCTTCCCAGTCCGGTTTAATGATTTTTAAGTCAACCTGGAGTTTATCAACAGCATTTTTAATATTTTGCCGGGCAATATCAGCAACCCAGCCATTGTCATAATTAAAAGCCAGCGGGCGCAAACCGAGCTTCTTTGCCATATAAAGACAATACGTGCTGTCAACTCCACCACTCAGACCGACAATGCAGTCGTATTTACTTTTTTTGCCTTTTTTTTTTATTTTTGAGATTAATTTTATCAGTTTCTTTTGGGTTTGTTCGTTGAGGGGGTATTTTTTGTCAAGATTGTCGTGCATTCTGCAGTGGCTGCATATTCCTTGTTCGTCAAATGATACACCGGGAACGCTTGAATCCAGTACGCACCGGTTGCATATTTGTTCTATAGCCATAATCCTGTCCTTCTATGCCATCTTTCGGCAACTTGCAGCTAGAGTATTTGAAAATTCCGTTCAGTATGGCAGATACACTTTGATCGGGAATTGACCTATATAATCTATAGTTTTTATCGTTTTAAAATTGTTATTTGTCAAGAATAGTAGTTTATTTTTTTCTCTCTGTATTCAAAAGGTTGCGGCCATTAGACGCTTAAATCAAAAAAATGATTTCGCCTACTTTATACCGTGACCTAATAGTTTAGGCAAGCACCATAGCGCAATTTTGCAGTATCGGGCACAGATGAGCGTTAGCTGTTATACTGGTTTATTATGATTACATGCGCGGCTGTTTTGACTGTCTGGAAAACGCTCACGAATAGCGGTTATTGTCTTACGCAGGCAGGGATATTCTGAGAGCATCCTCAAGGCTTCGTCAAGATACCCGAGGGCAGCCGGGATATGTGCGTAGAAAGAGGTCTTTTTTTTATGCATTCCCAGGAAAGAAAAAGCGGCCAAAGCTTGCATATTACGCTGCAGGCCGCACAGGTGAAAAGTGCCTGTGAAATCGTCGGGGTCA
>Ga0272442_10000354_pt1 | contig 76170 bp, 65 predicted proteins | sample SSMForm2O_FD_200262 | JGI IMG/M metagenome (GOLD analysis project Ga0272442, IMG submission 200262) | Marine sediment archaeal communities from Little Sippewissett salt marsh, Falmouth, MA, United States - SSM-Form-2O | ecosystem: Environmental > Aquatic > Marine > Wetlands > Sediment ...
CCTGGGAACTCATTCCCAGGCGACGACCTTCCCCGACTCCGACGAACGATACGCCGCATCCACGATATCGAGCACGACCTGGCCTTCGGCGATCCCCGGCACCGGAGCCCTGCGCTCGCGGATGCAGCTGGCGAAGTGCTCCATCTGACGGGTGTAGATGATCTGGTCGCACTGCTCGGAGCGCTCGGGCATCGGGGCCTTGAACGCCCCCGGGAACTCGCCGATCTTGAACTTGAGCTCGGTCGGGAACAGGCTGGCATAGCCCGTGCTGCCGAACAGCCGCGTGCCGGCCTCGGGGCCGTCCATGTGAGGGTGCCACCAGCCGCTCTCGATGACCGAGGTGACGCCGCCCTCCCAGGTGATCATCAGGATGCCGGAGTCGTCCACGTCCCAGTCACCGAAGTAGGTGCCGATCTTGGCGTAGACCGCCCTGGGCTTCGGATCGCCGAGGATGTAGCGTACGGTGTCGATCGCGTGAACGCCCATGTCGATCAGCGCGCCGCCACCGGCCAGCTCCTTCTGGGTGAACCAGCCGGCCGGGCCCCAGTTCTCGTGAATCCCGTAGCCCTTGGTCTTGAAGACCTCTCCGATCTTTCCGGACTGCACAACGTCGCGGACGTAGTTGACCTCGGTGTCGAAGCGCCACATGTGGCCGACCATCACCAGCCGCCCGTGCTGCGAGGCGGCCTGCGCCATGGCCTGGCCCTCGGCCGGCGTCATCGCCATCGGCTTCTCGACGAACACGTCCTTGCCCCTCTCGAGGAACTCGATCGCGAATGGAGCGTGGAACTTGTTCGGGGTTCCGATGAGGACCGCGTCGATGTCGTCTCGCGTGGTCAGGCTCATGGCGTCGGTGGTGACATCCTTGATTCCATACTTGTCCGCGAACTCCTGCGTCGCCTCGAGCGGCAGCCCACAGGACGCGACGATCTCGACGTTCTGCTGCTCGAGCAAGCCGCGGGCGTGATAGTGGGCGATGTATCCGGCGCCGACGATCGCGATTCTGATCTTGTCCATCGGTCTTCCTTTGGTCTTGCTACTTCTTCGATTTCTTCGGCTTCTTCTTCTGGGCGGCGCGCGCCCGCAGCCCGCCGCTCTTGGGCAGGTGCGGCTTGCCGTCGAGCTTCCTGGGCAGGATCTGGTCCACGTTGTCCTGCACCTTGCGGATCGCGGCCACCACGTCGTCCACGTCCTTGCGCGTGCCCATCAGCGCCGGGTAGTGCAGCCAGCAGGCCTCCTCGTACGCCGCTTTGGTCGCCACCGGGCATTTGGGCAGCTTGCGCGAGCCCGGGATCGCGTCGCCGTAGCGCTTCTTGATCATCGGCCAGTCGAGCGCCGACACCGCGAACAGATCGCTCTCGTACACCGGCACGTAGAAGTCTCCGTCCATGTCGACGCCCTCGGCGGAGAGCGCGGTGAGGAAGTCGTCGCGGTGCAGGCCCTTGAAGCCGCGCGGGTCGTACTTGAAGATGTACTGATAGTGCGCCGAGGTGGTTATTCGCCGGTCGCGCTTGAGCGTGGTGATGCCCTCGATCTCGTCGAGCTGGCGGGTCAGATAGCGCGCGTTCTTCTGGCGCTTGGCGGTCACCTTGGCCAGCCGGTCGAGCTGTGCGAGCAACACGGCGGCCTGCAGGTCGGCCAGGCGGTAGTTCCAGCCCAGCACCCGGCCGCTGTAGCTGTCGTAGCCCGGCTCCTTGCGCCCGCAGTTGGCCAGGCTCTGCAGCAGCATCTCGTAGTGTTTCTTGTTCGTGGTGACCAGGCCGCCTTCGCCGGCGGTCATCAGCTTGCTCGACTGGAAGCTGAAGCTGCCGAAGTCGCCGTGGCTGCCCACGCCCTTGCCCTTCCACTGGCTGCCGTGGGCGTGCGCGCAGTCCTCGATCAGCACCAGCTTGTGCTTCTTCGCGATGCGCTTGAGCGCGTCGAGATCGCAGATCGTAGATCCGAGGTGCACGCAGATGATCGCCCGGGTGCGCGGCGTGATCGCGTCCTCGATCAGCGCGGGGTCGATGCAGTACGTGTCCGGATCGACGTCGACGAATACCGGCACCAGGTTCACGGTCACCGGCGCCGCCGCGGTGGCGACCCAGGTGTAGGGCGTGGTGATCACCTCGTCGCCCGCGATCAGGCCGCCGGCCTTGAGCGCCAGCTCGAGCGTGACCGTGCCGTTGGCCGCGCACACCCCGTACCGCGCGTCGTGCGCTGCGGCGAACCGGGCCGCGAGCTCGGCGGCCTTCTCGTTGGGCGAGGGAAATCCGCCCCAGTTGCGGCTGCGCAGCGTCTGCAGCAGGTAGCGCTCCTCGCGGCTGTCATACTCGGGCCAGGCCATGAAGGGCTTGCTGCGGATGCGCCTCCCACCTCGATATGCGAGCTTTGCCATGTGCTTGCCTCCGATTCGTTCCAGATCTCGTGAGGCGGGAGTCTATCCGGGACCGGGATCCAGCGCAAGCAGTCGGGACTTGACCTCGCCGGGCGCCTGGTCGAAACTAGAAACTGGCCTGAAGAAAACGCTGCACGAGGAGGTTGGGAGCATGCGGTCGCCCTTTTCCCGGGGAATGAACCTCAGGTCGATCTTCGATCGGTCCGAGGCGCCGGAGCCCGACGAGCTAGATGGCGCCTATCGTTTCGAATTCCTTACTTTTCCCATCCCCTGGTTCGGCCGACTGCAGTGGCGCAAGCGCTTCGACGGCATCCGGGGAGTGGGCTACAACGAGATCCGCGACAAGCTCACCTTCGGCCACTTCCAGCTCCGGGGTGAGGGCGGCGCAGGCAACGGAGCCCTGCGGCTCGACTACCAGGCCGCTGGCAGCGGGCTGCCCTTCTCGGCGATCGACTCGGAGGTGAGGCGCGTGGAGCGGGGCGCCTATCTCGGCCGCCTCGGCCTGCGCGTGCTGGGTCGGACCGTCGGGCTCGGCTGGTTCGCGCTCTGGCGGTGAGGCGTGGGCCGGCGCTACATCCCTGGTCCGGTCGCCGCGTTGCTGGTCGTGGCGCTCCTCGCTGCCTGCAGTAATCGGGCGGATGAGGACGCCGCGCCCGGGGGCGATCCGGTCTACAACGAAGCGGTGCAGCTGCTCGCGCGGCTCGAGAGCGAGACGCTGGATTCCGACTACGAGGATTCTCGTTTCGACCGGGTCCTCGTGCTGCTGGGCGGGATCACCATCGAGTCACCCAGGTGGAGCGCAGCGCAGGAGCGGATCCAGGAGATCGAGGGAGCGCGCAAGGCGGCCGTGCGGCGTCGCGCCGAGGTGCGGGAGATGGTGCACAGCTTGAGCACCCGGGACGGGACGATAACGGGTCAGGCCGAGCCCCAGACCCCGGAGGATCTGCATCGCAAGCTGGTCGCCTCCCTCGGCGACGGGCAGCGCAGGCGGGAGCCCAGGGGTGCGGGCCGGTACATGCTGACCCGACAGCAGCGTCTCGAGCGCGCACGGAGCAGGGTGACAAACATCGAGCAGCACATCAAGAACCTGGAGCGAGATCTGCGCAGGACCTGCGGCGGGGTCAGCGTCTCGGCCTCGCCGGGGAGCCACCGCGATCGTCCGGATTGCGTGGCGCGGCGCAACAATCTCGAGCGGATCAAGACCGATCTCGTGGATGCAGAGCGGGAGCTCGATCTGCTCGAGGGCCGCTGAGCGGGGTTCATTCGTGGCCGTTGACGTCAACGGCAATGCCGGCAGCAACGGTTACGATCCGGGGGAGGAGGCGCCGCGTTTACCCCGCTTCCTCCGCCGCGGCCGGCGTCGCCTCCGCTTTCGTCTGGGGGGCTCCGTGATTTCTGGCGGCAGCGCGACCGGGGCCGCGGGGAGCCGGCGTCTCAACCGGTCGGGAGCATGTGCGCGCCAGCGAGCGTAGCACTCCCAGCCCTGGCCCGTGGCCAGGCATTCCAGCCTGAGGAAGCTCACCGCGTCATCGAAGTAGTCCCGCCCGGCGATGCGTCCCGGACTGACCCGCCGCCCGCCGCGGTCGTCGCGCATCCGCTCCTGGGCCGTGGCGATCAGGCGGATGCGCTCCGCGTCTCGCTTCGGGATGCGGAAGTTGAGCGCTAGGGCCGTTAGCACCAGATCCACGCTGTTGCGCGTGGCCTCCCGGCGGTGTATCGCTCCGCCGGCTGCGGCTCGCTCCGCGTGGGGCCGGGCCATCGGCACCACCACCGCGGCGAGCTGTACCGCACGCGAGGGAACCCAGCCCTCGCGAACCTCGGCATCGAGGGCTCGCAGGTGGTCCCAGGCCGGGCCGTCGCGGTCGCCGTTCCAGCCCCAGGTCTGGCGCGGACGCTCGAGGAAGCGCGCCATCGACGGGCTCAGGCCCGCGAGCAGACCGTGCCGCAGCATGTGGCACAGCGTGGGACGGGCCGAGCCGTTGCCGAGGATCTTGTACAGCTCCTCGGTCAGCCGCGAGGGCGAGGCGCGACCGATCTCGTCCTTGTACTCGGCGATCGCGGCCTCGCTCTTCGGCTCGATGCGGAAGCTCAGCTTGGCGGCGTACTTGCAGGCGCGGAGCATGCGCACCGGGTCCTCGCGGAAACGGATGCCGGGCTCGCCGATCGAGCGCACCAGGCCGTCCCGCAGGTCCCGGTGGCCGCCCACGTAGTCGATGATCCGCCGGCGGCCGACATCGTAGAACAGGGCGTTGAGGGTGAAGTCGCGCCGTCGGGCGTCCTCCCACGGCTCGCCGAAGACGTTGTCGTCGCGGATCAGCAGATCCTGCTCGCCGAGCCTCGGGTCGTCGAGCGTCACCGGACGGGCGCGGAAGGTCGACACCTCGATCACCTTGCGCTCACGGCCGAAGACGACGTGGGCCAGCCGGAAGCGGCGTCCGATCAGCCAGCAGTTGCGGAACAGCTTCTTGACCTGTCCCGGCGTGGCGGCCGTGGCGACGTCGAAGTCCTTGGGTTGCATCCCGGCCAGCAGATCGCGCACGCAGCCGCCGACGAGGTAGGTCTCGTGGCCGTGGCGCGTCAGCCGGTGGACCACCTTGGCCGCATCGGCGTCGATCTGCTCGCGGGCAAAGGTGTGCCGGATGATCCGGGGCTGCGTCTGCCCCGGCTTCTTCGTGCTCTCGCTCAAGGGCTAGTCCAGCTTGATCCCGTTGGTGTCCAGCAGCTCGTCGAGCAGTGCCGGCGTGTGGTCCGCGCTCGGACCGAGGGGGTGAATGATCAGGGCCTGCAGGGCGGCCTTGCGCGAGTTCTCCAGCACCGCCTTGATCGTCAGCTGCTCGTAGGCCTTGACCTGTTGCATCAGCGAGAGGAACTGTATCTCGACGTCGCCGACGTCCAGCGGGTGCGCTCCGTACGCGTTGATCAGGCAGGGAATCTCCACCACGGCTTCCGTTGTCAGACCGGTGACCGCGTTGTTGTTGCGGATGTTGACAACGTGAATCTCCCGCTTGTTGTTGACCAGCGAGTCGATCAGGTCGACCGCGGCCCGGGAGTAGTCCGCGCCGCCGCGCTGGTTCAGCGTGTCGGGCTTGGTGGTCACTGACTCGTCGGCGTAGATCTCGAGCAGCTTCTGCTCGATCTCCATCACCTCCTCGGCGCGGTCGCGGTCCTTCGATCGCAGGCGCTCGAGCATCTTCCCGGTGTGGTAGTAGTAGCGCAGGTACGAGCAGGGGATCGCGCCCAGCGCCTCGAGGAACTCGAGCGGGTAGTCCAGCTCCTCCGGCCGCTGGCCATCGTGCAGCTTCGATGCCCGGCCGAGCAGATCGGGGAGGCGGTCCTGGCCGGCCAAGAGGACCCGACGGACCCAGGACAGGTGGTTCAGCCCGATGTAGTCGAGCTCGACCTCGGCCGGCGGCACCTCGAGCAGCCGGGCCGACTCGGCGCAGAAGTTGTACGGGATGTTGCACAGACCGATCGCCGGCAGGCCCGTGGCCTGCTGGATGCCCTCGGTGATCAATCCCGACGGATTGGTGAAATTTATCAGCCAGGCGTCAGGGCAGATCTGGACCATGTCGCTGCAGGTCTCGAGCACCACGGGCAGGGTGCGCAGCGCCTTGGCGAAACCTCCGACCCCGGTGGTCTCCTGGCCGATCAGCCCGTACTTCAGGCCGAGCTGGATGTCGCGATGACGCGCCTGCTGGCCGCCCACGCGGAGCTGGAGAATCACGCAGCCGGCACCCGTGAGGGCCTCGGTCCGATCCGCGGTGTCCACGATCTCGAAGGGCGACCCGGCGGCCTCGGCCATGCGGCGGCAGAAGCCGGCCACCGTGGCGAGCCGCGATCCGTCCGGGTCCTGGAGCACCAGCTGCTTGAGCTGGAGGGCCTTGGCGCGTTCGAGCAGACCTTCAACGAGCTCGGGCGTGTACGTGCTTCCGCCACCAATCACGGCTATCTTCATGGTAAACCTCGCGCCGCCTCGGCATCCAGTGCCAGGGTGCACCGGCCGGGAAAATCCTGGATGAAGCTCAAGGGCTGGCTCTCGTCGGCGGGCTTGGTCAGCGCCCTGGCCAGCACCGGCGCCGCCTCCACGCCGCTGCCGACGAGGAGCAGGCCGCGCACCGACGCGGCCAGCGTGCCCAGGCCGATGGTCAGTCCCTCGGTCGGCACCTGACTCGAGCGGCCGCCGAAATCGGCGGCCAGCGACGTGCGCAACGCATCCGTCAGGGCCGTGACGCCGCAGGCGCCGTCCCGGGCCGCCCCGGGCTCGTTGAAGGCCACGCGCCCATCGGCCTCCACCGCGAGCACCAGGAGGTCGATGCCGCCCGCCTCGACGATTCGCCGCTCGTAGGCCGAGGCCTCGGCCGTGGGATCAACGGCGCCGCCGTTGGGGCAGTCGACATTGTCCGACGGCACGTCCGTGGGAAACAGCAGCCCCCAGTTGAGCATGTAGCGCTGGCTGCCCGCATCGTCGGGGCCCAGGCCGACGAACTCGGAGGAGCAGAACACGCGGGCGCGCTCCATCGAAAGCCAGCCCTCGAGGTAGATGCCGATGAACTCGTCGAAGGTCGGGGTCAGCACGGAGCTCGCGCTGAAGGCGAGCACCGGCTGCGGCCCGCTGTCCGGGGGCGTGTCCCAGGGTGTGGCGTGCGCGCCCAGGGCGTCGGCGATGAGCGGTGCGGCCACGCTGCCGAGATCGATCTCGTTCTCGGCGATACGCAGCTCGAGTTCCTTCCCGCTGGCCGTCTGGATCGTGCGTTGTGGGCGCTCTGGGTGGCTCCAGCTCATGCTCGACAGCACCTCTAGAGGTAGGGGCTGGGCGGCCAGTGGCAGCCCTGCGGCTCGAAGCCGCAGAAGTTGTACTCGCCGAGCGCTTCCTGGTCGCAGAAGCCTGTCTGGGGCACCGGCGTGCAGTCCTCGGGGAGCTCGTTATCGGCCTTGCGGCGATCGACGCGGACGTCGATCCACCAGTGGTCGCAGTCCACGCAGTGGCGCTCGATGATCGGCTCCTCGGGCGGCTCCTCGCCCTCGGGCACCTCGGCCTCGCGCTCGAACACGGCCGCGCAGCGAGCCTCGTCCTCATCGGCCTCGAGCACCACGGTGCCGACCACGGGCGCATCGACGACGCAGATGCGGAACTCGCGGCCGCTGGCGTACCTCCGCACCTCGCAGCGTTGCTGGATCACGTCGGTGCAGAACTGCTCGGTCTCACCGGCAGCGTTGCTCTCAGCGACGAGATTGTGCTTCTCGTTGCAGGTCTCGACCGTGGTGTAGCTCTCGCCCTCGCAGGGCAGCACCACCTCGATGTCCTGGCCGTCGGCCGAGGGCCGGCAGGCCGGCGCGCAGCTCCCGTCCTCCTCGCAGGAGGGGAGGGCCGCGGCCAGCAGGGCGAGCAGCGGGAGGAGATGACGGCTCGGGCGTCGCATCGCGTCCTCGCCTAGTCCTCGATGGCCCTGCCGATCAGGTCGGGGAGCACGCCGTTGATCGTGAAGATGTGGTGGTTGTCGAAGACCACCAGGTTGCGGCCGCCGATGTTCCACTGGTACCCGTACGCGACCTCGATCGGCAGGTAGATCAGGTACAGCGGAATCGAGATGCCGACCTGCATCTCGTCGGCCTCCATGTCGCCGAGGATCTCCAGATTCTTCACCATCGCCACGAAGTTCGGATCGCCGATCAGCACCGGCTCCTGGTTGTATAGATGGCCATACCCGATGCTCAGGCCCACGCCGAAGAGGCTGATCCCCAGCTTGGCGGTGAAGGAGACGCTGCTGCCCGGCACGTACTTGTAGGTCTTGCCGGTGATGCCGGAGAGGTCGGGGAAGTACAGCTCGGGGTCGAGCCCGGGCATCACCGTGTCGCGGAACAGCGGATTGTTGTCCAGCCACTCCTGGCTCTTGTACAGCGGCCTGGAGAATCCGCGCGTGCCCACGTCGTCCAGCTCTTCGCGATAGGCCGGCGTGCCGCGACCGCCGAATACCGAGGGGTACTCGTGCTCGGACTCGAACATGTACCCGCCGGTGACGTCGAGGCTCAGGATGATGCTGAGGTACTTCCAGAACCTGGGTGCGCGGATGTCGTAACCCATGCTCATGCTCACGCCGAAGGAGCCGGTGCCCCGGTCCAGCTCGGGTCCGGTGGCGAAGGTCAGCGAGTTGTCCGGATTGGCGAACTTGCCCGACGGGAGGTGCACCCGGGGCGTGATGTGCGCGGAGAAGTACTCGCCGCGGTAGAAGTTCCAGGAGAAGCCGGTGTTGATGTCGGCCAGCTCCATGGTTCCGTCGAACTTCAGACCCGGGCGCGGCCGGCCGAGCACCATCTCCAGGGTCCGCAAGAACAGCTCGGTGTCGCCGATGTAGTCCGCATGTCCTGGCATGAGCTCGTTGGGGTTCTTGCCGAGGAGCAGGTTGCACCGACCGAGGGCGTCGCAGTTCGTCCCACGCAGGCCCCTCAGTACCAGCCGGATCTCCTCGCTCATCTCGGCCTTGGGGGCGAGCTTGACGTGCACGCTCTGGAAGGGCAGCTCGAAGTAGAAGTCGAGATCATCGGTGATGCCGTAGCTGAACTGGAAGTAGTGGCCCTCGCCGTGGCCCGAGCCGCCGAGGTCGATCGAGATCAGGTCGTTGCCCTGGTCGTCGGAGAAGCCGATCGGCGGCAGCAGGGCGGTCTTGTGGTAGGTGTTGTCCCAGCGGTTGGCGGCCCTGATGTAGCTGTACTCGTACTTGACCTTGAAGAAGCCCTTGGGGAGCTGCGCGGATTCGCCCCACAGGTCCATCTTGTCGATGCGCTCGAGCTCGGACCACCAGAAGTCGGCGTAGCGCCGGAAAAAGCCCTTCTCCTCTTCGGGGACGTCATCCGAATCGGGCTTGATCAGCGCGAACTTCGATTCCTCTTCCTGCTGCTCCTCGCCTTCCTCGGACTCGTTGCCGTCGGCTTCGTCCTCGGCCAGAGCGGGCAGGGCGCAGAGCAGCACGGCGGTGGATACCAGGGCCGGGAGCCAGAAGCGGACGGAAACACGTGAGATCATCAGTAACCTCCGTGACCCCGGATGTGGTTGCACGACCACGCAGGTTTCTTGCGCAGTCGTCCGGAGTTTGGGAATTTCTAGCACTCGCGCGCGCGCGAGTCAACGATTGCGTGGGGGCACGCGGTTCAGAAGCGCCGGCACAGGAGCTTGGCCAGCAGGCGCGCGGCCGCGAAGTCCCCGCGCACGTCCCCCGCGAGGGGGCATAGCTCCACGATATCGGCGCCGACCAGCTCGCGCCGCTCGCACAGCGCGGCGAGCAGGTCGAGCGTGAAATGCCAGCTCAAGCCCCCGGGCTCGGGCGTGCCGACCGCGGGCATCACCGATGGATCGAGACCGTCGAGATCGATACTCAGGTACACCGAATCTGGCAGGCGTTCCACGATCTCGGCGGGACTGACCTCGCCGCGCGCCACAGCGTCGGCGCGCACCGGCTCGATGCCGCGCGCGGCGCGGAAGGCCTCCTCCCCGGCGGACCAGGAGCGCGCCCCCACGATCAGCACCTCGACGCCGAGGTCGAGCAGGCGGCGCGCGTTGCAGGCGTGGCTGAACGGCGAACCCTCGTACTCGTCGCGCAGGTCGAGATGAGCGTCGATGATCAGCACGCCGAGCGGCCGGTGATCGGCTTCCACGAAGGCCCGAACCGCGCCGGCCGTGACCGCGGTGTGGTCTCCGCCCAGGGCAACGGGGAACCGGCCGTCGCCCAGCACGCGGGCCGTGGCCGCGGCCACGCGGTCGGCCACGCCGGCCGGGTCGCCGCCTTGCTCCACCGGCCGGAGCAGGTGGATGCCGATCTCCTCCAGTCGGTGGCCGGTGTCCTCGTCGAAGGTCTCGACCTGGCGCGAGGCCTCGACCAGCGCTGCCGGGCCCCGGGCCGAGCCCCGGCGATAGCTGGCCGTGCCGTCGTAGGGCACGGGCAGCACGGCCACCCGGGCGTAGTCGTAGGACGACTGCTCGGGGGGGAGGTCGAAGATAGAGGTCATCGTTGTTCCTCCAGGGCGTGAGTATCCTGGTGCGGGAATCCCGTGTCAATCGTTGCCCGCGGGACTTCGCCTCGGACTTCGGTTCGGGGAATAGAGAGACACGTTTTGTGTTGACTCCGCCCGAAAAACTCCTCCTAATATCGCGGCGGAACAGCTGACCGCTGGAGGACGACGATGCCGACGACACAGGAATTGTTGAAGCTGGAAGACGAGTATGGCGCGCGCAACTACCTTCCCCTGCCCGTGGTGCTTAGCAAGGGCGACGGGATCTGGGTCGAGGATCTCGAGGGAAATCGCTACCTGGACTGCCTCTCGGCGTACTCGGCGCTGAACCACGGCCACGCCCACCCGCGGCTGCTCGCCGCGCTGCAGGCCCAGGCGGGTGCGCTCTCGCTCACCTCGCGAGCCTTCTGCAACGACCAGCTCGGTCTGTTCTGCAAGGAGCTCGCCGAGCTGACGGGCATGGATCGCGTGCTGCCGATGAACACCGGCGCCGAGGCCGTGGAGACGGCGATCAAGGCGGCCCGCCGCTGGGGCTACCGGGTCAAGGGTATCGCCGAGGGCCGGGCGCGGATCGTGGTCTGCGAGGGCAATTTCCACGGCCGCACCACGACGATCATCTCCTTCTCCTCGGAGGACAGCTACCGCGACGGCTTCGGGCCCTTCACGCCGGGCTTCGATATCGTGCCGTACGGCGACATCGGCGCGCTGGAGCAGGCGATCACGGACGAGACCTGCGCGCTGCTGCTGGAGCCGATCCAGGGCGAGGCCGGCGTGGTCGTGCCGCCCGAGGGCTACCTCGCCGCGGCGCGGAAGCTGTGCGACGAGCGGAAGGCGTTGCTGATCGCCGACGAGATCCAGACCGGGCTCGGTCGCACCGGCACGCTGCTGTGCTGCGAGCACGAGGGTGTTCGGGCCGACGCGTACCTGCTGGGCAAGGCGCTGGGCGGGGGTCTGTACCCGATCTCGGCCGTGGCCGCACGGTCCGAGGTGCTCGAGGTCTTCGAACCGGGCTCGCACGGCTCGACCTTCGGCGGCAATCCGCTGGGCTGCGCCGTGGCGCGCGAGGCGCTCAAGATCCTCGTCGAGGATCGCCTCGCCGAACGGGCGGTAGAGCTCGGCGAGTACTTCGTCGAGCGCCTGCGTGCCATCGGCAGCCCCCACGTCGATCACGTGCGCGGCAAGGGCCTGCTGATCGGCGTGGTGTTGAAGGCGTCGGCCGGCGGGGCGCGGCGTTTCTGCGAGGCGCTGATGACCGAGGGCCTGCTGTGCAAGGAGACCCACGAGAACGTGATTCGCTTCGCGCCGCCGCTGGTGATCGAGAAAGCGGACATCGACTGGGCGATGCCGAGGATCGAGAAGGTGCTGAAGTAGGGTCTACTGCTCGCCGACCGGCGTGAACTTGATCGTCACGCGATCGAGCTTGGACACGATCACGTCGCCGACCTTGAGGTTGCTCCAGTTGTTGAAGGGCTGGCCGTTGAGGGTCATCTTCTCCTGGAGCGGCCGGGCCCGCCATGGATTCCGCGCGCCCTCGGCGATCACCTCGAGGTAGTTGTCCTTGCCCGCCACCAGGTCGCCCTGATCGCCCAGCACGAATCCGGCCCGCTTGAACAGCCCGAGGTCGTACTCGTGAAGCTCGGCGTCGACGATCAGCTCGTCGTCCGGGCCGTAGATCTCCACGGCCACGCCGTGCGGGAAGGGCTTGCGGACGACCAGGCCGGCGATGAAGATGCCGAGGATGATCGCGATCACGATCGACACCGGCAGCCAGATCGGCATCAGGCCCGAGAGGAACGCCAGGTTGAACGGCTCGCGCGCCTCCTGCTTGCGGACCTCGAAGCCGATCTTCAGCTCCTTGAAGCCCGCCTCGAGGATCGGTGCCAGCTCGGTGTGGGCGATCAGCGTCACCTCCTCGAGCTGGTCCGTCTGGAACACGCCGCCGATATTGGAGTTGTTCCTCAGCTTCACCTCGAGCATCTCGGACAGCCCGTTGTTCTCGCGCGTGCTGGGGATCCTGATCGTCTTGTTCAGGGGCGCCTCGAGCACCTCGATCCAGTCCGGCTCCGCGGTGATCTTCGTGATCCTGGCGTTGATGTCGAAGTGGGGAAGATCGTTGGAGAGCTGGAACTTGATCGCACCGGTCTCTCCCTCGGAGATGCGCACCGATGCCTTGGGATCCTCGGTGTCGCGCCGCAGCCGCAGCCTACCGCGCTGCCACTCGTGGTCGGCGCGCTCCTTGAGGAAGAAGGCCGGCGCTGCCGCCAGGTCCTCTGCCATCCTGTCGGTGATCGAAGCGGCCGAGATGACCTCGGTGTCGACCTTGTTCTCGCCGAACACCTTGCTCACCAGCCCGATGTCTGTGTTCTTGGACAGGCCGAGGGCCTTGATCCGGTAGCGGAAGTGCTTCAGCCGGATCTTGGCCATCTTGGCCAGATCCCAGGGCTCCTTGCCCTTGACAAAGGGCGAGTCGGCGGTCGGCGTGTTCTTGCAGTCCGTGAGGAAGAACACCAGGTGCTGCGCGTTCGGATCGCGGTGGGTCAGCATGGTGATCGTCTCGTTGAGTGCCTGACCCAGGTCGCAGGTCTTCTTGGGCAGCTTCTCGGTGATCTCGTTGAATCCCTTCTCCAGCTCCTTGTAGCGTTCCTTCTGCGTGGTTGGATTGACCTCCTCGCCGAACATGGTCCTGGCCTCTTCACCGTAGCGGACCACGCCATACGCCGCTCCGATCGCGGTGGCGTTGTACAGCGCCAGCGAGCTGGCCGCCATGTGCGCCCAGTTCTTGCTCTTCACGGTCTTCTGGTTGCCGCCTTCCACGATCAGCACATCGACCGCTGACTTGCCGTGCGGGCCGAGGATGCGGAACTTGGCCATCACCTCCTGGACGGCCAGCGAGAGCTCGGCGTCCGGCTCCTTGGCTTCAGCCGCCGGGGCCACGGTCTTTTTCCTACGCTTGCCCGCGTCGGCGTCGGAGGCAGCCGAGAGCAGTGCGAACAGGGCAATGATAGCAAAGGTCTTGCGCAGCATAGCGGTCTCCCGTTTCCACAGCCTTCGATGCGATTCCGGTCGTGTCGGCCTGGATACCACGAGGCGCTGATGGCTGGCAAGTAGGTTTTGGCTCCAGCGGAAACCGCCGTCCTCGAAAAACCTGCTTCCGGTTGTCTGCTGTCCACCGGACTCGGACTCGGACAGCAGCGGGTCGAGCGACTCCTCCTGCTCCGCGCTCGGGAGGGCGGGTGCGCCGCCCTGGAGCCTGCTCGGCCTGGGCCTGCTGCTGCTGGCCTTGCGCCGGAAAGTCTAGCAGTTACTTGCGTCTGCAGGCTTGACAGGAGAGGGATAGCAGCGTAGAACTTCGCAGGTGATGAGAGCCGTTGGGCGTTTCAGCTGTGGAGGGCTTGTGATGTTTGGACGTCGTCTGTTCTTGCTTTGCCTCGTGAGCCTGGTCGCCTTTCTTGCATTCGGAACTTCGTCCGGCTTCCTCGGCTGCGCCTCGGGCGATGACAGCGGGGGCGGGTACGGTGACAAGTGCGACGTGAACACCGACTGCGACAGCTTGATGTGCACCGAGGTCAACGGCCAGGGCTACTGCACCAAGACCTGCTCCGAGGACGCTGACTGCGCCGCCAATGGCTGGAAATGCCACGAAACCGGCGGTATCTGCCTGCCGGGCGGCGGTGATACGGACAGCGATACCGACGCCGACACCGACACCGACACCGACGCCGACGCCGACACCGACGCCGACGCCGACACCGACGCCGACACCGACGCTGACACCGACGCTGACACCGATGCCGACACCGACGCTGACACGGACACGGACACCAACTGCTCGCCCAACGGCCCCGGAGTGGGCGAGAGCTGTACGATCGGATCCAATGACTGCCGCTGCGGCAACTCCTGCGGGGAGGCGCTGCTCGGCACCGATGGCGTGGTCGATAACTACTGCTTTGCCCAGTGCGACGAGTCCAACCCGGACCAGCCCTGCGGCGGTGACGACGAGTGTGTGAGCTTCCTGTTGGAGGAGGGTGGCGATTCGCTGGCGCTGTGCCTGCCGGTCGGCACCCTGACCGTGGCCTCGTGGAGCGCCAAGATCATGGCCGAAGGGGACGAGCCGGGATATTCCGACTTCGAGGATATCACCGCGAGCCTCGACATCGGCTCGAACAGCATCGCCTTCACCAAGGCGGTCGGCCAGGAGGCCACGCTCGGGGGCGAACCCTATGTGTTGATCATCCTGGCGGCGATTGGCACGTCCAACATGTGGCAGCTGCAGATCGGTGTGCCGCAGGACAAGTGGGCTGCCGGCACGTTGAACCTGGACGAGGACAACCAGGATTTCTTTGCCGAGCTGATCGATGCTCACTTCGAGATGCAGGGCATGAACGTCGTGTTCACTGCGGCCTTCTTCGAGGGCCTCGCGATAAGCGGCACCATCACGGTCAACACGGCCGCCAGTGCGGGTGGCATGGCGAGCGGGGCTTTCGATTTCACGCTCGCCAACTTGCGTGCCGAGATGACTCCGCCATAGGCGCTGTCGAGATCTGGCCTAGCGCTTCTTCCTGCGCTTGCGCGGCGCGGCGGGCTTGTCCGACACCTTGTAGCGGTATCCCGGCTTGAGGCCGACCAGCACGAACAGCGGCTGGCGTTCCTGCTCCGAGCTGCCGGACCTCTCGGCCGCCAGCTCGTAGCGCCCGGGCTTGAGCGATCGGGACTGGCCCGGACCGAGACGCGCCACCTGCGGACCCGAGACGAACAGTGTCCAGCCCCCGGGCAGCGCGGCGTGAACCACGGCCCGCTTGCGCTTGCGCAGCTTGCGGTCGTACCGGGCGCTGGTGTGCAGCTCGCCGTGCACCCCGGACCTGATGCGGTTGACCGCCACGAAGGGCGGCTCGTTCTCGGTCGGCGCCGCCACCTTGAGCAGCTCGTCGGCGCGCGGATCGAGCAGGCCCTCCAGGTCCTCGGGCCTGACCTCGTCGGGATCCCCGGCCGCGGCGGGTCGCGCGCCCGCGGAGCCGGCCGCCGGCAGCTCCGCCGGGATCACGCCGGGCGGCGGCGCCGAGGGCCCGACCACGGCGATGATCACGATCAGCAGCAGCAGCAGCACGGCCGCGGCGCCGCCGATCACGGGTAGCAGCAGCCCGCGCTCGCGCAGGTCGTCCACGCCGTCTCTCGCCCTGTCGATCAGGCCGGGGCGGCGGGCGGCGGCGTACTGCCCGAGCGGTGCCGAGCAGCTGCGGCAGGACACCGCGCGAAGCTGCACCGCTCCGCAGCGAGGGCAGACCACCTCGGGTCCTGCGGCATCTTCGTCGAGGTCGTCGTCGAGCTCCTCGGGATCGTCGTCGAAGGGCTCGTGGTCCGGCATGCTCAGTCGATCTCCGCGGTCTCCAGGTACTCGGGCGCGTGGGCTTTCCAGCCGCGCTCGGTCAGCGCGGTCGCGAGCGCCTCGGCCGGCTGCTCCTCTCCGTGGACGACGAAGGTCTGCGTCGGCGGCTGCTCGAACCGGTCGAGCCAGCCCAGGATCCCGTTACGGTCTGCGTGGGCCGAGAAGCCGCTCACGCGCTCGACCCGGGCCCGCACCGGATGATGCCGGCCGAAGATCTTGATCTTCTCGGCGCCCTCGAGGATCTTCCGGCCGCGGGTGCCCATCGCCTGGTAGCCGACGAGCAGGATCGTGTTTCGCTCGTCCGGCAGGCGATTGATCAGGTGATGCAGGATCCGGCCGCCGGTCATCATCCCGCTGGCCGAGATGATGATTGCCGGGCCCTTGATGCTGGCCAGGCTCTTCGACTGCTGCACCGAGCGGCAGAAGCGCACCTGCTTGGTGGAGAAAGGCTGCTGGCCGGTCTTCAGCAGGTGCCGGCTCTCCAGGTTGTGCGCCTCGGGATGGCGACGATAGATCCCGGTCACGTCCACCGCCATCGGGCTGTTCACCGCCACCGGGATCTCGGGGATGCGCTCGGCCGCCTCCAGCTCGCGCAGCGTGTACAGGATCTCCTGGGTGCGGCCCACGGCAAAGGCCGGGATCAGCAGCACGCCCCGGCGTTCGGCGGTCTCGTTGACGACCCGGGCCAGCTGATCGTCCGGGCGCTCATCTCCGTGCAGCCGGTCGCCGTAGGTCGACTCGACGAGCAGGGCGTCGCAGGGCTCCGGCGGTACGGGGGAGGGCAGGATCTCGTCGACCACGGTGCCGAGATCGCCCGAGAACAGCACGCTGCGCCCACCCGCCTCGAGGCGTATCATCGAGGCGCCGAGGATGTGCCCGGCGGTTCGCCAGGTGGCGCTGATACCGGGCGCGACGTCGATCGGCTCGTTGAAGCTCACGCCGCGGAGCTGGCGGAGGGCCAGCCGGGCGTCGGCCTCGGTGTAGAGCGGCAGCGCGGGCTTGTGCCTGGAGAAGCCCTTCTTGTTGGCGTAGCGCGCGTGCTCCTCCTGGAGGTGTCCCGAGTCGGGCCAGAGGATCTCGCACAGATCCGCCGTCGCCTTGTGGCAGTACACCGGGCCGGTGAAGCCCTGGGTCACCAGACGGGGCAAGTACCCGGTGTGGTCGATGTGGGCGTGGGTCAGCATCACCGCGTCCAGCGAGGCTGGATCGAAGGGCGGAGCGTCCCAGTTGCGCAGGCGTAGCTCCTTCAGTCCCTGATAGACGCCCGCGTCCACCAGGACCTTCCGCCCTTCGCTCTCAACGAGGAACTTGGAGCCGGTAACCGTGCGGGCGGCGCCGGCGAATGTGATCTTGATCGCGGCCACGTTGTTCTCCTCCCGAACTTCGAAGATTCTAGTACAGATCCGGAGGCACCGGTCCGGCCGGTCGCGGCCGGTCCTCGGGCCGCTCGGCCTTGGTCGTCGAGAGGTGGTAGCGCCGCGTCATGTCGGGCTCCACCGCCCGGCCGTAGCCCTGGAGGTAGCGGATCAGCACCTCCTTGAGATCCACCGAGAGACGCTTGGGGTCCAGGCCCTTGCCGAAGACCTCGTAGCCGTCCCCGCCGGCGAGCAGGAAATCGTGGAGCGCCACGTGATAGCGTTGCTCGGGCAGGAAGCGCTTGCCGCCCGGCCCGCGGATCTCCTTGATCCGGCGGCCCACCGGCGCCGACGGATCGACGGTGACCATCGCGCCCGAGAACTCGAGGATGCCCCGGCGGCCCGCCACGCTCTTCTCGAACATCTGCCGGATCTGCTCGCCGGTGAGGGTGAGGGTCACGAGCTGGTTGTTGAAGGGCAGCATCCGGTAGAGCTTGCCGTAGGTGATCGGGCCGGCGTCCAGGTCGGTGCGGATCGAGCCGGCGTTGGTCACGGCCAGATCGACCTCCGGTACGTAGGCCCGCATCGCGTCGGTCACCAGGTTGCCCAGCGGCGATCCGGGCCGGCCGACCCGCACGATCTTGCCGGCCGCGACGCCCACCTGGTGCTCGGCCATCTTGCGCGCCGGGATCGTGACCGTCTCGATCAGCGTCTCCATCTCGCTGTCGGCCGCGATCTCGCGGCCGAGGAAGCGGGGCTTCCGGCTGGAGCCCGGCGGCGCGAGCGGGTCCTGGTTTTCCAGGATCGTCGGGGCGTGGATCACCACCTCGCTGCGCAGGACCCGGCCCTTCTCGCCGATGGGCAGGTCGGCGCGGGCGAAGGCCACACCGTGGGAGTAGGCCTGCATCAGCGGCACGCCCCCGACCACCGCGTCGAGCCGGTCGTGGGTATGGCCGCCGCAGATCAGATCCGCGCCGTCGTCGCCGAGGGCTGCCGGTCCGATCGCCTCGGCCAGCTCGACGATCTCGCCCTCGTAGTGGCCCTGCCGGAGGTTCCAGCGGGCACCCATGTGCGCGAGCACGACAATGACCTTGGCGCCCTTGGCGCGGAGCGTCTTCAGCGCCTCGCGCGCCGACACCGCGGGATTGCGGAACTCGATGTCCTGCACGTTGGCCGGGTGCGTGGTCTCCGGTGTGTTCTCGGTTGTCACGCCGATCACGCCGATGCGGGTCCCCTGTCGCTCGAGCAGGGTGTACTGGCGGATCGTGGGCGCCGCGATCGGGTTGCCGGTTTCGCGCTCGAAGGCGTTGGCCACGAGCATCGGGTACTCGGCCTCCTTGGCGCGCTGCTTGAGAGCGCCGAGCGTGTCGTCGAGCGCCGTGGTGGGCGTGTTGGCAGGGCCGATCGGACCGAAATCGAACTCGTGGTTTCCGAGCGCGGCGGCGTCGCAGCCCAGCGCGTTGAAGACCTTCACCAGCGGCTTGCCCTCCGCCAGATCCGAGACCAGCGTACCCTGCCACATGTCACCGACATCGAACAGGAGCAGGCCGTCACGGTTCTCCTCGCGCAGCACCTCGAGGTAGGACGTGAAGACGGCCGCGCCGCCGACCAGGCGATCGCCCGACCAGCTCGTCGTCTTCGGCTCCAGGCGGCCGTGAAGGTCCGCGGTGCAGACCACGGTGAGCAGGCGCTCGCCCGCCTCGACTGCTCCGCCGGCAAGGAGGAGGACCGCCGCCGCGAGGAGGGTGCCGGCCGGGCGGTATCGCGTCGTGTCCCTGCGTTGCACTCGCTCTGCCTCTGCGTTCTCCTTGCGCCTCAGTAACATAGGACGTGCCTGCGGGTAAAGCAAACCAGGCGTGATGCTTGACCGTCCGTCGGTGCTCGCGTATCGTGCCTCGCCGAGGTCGCGCGTATGACGGTTGCCGAGAAACCCCGTATTCGCCCGCTCGAAACGGGTGACTTCGAGCAGGTGATCGCCTGCCAGCCGGACCTGTATGCCGTCAATTTTCCTCACGGTCGGGTCGGGCCGCCCTTCGTCGAGAGCCAGCGGCAGTGGATCAACGATCACCTGAGATCGGAAGAGCCGAACGGCTTCTTCGTGGCCGAGGCCGGGGGACGCGTGGTCGGCTTCGTCTGGGGGCGGGTGCTGGAGAATCCCCTCGAGGGTCGCGAGGGATTCGTGATGCAGAACTACGTGCTTCCCGACTGGCGGGGGCAGGGTTTGGGGCGGCGCCTCGTCGAGCGGCTCGAGGCCTTCTTCGGCGAGCATCGTGTGGTCAAGATGGTGCTGAACGCGAGCCTGTTCAACGATCCGGCGCTCAAGCTCTACCGCTCGGTCGGCTTCGAGGCGGTGCGCTACGAGATGGAGAAGCGGATGGACGGAAAGCCGGTGCGGCCGGCGGCGCAGGGGAATGACTGATGGCGAACGCGTACGAGACGCTCCAGGCGCGGGGCTTTTTCTACCAGGTTACCGACGCCGAGGGCTTGCACGAGCTGCTCGAAGAGCCGCGTTGCTTCTACGTCGGCTTCGATCCCACGGCCGACAGCCTGCACGTCGGAAGCCTGGTGCCGATCATGGCGATGCTGCAGATGCAGCGGCACGGGCACCGGCCGATCGCGGTGGTCGGCGGCGGGACCGGCATGGTCGGCGATCCCTCCGGCAAGACCGAGGCGCGCCAGCTGCTCACGCCCGAGCAGCTGGAGCGGAACAAGGTCGGGCTGAAGGCGCAGCTCTCGCGCTACCTGGAGTTCGGCGGCGACCAGGCGATGATGGTCGACAACGCCGACTGGCTGATGGAGCTGAGCTACGTCGAGTTCCTGCGCGACATCGGGGTCTGCTTCTCGGTCAACCGGATGCTCTCCGCCGAGTCGGTGAAGCAGCGGCTCGAGTCCGAGAGCGGGCTGTCCTTCCTCGAGTTCAACTACCAGCTGCTGCAGGCGTACGACTTCCTCGTGCTCGCCGAGAGGCACGACTGCCTGGTGCAGATGGGCGGGCAGGACCAGTGGGGCAACATCGTGGCCGGCACCGACCTGATCCGGCGCAAGCTCTCGCGGCAGGCGTACGGCGCGACCTTTCCGCTGATCATGAACGCCTCGGGCGCCAAGTTCGGCAAGACCGAGGCGGGCACGGTGTGGCTCGACGCCGGGCGCACGCCGCCCTTCGACTTCTACCAGTTCTGGCGCAACTGCGAAGATGCGGACCTCAAGCGCTTCCTCGGGTTGTTCACGCTGCTGCCGGTGGACGAGGTGGAGCGGCTGGCCGCGGCCGAGGGCAAGTTGATCAACCGGGCCAAGGAGATCCTGGCGTACGAGGCCACGGCGCTGTGCCACGGCAGGGACGCGGCTGCCGAGGCGTACCGCGCGGCCGTGAAGCAGTTCGGCGCGTCCGATGCCGAGGGGCGGCTGCAGACCTCGTCGGCGATCCGCGAGGTCGCTGTCGCTGCGGTGACCGACGACGGCCTGCCCTCGACCGAGATCGCGGCTTCACGGCTGGAGGGCGAGGGCGTGGCCGCGATCGAGCTGTTCACCGAGTGCGGTCTGTGCAAGTCCAGGGGCGAGGCCCGGCGGCTGGTGCGCGGCGGGGGCGCGTCAGTGAACCAGCAGAAGATCACCGACGAGTTGGCGCGAGTCACCGCGGCCGACGTCAGCGACGGGCAGATTCTGCTCTCGGCCGGCAAGAAGCGGCATCATCGGATCGTGTGCGGCTAGGCGCAGGCCTCGATGAGCGAGATTCTCCCCTACCTCTCGATCCCGATCGCGTACCTCTGGGGCTCGATCCCCTTTGGATTGCTGCTCGGCTGGCTCGCGGGCAAGGACGTGCGCAAGGAGGGCAGCGGCAACATCGGCGCGACCAACGTGCTGCGCACCTGCGGCTGGGCCTTTGGCGTGCCCGCCTTCCTGATGGACTTCCTCAAGGGGTACGGCCCGGCCCTGCTGGCGATCCACGTATTCGAGGCCGAGCCGCTGGTGGTGGTGGCGGCGGCGATCTGCGCGGTGCTGGGGCATAACTTCCCGGTGTGGCTCGGCTTCAGGGGCGGCAAGGGCGTGGCCACCAGCGCGGGCGCGGTGCTGGCGCTGATCCCGATCCCGCTGGCCATCGGGGGCGGGGTGTTCCTGCTCTGCGTGGCGCTCACGCGCTACGTGTCGCTGGGCTCGATGCTGGGCACGCTGGGCATGGTCGTGGCCCATCTGCTGCTGGCCGCGGCGCCCTTCTCGCGGGACGGGCTGCCCGTCACCGCGATGGCCGCGGCGATGTTGCTGCTGGTGCTGCTGCGGCATCGGGCCAACGTCGGGCGGCTGCTGGCCGGGACCGAGAGCAAGTTCGGCAGGAGCAGGGACGACGATGGACCCTCGTAGGCTGGTGACCCGGGTCCTGCCCCACTCGGTGATCGACCGCCTCCTGCTGACCCTGCCCGCGCTGTACCGCACGCGCTTCGTGGCGTACGAGACCTATCTGATCGAGGATCACGGCGTGCCCGATCTGCTGGCCCAGCTCGAGCGCTGCCTGTACCTGCCCGGCGACATCGTGGAGTGCGGCTGCGCGCGCTGCGGGGCCAGCGCGATCATGGCGCTGGAGCTGCGGAACCGCGGAATCGACAAGCGGATCTTTGCCTGTGACTCGTTTCAGGGATTCGATCAGCGCGAGCTGGAGCGGGAGCGGCTCGCCGGACGCACGCGAGCGCCCCATGACTCCTTCACCTCCAGCACGCTGGATTACGTCTCGGCCAAGCTGCGGGTGCTCGGCCTGGACGACATCGTCCGCCCGGTGCCGGGATTCTTCCGCGACACCCTGGAGACGCTCGACGCCAGCCCGTGCTTCGTGCTCGTGGACTGCGATCTCGAGGACAGCGTGGCGCTGTGCCTCGACGTCCTGTTCCCAAGACTGGTGCCTGGAGGCCGCATCCTCGTGGACGACTACCGCAGCCCGGACTGGCTCGGCGCCCGGGTCGCGGTGGATCGCTTCCTGGATCGCGCCGGCCTTGACCTCGACCACCACGGACCCGTGGGAAGCTTCTACCTGCTGAAGAAGAGATCCTGACCGCGTCAGGACCTGGGCGCAGTCCGCCTGGCCAGCACCCGCACCTCCTCGGCCTCGATGAAGATCCGGTCCACCGCGGGCACCTTTTCGCGGATCGCGGCCTCGATGCGGTCGACAACGGCCTCGATCGCGTTGGCGCCCAGGCCGTCGCTGAACTCGAGATCCATCGCCACCAGGATCTTGCTCGGTGCGAGGTGCATCGTCAGCAGCTGACCCACGGCCTGGACCTCGTCGAAGGCCTCGACAGCCGCGCGGATCGCGGCGCGGTCCTCGCGCGTGGCCGCCTCGCCGATCAGCAGATCCTTGGTCTCCCAGGCCAGCACCAGCGCCACCAGGCCGAGGATCAGCCCGATCGCGATCGAGGCGATCGCGTCGAAGATCATCATCCCGGTCAGCTCGGCGGCCAGCACGCCGAAAAAGGCCACCAGCAGACCGCTCAGCGCGGCGCTGTCCTCGAGCAGCACCACCAGCACGCTGGTGTCCTTGGTCCGCCGCATTGCGCGGAGTAGGCCCATGCCCGACGGGCGATGCCGGTTGAACTCCCTGTACGCGATGGTGAGGGCCGTCCCCTCGATCACGAAGCTCACGCCGAGGATGATGTAAATCAGCCACGCCCGCTCGATCGGGTGCGGATGGCCCAGCTTGCGCACGCCCTCGTAGATCGAGACCACCGCGCCGATGAAGAACAGCATGTTGGCCACGACAAAGGACCAGAAGTACTGCTCCTGCCCGTACCCGAAGGGGTGCAGCTCGTCGGCCGGCTTGGTGCTGCGCTTGATCCCGAGCAGCAGCAGAGCCTGGTTGCCCGTGTCGGCCAGCGAGTGCACCGCCTCGGCGAGCATCGCCGAGCTGCGGGTGATCGCGGCCACGATGAACTTGATCGTCGCGATCGCACCGTTCCCGAGCAGCGCGGCGATCACGACCTTCTTCGAGTGTGCAGCCATGCGCCACTTGGTAGCAGATGGTCCGGATTAGGTCCAGCCGCTTGAACCGGGGATCCTCCGGGGTGTACAATACCACCCGGTTCCAGGGGGCTCGGAGGAGCCGTGGATCGACGCAAGTTCCTCAAGACCACCGCGCTCGGCTGCGCCGGCGCCTGCATGGCCCGCTCGCTGGCCGCGCGGGCCGCCAACGGCCCGATCACCGAGGCGCGGCACTACAAGAAGCTGTCCGGCAAGCGGGTGCTGTGCCAGCTCTGCCCCCATCGCTGCAAGGTCAAGGACGGTGAGCGCGGCGACTGCGAGGTTCGCGAGAACCGCGGGGGCACGTACTTCACCCTGGTCCACTCCAACCCCTGCTCCGTGCACAACGACCCGATCGAGAAGAAACCGCTGTTCCACTTCCGCCCGGGAACCCACAGCTTCTCCATCGCCACCGCCGGGTGCAACATCGAGTGCGAGTTCTGCCAGAACTGGCGTATCTCCCAGACTACACCGGACAAGGTCGAGACCTACGACCTACCGCCGGACAGGGTCGCGGCGCTGGCCCGGCGCTACGGCTCGCGCTCGATCGCGCTGACCTATACCGAGCCCGTGGTCTTCTTCGAGTACAGCTACGACGTGGCGGTCGAGGGGCGCAAGGCCGACATCCCGGCGGTGATGATCTCCAACGGCTTCATCGAGCCCGCGCCGATGAACGAGCTGTGCGACGTGCTCGGCGGCGTGAAGATCGACTTCAAGGCCTTCTCCCAGAAGTTCTACGAGGAGCGCTGCCTCGGAGAGCTGAAGCCGGTGCTCAAGACGTTGGAGCTGATCAAGAAGCGCGGGATCTGGCTCGAGATGGTGCACCTGACCATCCCCACCCTCAACGACTCGGAGCAGGAGAACCGGGCGATGTGCAAGTGGATCCTCGACCACCTCGGTCCGGACGTCCCGATCCACTACACCCGCTTCCACCCCGACTTTCGCCTGCGCGGGCTGCCGCGCACGCCGGTGAAGACCATCGCGCGGATGCGCGACGAGGCGCTGGAGACCGGGCTGCACTATGCGTACGCCGGCAACATCCCCGGCAACGAGGGCGAGAACACGTACTGTCACAAGTGCAAGAAGCTGCTGATCCAGCGCATGGGCTTCCGCGTGGTCGAGAACAACATCACCAAGGACGGCACCTGCCCCGCCTGCAATACCGCCATCCCCGGCGTGTGGAAATGATCTCCAAGTAGTGCCGTCGCCGTAGCCGCGCCCCGGTCACCCGAGGCGCTCCCCCAGCACGACCATCCCCCCCGCGATCCCGCAGGCCGCCGCGGTGAACCCGCAGGCGCCCCAGATCCCCAGCAGCGGCAGCAGCAGCACGCCGGCCACCAGTCCGCCGAGCATCGCGCCCAGGTGATCCGCCGCGTCCACCAGCCCGGCCGAGCGCGCCACGTCCGCGCCGCCGGCCTCCAGCGTCCGCGCGGCCAGCGGGAAGACCAGCCCCAGCAGCGCGCCGCCCAGCAGCACCAGCAGCAGATAGGGCAGGGCGCCCACAGACGATCCGAGCAGAACCCCGAGCCCCGGCCCCAGAGCCAGGCTGTACAGTCCGAGCCCCGCCGTGCTCAACCCGAGCCAGCGGCTCGGACGCGCAACGCGGTTGGCTGCCAGCCGGCGCGTGATCGCGGCGCCGCCGCCGGCAAGGCCGATCATGAAGGCTCCGACCACGAGGCCGACCTCGCTGTACAGCGAGCCGTTGGCTGCCTGGTACGCGTAGAACAGCACCAGGCTCACCGACATCCCGGCCAGGCCGGCCGCGCCGACCGCCACCAGCGCATCGGTGTTGCGCCGATGGCGCCGCAGCATCTGCCACGGCAGCCGCAGCATCAGGTAGAGCAGCAGCGGCAGGAAGAACACCGCGCGGGGCCAGCCGGCGATGCCGGCGAACAGGGAGTCGAATTCATCTCCCGAGAACCAGTTCCAGCGGACGAGCCCGAAGAAGTACGACCTCGGGTACGCATCCGTGTTCGGCTCGGACGCGGCCGCGATCCGACGCAGCTCGTCCGCAACGACCTCGGTGCGTCCGGGCGGGAAGTGGATCAGGAAGTGATGCCGGGTGAAGGTCGAGCCCCCGATCTTGCGTTCGTCCCAGCGCTGCCCGAGCTTCTCGACATCGGCGGTGACCACGCCCCCCGCCGCGCTCGCGAAGAAGTGCCGGGTGCCCTCGGGCGTCATCACGACGTGCGGGAAGACGTCGATCAGCGCACGGAGCACCGGGCCGATCATACCCGCGGCGGCCTCGTCGAGGTAGTTCGCCGCGCCGGGCAAGCTGATCGCGAGCACGCCGTCCGGCTTCAGCGCGCGGCGCGCCTCGCCGAAGAACTCGGCGGTGTAGTAGCGGTTCAATCGCGCCGTGTCCGGGGGCGGGAGATGAGCCGCTATCAGATCGTAGCTGCCGGGCGCCGCGTCCTTCACCGCCTGCCTGCCGTCGCCGACGTAGAGCGAAACGCGCTCTTCCGAGAGTGCGTCCTGGTCGGCCTCGGGTTGATGGTGCCAGACGAGATTCCTGGTGCGTCGGTCCAGCTCGGCCGTGCGGATGTGCTCCACGGTCGGGTGTGCCAGGGCGGGCCGCAGGAGTTGATTCACCACTCCCTCGAACAGCAGCACGTTACGCGGGGACGGGTGCTGGCACATTGCCAGGTGGGCATACAGCGGCGGCGCGTACTCGTCGGGGAAGGAGATCACCGGCTGGCCGTCGACGAACAGGGTATACTGATCCGCGATTCGCCCCATGCCGATGTGCCCGTACGGCGTTTCCAGCTCGCGTTCGCGTTCGATTCCCGGATGCTGGGCGCGCCAGCGAACCTGGCTGACCGAGTCGTCCAGCGCGGCGGTCCCGCCCGAGAGCGCCAGCAGGACCAGCGCGACCGCTACGGCTCCGAGCAGCGCAGCGCCCGGATGGCGGATCCGGGCGACCGCGGAGCACGAGGTCAACGCGAGGGCAGAGACCAGTGCCAGCGTGGTCAGCGCCGAGGCGTGTGGTACCAGCAGGAAGGTCGCGCCAAGGCCGCCCAGCACCGCGCCGAGGCCTTCCAGCCAGTAGGTGACACCCACGGCCTGGCGCCGGCCGAGCGATTTCAGGAGGCGGCTCGCCAGCGGAAACGCGAGCCCCACCACCAGTCCCACCGGTGCGATCACTAGCAGGCTGTAGCAGGCCAGCGACGCGAAGGGCGGCAGCAGCCCCGCCGGCACCTCGAGCACCAGCCGCGCGACGCGCAGGCCGATCACCGAACCGCCGGCTGCAAGGCCGAGCAGCAGGACCGCTGCGCCGAGCACCGTCGGCCGATCGCCGAGCCGCCGCGCCAGCGGAACGCCGCCGCGCGCGCCAGCGGCGATGCCGAGGAACCACGCACCAAAGAACAGCCCCAGCACCACCTCGTTGCCGCCGAAGACCACCAGCGCCTCGCGCACCAGCACCACCTGGATCACGGTGGCCAGCATCCCGACGGCGATGACGGCGGCGCTCGCGAGCATCCTGTAAGCTCCCCCGGCCGGCTCGACGATACACCAATCGCGACGGCCTGGCGAGCGTGGCGCGCTGTTGGAGATGCAGGCGGGGGGTCTTGACAAGGACGGCGCACTTGCTACAAGGGAACGCCCTCCAGCGGGGGGGGGCGCGGTCGGCGATGATGCGACGTAGGATGTTCGGAGAGATGAGATGACCCGCCGAGCCCAGCACACACGGAGAGATGGAAGCAGGCCTCGCGACGGGCGGAGGATCCCCACACCCAGGGATCTTCTCGAGCGCGCCGGACTGCGGCCTCACCACCAGGTGGTCGACATCGGCTGCGGCAGCACGGGCACCTTCACCGTGCCCGCGGTGAGAATGGTCGGGGACGGCGGTGTAGTGACCGCCGTCGACGTCGATTCCGATGCGGTGGCCGAGCTCGGCGCGAGGAAGGTTCCCGGGAGCCTGCGGGTCGAGCCCTGCGGCCCGGCCGAGTTCCCCTTGCATGACGGCGATTGCGACTTCGGCATCCTGGGCTACACGCTCCACGAGGTGCGGAACGCCGGGAAATTCCTCGCCGAGGTGAATCGGGTGCTCAAGGTCGACGGGCGTCTGATGGTGGTCGACTGGCGCAAGGTCAATGACGGCTGCCAGCCGCCGAAGAAGCTCCGCCTGGCGCGCGGCGACGCCGAGGCGATCCTCGAGCGCGCCGGCTTCGAGGTGGAGGAGGCGGCTTTTCTCGACGACTCGAGCTATATCGTGGTTGCGGTGAAGGAGCGGAACGTCGAGACGGTGAACCTCTACGGCGAGCGCTGACGGCGGCGCAGCGCGAGCAGACCCAGCAGTGCGAGGAGCAACGGTGATCCCGAGCTGCCGGTAGCGGCGCAGCCACCCGAGCTGCCCGAGCCGCCGTCGCTGTCGCTGTCGCCGTCGCCGTCGGTATCCACGTCCACGTCGGTATCCACGTCCACGTCGGTGTCGGCGTCGATGTCGGCGTCGGTGTCGGCGTCGATGTCGGCGTCGGTGTCGGCGTCGGTGTCGGCGTCGGTGTCGGCGTCGGTGTCGGTGTCGGTGTCGGTGTCGGCGTCGGTGTCGGCGTCGGTGTCAGCGTCACCGCCGCCCACGCACTGGTCGATCTCGCAGTGCTGACCCGGGGGGCAATCGATCAGCGCGCAGGGATCGTCGATGCACCAGCCGTCGAGGCAGATCGCAGGCGGGTCGCAGTCGATCCCGGCGCAGGGGTCGTCGATGCACACGCCGCCCTGGCAGACCTGACCCGGATCGCACTGCACTCCGGCGCAGGCGTCCGGGATGCACGCGCCGTCGCGGCAGATCTCACCGTCAGCGCACTGCACGCCGGCACAGGAGCCGACGCACTCTCCGCCGCGGCAGAACTCTCCGGGGTTGCAGTTCACGCCGTGGCACGGATCTGCAACGCAGACACCGTTGACACACTCCGAGCCCTCGGGGCAGCCGTCGGCGCAGCCCGTATCGACACAGGTCCCGCGGCGGCACTCGGTGCCCTCGGGGCAGGTGATTTCCGCACAGTCGAGCACGCAGCGACCGTTGTCGCAGTACCGGCCCGCGGAACAATCGCCGTCATCCGTGCAGGTGGGCGGGATGCAGTAGCCATCCTCGCAGATCAGGCCCGCCGGGCACTCTCCGAAGGCGCAGGGCTCGACGCAGAAGCAGGCGATGCACTGCGATCCGCCGCAGGGCGCGTCCTCGTCGATCTCGCCGTCGCAGTCGTTGTCCAGGCAGTCGCAGATCTCGCTCGACTCGCCTCGGGCACCGAGGCAGGGGCCCCAGTTGCCGCCGGCGTCGCAGATCTCCAGCCCGGGCTGACAGGCCCCCACGTCGGTGCCGCAGGCGCGGGTGTCGCCGACCGCGCAATCGCAGCCCTCGTCGACCTCGCCGTCGCAGTCGTTGTCGAGGTGGTCGCAGATCTCGGCCCACGGCCCCTGCTCTCCCTCGCATTCGCCCCACTGACCGTTCTCGTCGCAGACCTTCCAGCCGGCCTCGCACAGGCCCTCGTTGGTGCCGCACTCCTCGGTCTGCCCCGGGATGCACTCGCAGCCGACCTCGTCGATCTCGCCGTCACAGTCGTTGTCCATGCCGTCGCAGATCTCCTCCGGCACCGGTCCGCACTCGCCGCAGGCGTTGAGCACGCCTTCGTCGATCTCGCCGTCGCAGTCGTTGTCCTCGTAGTCGCAGACCTCTTCCGAGGCCTCGACTTCCTGGTTGCAGATCAGGCTGCCGTCGATGCACTCGGTGATGCCCGGGCCGCAGACGCCGGGCAGGCCGGTGTCGCAGGCGTCGCCGAGGCCCGGCTCGGCCGAGCCGTCAGGAGTGCCCGGGTCGCAGTCGTTGTCCAGCCCGTCGCAGATCTCGTCGCTCGGCTGGTTCTGCTGGATGCAGACGACCTCGCCCGTGGGCAGACATTCGGTGATGCCGTCGGCGCAGACGCCGGCCAGGCCGGTGTCGCAGGCAGCCCCGTCGGTGTCCTCGTCGATCTCGCCGTCGCAGTCGTTGTCCTTGCCGTCGCAGACCTCGGGCTCGGGGTTCGTCGCGGAGCAGGGGCCCCACGAGCCGTCGATGCACTCCTGGGTTCCCGGTCCGCAGATCGTGTCGCAGCTCTGGGTCAGATCCTCGTCTACATCGCCGTCGCAGTCGTCGTCGATGCCGTTGCATACCTCCTGGGTCGCGGTGTCGGCGATGTCCTCCATCGCGGCGCGCAGCGAGTTCTGATCGTCGGCCTGATAGTACGCGCCGGTGCCGCCGGCCGAGGCCATGCTGCCGAGCTGGCCCGCGTCCACGCCCGAGCCGAAGCCGATGACGTAGGTCTTGATGTCGTAGGTGCGGCCGCCGGACAGGAGGTTGCGCAACGCGCTCACATCAGGGGCCGGGTTGGAGCCCATGCCGGCGTCTCCAAACAGCCCGGTGCACTTCCAGCTGTCGTCGCAGTCGTCCTCGCAGCGACCGCCGCAGTTGGATCCGCCATCGGTCACGACCAGCACGTAGTGCTTGCGCAGCGGCTCGGGATCGGTGGGCAGGTAGCTCTCGTAGTACGTCTTGGCGTAGCGCACGGCCATCTGGATCGGGGTGGAGGTGACCGGGTTGGTGTTGTTCATCGCGGTGTGGATCGGGGAGTACGCGTTGGGTTGGATCGGGACCTGGACCTGGTCGACGCAGCAGGTGCTGTCCGTGGCGAACAGCTCGAGGCCGAAGCGAATCTGGGTCTGGAAGCTCTGCGTCATGTCGTCGATGGCGCTCTTGGCGTCGTTCCACTTGCTGCCTTCCATGCTCCCGGAGCGGTCGAGCAGGATCAGGATATCCGGCGCCTCGCACGCCGCGCGTGCCTCGCTGGCCGTCAAGAGGAGGGCGATCACCGGCAGTACCAGCGTCAGCGAGAGCAAGAAGCGTGAGCAGCGAGTTGCGATCATGATCCACCTCCCCGGCCCAAATATGGTTCTGATGTTATTTTACGCTCATCTCTGGGCATGGTCAATGCGCCCGCTGCGCTCGCGCAGCGGGAAGGCCCTTTGACATCCGAACCCCAGTTTTTCTAGTATAGCTAGAAGGCTCTCGACACGAGGGAGGAGTTTCGCATGTCTGCAGCGACTCCGGGCCGACGCCTCGCGGTGCCGGCACTGATCGCCTGCCTGCTGCTCTGCGGTGTCGCGCTCGCACAGGACGAGCCGATCGGCGAGGGTGTGGTCAACACCGACCGGCTCAAGATCCGCGAGCGCCCGTCCAAGAAGGCCGAGCTGCTCGGCGAGCTGCGCGACGGCGATCGGGTCGAGGTGCTCGAGCTGATCGGGAACAGGGCGGCCTTGATCCGCACCGATGACGGCATCGAGGGCTGGGTGCCGGCCAAGTACCTCGACATCACCGAGTACCCGGCCGACGGCGGTGCAATGGACGACGGCGGCGCAGTGGACGATGGCGGCGCAGTGGACGACGGCGGCGCAGTGGACGATGGCGGCGCAGTGGACGATGGCGGCGCAGTGGACGATGGCGGCGCAGTGGACGACGGCGGCGGCGAGACCGACGTGGTCACCGGGGAGACCACCGCCGAGTTGGCCGCTGGCGAGCGCGAGCCGGTGTACATCATCCCGATCGAGGTCGCCGAGGACGTGGATCCGAGCATTGCCGCGGCCGTGCAAGGCGCGATCTACGAGGGCTTCGAGAAGCGGGCCCTGCACCGTATCTTGCGCAAGGGCGACGTGGAGCAGGAGCTGGGCTCGGGCGGCGCCCAGCTGTTCTTCGGCTGCGGCACCGATGTCCGCTGCCTCAATCGGTTCTCCGGGGATCTCGGGCTGAAGAAGATCTTCAGCGGTACGCTGAACTACGCCACCGGCCTGCTGACCCTGCGGCTCAACGAGATCAACCCGGCAATCGGCGCGATCAGCAACTCGGCGCGATCCGAGCTGGACGAGGAGGGCGACATCTTCTCCGGCGTCAGCGACGCGATGACCAAGCTGCTCGGCGTGGGCGAGGACGGCCACAAGGTGCTCGACCTCGGTGGCTCGCTGTCCCTGGCCGTCACCGAGGACGGCAGCGACGACGAGCTGAGCACGGCATCCGATGCCGATGGCGGCGGGAGCTCGCCCGACGGCGTGGTCCGGGTGAAGAGCAAGTTCGAGAAGGAGGAACGGATTTCCCAGGTCTGGGCCTGGCTGGTGCTCGGCGGCGGACTGGCCGTGGGCGCAGTGGGCGCGGCCTTCTGGGGCATGGCCAACAAGAACGCCGACAACTACGAGGTCACGCCGTTCCAGCGCAACGATCCGCGCTACCACGAGACGCTGCAGGACACCATCGAGCGCCAGGCGCTGACCGGCAACATCCTGGTCCCGGTCGGCGGTGCGATCGCGGCGTCCTCGGTGCTGCTGTTCTACTTCGCCTTTGCAGGCGGCGAGGAAGAGGAGGAGCAGCCCGGCGGTTCGGGCGATCGCCTGACGCGGAACCGGGTGCCCGAGAACCTGCGGATCCTCGCCGGACCGGCGGGGAGTGACGGGCTGATGCTCGGTGCCGGATGGGACTTTTGAGGAGGCTCGAGATGTTGATCCGCCGCTCGGTGATGTGGCTGCTCGCGACGGCGATCGCGCTGTCGGCCGGGGGCTGCATCTACGATTTCGACAAGATGCGCATCCCCTGTGCCAAGCCCACCACCGGTGGTGAGGGCGATGAGGACCCGCTGCGCTGCCCCTCCGGGTACTACTGCGACACCGAGGCCAACCTCTGCAGGCCGGGCGAGTGCGAGACCAACCAGGACTGCGAGGACGAGCTGGAGATCTGCGATCCGGTCACCCACATGTGCCGCCTGCCCCATGCGGCCGATGCGGACATCGACACGGACACGGACACGGATACGGACTCGGACACGGACACGGATACCGACACGGACACCGACACCGACACGGACCCCAAACCCGAGATCACGGGATTCACGCCCTTGCTCGGCCCGCAATGCGCCCTGGTCGTGATCGCGGGCGCCAACTTCGGCGCCGAGATTGCGGACAACGAGGTGCGGTTCCATTTGCGCTCGGGCGGCGACACGGACACGGACACGGACAGCGACACGGACAGCGACACGGATACGGATACGGATACGGATACGGACACGGACACGGACACGGATACGGATACCGACGCTGATACCGATACGGACACCGACGCCGACGCCGACGCCGACGGAGACGCCGACGCCGACGCCGACGCTGACGCCGACGGAGACGGGGACAGCGACACGGACACCGACACCGACACCGGTGGAGAGGTCGACGAGGGCGTGGTCGCCGTGGTCGAGGAGGTCTCCGATACCCGGGATCAGCTGATCGTCCGCATTCCCGAGACCGCGCCGCTGGGCCGCGGACCGATCAGCGTGACCACCTCGACCGGCCAGGTCTTCTCCAGCACCGACTTCACGGTCACCGACGACCCGTGCATCATCTCTTTCGAGCCGGCCACGGGCGTGGCCGGCACCGAGGTCGCGCTCGCGGGTTGCAACTTCTCGGCCAGCCCGCTGGTGCCGAACGTGGTGGCCTTCAACGGCGAGCAGGCCGTGGTGAGATTTGCCAGCAAGACGCAGATCACCACCTCGGTGCCCAACGGCGCCATCACCGGCCGGATCACGGTCGACATCCAGGGCAAGAATACCGCGACCAGCGAGGAGGACTTCGTGGTCATCGGGCCGCCCCAGGTGACCGGGTTCTTCCCGGCCAGCGGACCGGTGGGCACCCTGGTGACCGTGTTCGGCGCCAACTTCGATCCCGACACGCCGGACAACAACACCGTCGAGTTCGGCGGCACGGCCGTGCCCGTGGGCGGCGTGCTCGAGGCGGCCGTGGATCGGCTGAAGGTCCACGTGCCCGTGGGCGCGAGCACCGGCAAGGTCAGCGTGACCGTGGGCGGGAAGAGCGCGGTGAGCGATGATAGCTTCCTCGTGACCCAGGGCCGGCCGCCGAACGGCGTGGCCATCGGCACCGTCGATCTCGGCGCGGGCGCGGCTCCGCTGGGCGTCGCGGTCAGCGCGGACAACCGGTACGTGTACGTGGCGGCCTCCAACCTCAACCAGGTCCTGGTCATCGACAGCCAGAAGATCCCCGGCGACCTGGCCGGCGCCGTGGTCTCGAGCATCACCGTCGAGCAGGCTCCGACGGGCGTGGCCACCACGCCGGACGGCAAGTTCGTGCTGGTCACCAACTACTCGAGCCACTCGGTGTCGGTGATCGACGAGTCCCTGGTGATCGACAATCCCGAGGGCGCCGTGATCAACCGGATGCAGACGCTGGAGGATCCAGCGCAGATCGAGGTGACCCCGGACGGCCTGCTGGGCGTGGTGCTCAAGCGCAACAGCGAGAACCTGAGCAAGATCTCGATCCCCAAGCTGATCTCCGATCCGGACCATCCGCTGCTCAATGATCTGCAGCTGGCCCTCGGCATGAACCTGATCAACCAGCAGTTCGACCTCGACTTCTCCGCCGACTCGACGCGGCTCGTGCTCACCGGGCTGGACGGGGATCAGAAGAGCTACCTGATCTTTCTCGACGTGACCGAGGACCGGATCAAGAACTCCACGCCCTTCCTGCAGTCAGTACTCCGCGGCGTGGCGTTGAAGTCGGATGCTTCGGTGAGCTTCGTCGCCGACTTCAAGGCAGAGGCCAACAGAATCGCGCGCTGGGACCACATCCAGAACCGGCTGGCCGCGTGGATCGACGTGACCGGCTGCCAGCCCCACGGGCTCGCGTTGACCCCGGACGACAGCCGGCTCTACGTGAGCTGCGTGGACGAGGTCGGCGGGACCTCGTCGGTGTTCATCATCGACGCGGACCTCAACACCGTGCTCTCCGGACCGGTCGCCGTGGGCGCCGGCGCGTACTTCATCACCGCGGCCCGCGACGGGCAGCGGGTGTACGTCTCCGGCAACCAGGACAACAGCATCACCGTCTTCGAGTAGCTCTCGGCCAGGACCAAGAAGAAGTTGCGCCGGGACAAGAAGCCCGGCGCAATCGTTCACCCGCCAAGGTCGTTGAAGCGACAGTATTGCCCCAGTTAAACCAGGTGGGGCCAGTGATAACCGCTTCTGGCTTCCCGGTCGCGATGCCGGTCCTGCGCTCCACGGTCAGGGACCGGCCCCGGGGCAATAAGCTAGGGGAAAATACTTTGTCGCCCCTGTCGAGCCCCGCAGGCAAGAGCAACCTTCCCACGCGCCCAACGGGCTGTCAAGGCTGCCGGTGCGCCCTCGATCTTTGCCGCGCCGGGGCGATTCATGGTATGCAAATTCGAAGGTGATCCGAATGCGGGTTCATGGGCATGGCTGAAGATCCGGAGCGCGGCCAGGGTTCGGGGCAGGGCCTCGACACGCTCGACCTGGTGGTCCTGGCCGACGACACCGAACTGTTCCGCGAGATCCTCGCCGACGTGCTGCAGACCCGGGACCTCGCCCTCAACGTGCACAAGTGCGCCGACGGGTACGAGGCGATCAGCGCGATCAAGCAGTACCGCGAGACCGGCGAACGGCCGGACCTGATCGTGCTCGACGTGTACATGCCGCTGCTCGACGGCCTGGAGGTGGCCGAGGCGGTGCGACGCGCCGAGGACGCCACCCCCTCGCTGGCGCGCAGCCCGATCCTGTTCGTCACGATCAAGCCGGTCGATCGTGAGTTCAGGGAGAAGATCAAGTCATGGCAGCCGGCCGCCCACTTCCACAAGGGAGCCGCCTTCAGCCAGCAGGCCGTCGCCGAGAGGGTGTCCCAGGTCATCGAGAAGCTGCTCGCCCAGCAGTCGTGACAGGCGGCGAACCACCCGTGTCCACGAGCCTATTCGCCACCGCTCCGGCGCGCTTGACAGCCCCGGCACCGGGAGTCTATGGTCGCGTGAATAGGCCACGACGCAGCATCGTCGCACCTCCAACGCGCGGGTGCGACACCGGGAGGCGAAGATGAGGAACGGTCTGATCACGGCAACGGCGGTCGCCCTGGCCCTGTTCTGGTCTGCTTCGGCGTCAGCCCAGCCGCAGATGAACTACAAGGATCTGTACAAGAACGCGTCGCCGGGTGTCGTGCTGATCGCCTGCATGGGCGACGGCTACGGTTCGACCGGCACCGGCTCGGTCGTTCGCGAGGACGGACTGATCCTGACCAACGCCCACGTGATCCTCGACCGCGGTGCGCCCTTCAAGCGGGTGTATGTGTTCCTCAAGCCGGCGCGGGTCAACGGCAAGCCGCGGAACGACCTGCAGCACCGCTACGACGCGAAGCTGCTCAGCTACTCGGAGCCCCTCGATCTGGCGCTGGTGCAGATGATCAACCCGCCCGACTCGCTGCAGGCGCTGCCGCTGGCCGATTCCAGCGATATCGGCATCGGTGAGGCCACGGTGGCGATCGGCCACCCGGAGCAGGGCGCCAAGTGGACGCTGACCACGGGTGCGATCAGCGCCGAGTGGGACGACTTCCAGAAGACCAAGGGCAAGGACGTGTTCCAGATGCAGACCCCGCTCAACCGGGGCAACTCCGGCGGACCGCTGCTCGACTATCGCGGCTACCAGATCGGCGTGAACACGGCGATCGCGCGCAAGGCCGAGGACGGTCTGGCCATCGTCGGCGTGAATTTCGCGGTCAAGGCCAACGTGGCCAAGAAGTACATCCGCGACCAGGGCTACGAGGTCGTGGCGCCGCAGAAGGGGGCGAAGAACGTGACCGAGCAGGGCCCGGCGTACGCCGAGCCGCCGCCGCCCCCGCCGCCGCCGCCGCCAGAGCCGCCCAAGCCGGCCACGGCCGACGATCCGCCCACCGAGGTGGTCAAGGCCAAACCGCTGCCCAAGAAGGCGCCGGTGAGGAAGAAGAAGTTCGTGGCGCACAAGAAGGGCGCCAAGAATTCCAAGCCGCCGGGCACCCAGATCAGCGAGGCCGAGCTGTTCAAGAAGGTCGAGAAGAACATGAAGAAGCTCGGCGACGACATCGCCAACGAGATCTTCGGCAAGTGAGCGGCCCGGCTCTCGATTCCACACAGAGGGTAGTCCGATGATCACCGCGGTCAGCGAGCGCGGCCGGATCGTCATCGGCCGGCTCGAGCGCGGCGACGAGCTGCACGCCGGCCTGCTGCGGGCCTGCGAGCGGCACGGCGTGCAGACCGGGTTCGTACGGGCGATCGGCGCCTGCGAGGCCGCGGAGCTGACCGAGTTCGATCCCGAGGCCTTGGGCTACCGGGCGCCGCTGCGGCTCGAGGGTTTTCACGAGCTCGTGGCCCTGAACGGCAATGTCTCGATACGAGACGGGAAGCCCTTCCTCCACCTGCACGCGATGCTCACCTCCACGCGGGCCGACGGCTGCAAGGTGTACGGCGGGCATCTGATGTCGGCGCGCGTGTTCGCCTGCGAATTCGAGATCGCCTGCGCCGACGACGTCACCCTCGAGCGGCACACCGAGCCGATCACGCGTCTGGCCCTTTGGGGTAAGCCCGAATAATCGTTGGGTTCCCGGCGACAACTGCGCGCTTGACCGGGCCGTCCCTCCGCGATATTGAGCGCTAGCAACATCTGCTCGGCGGACGGACTTGGGGGGAGATGCTGGGCTGCAGCGGAAGGAGGCGATGATGGCGCGACGCAAGGTGGTGATCCTCGGGGCGGCAGGACGCGATTTCCACAACTTCAACGTGGTGTACCGGGAAGACGAGGCTCACGAGGTGATCGCCTTCACGGCCACCCAGATCCCCAACATCGATGGCCGCCAGTATCCACCGGAACTGGCCGGGGCGCTCTATCCGCAGGGAATCCCGATTGTCGCCGAGGATACCCTCGAAGCACTGATCCGCGGCAAGGGTGTCGACGAGGTGGTGTTCTCGTACAGCGACGTGTCCCACGAGACCGTGATGCACCTGGCGTCGCGGGCGATCGCGGCCAACGCCGACTTCGTGCTGCTCGGCGGCGAGCGCACGATGATCCCCTCGAGCAAGCCGGTGGTATCGGTCTGCGCGATCCGCACGGGCTGCGGCAAGAGCCAGACCTCGCGCTACGTCGCCGACCTGCTCCGCGCCAAGGGCAAGAAGGTCGTCTCGATTCGCCACCCGATGCCGTACGGCGATCTGGTCAAGCAGAAGGTGCAGCGCTTCGCCGAGTACGAGGACCTGAAGAAGCACGGCTGCACGATCGAGGAGATGGAGGAGTACGAGCCGCACATCATGCAGGGCGGCGTGATCTACGCCGGCGTGGACTACGGCGCGATCCTGGCCGAGGCCGAGCAGGAGGCCGACATCATCCTCTGGGACGGCGGAAACAACGACCTGAGCTTCTACCGCTCCGACCTGCACATCGTGGTCGTCGATCCGCACCGGGCGGGTCACGAGCTGCGCTATCATCCCGGCGAGGCCAACCTGCGGCTGGCCGATGTGGTGGTGATCAACAAGATGGACACCGCGGACGAGGCCGGAGTGGCCGAGGTGCGGGAGAACATCGCCCGCCTGGCGCCGAAGGCCGCGGTGGTCGACGCCGACTCACCGGTCACGGTGGACGATCCGGCCGCGGTGCAGGGTCAGCGGGTGCTGATCGTCGAGGACGGGCCCACATTGACCCACGGCGAGATGAAGTTCGGCGCTGGTGTGGTGGCGGCCAGGGCCACCGGCGCCGGCGCGATCGTCGACCCGCGCCCCTTTGCCGTGGGCACCATCGCCGGGACCTTCGAGAAGTACCCCGACACCGGCGCGGTGCTGCCGGCGATGGGGTACGGTGAGGAGCAGATGAAGGACCTCGCGGCGACGATCGACGCCGCGGACTGCGACCTGGTGGTCTCGGCCACGCCGATCGACCTCGGCCGGCTGATCACGGTGAACAAGCCGATGGTGCGCGTGACCTACGCGCTCGAGGAGCGCGGAGACGGGAAGCTGGCCGCGCTGCTCGGCAAGTTATAGGCGGTCGGGAGGCAACGATGGCTGTCGATCTGGGTGGGCGCTCGGTTGTGTGCCTGCGCGACTTCTCCGCCGAGGAGCTCGCGCAGATCCTCGAGACGGCAAGGCAGCTGAAGGCGGAGTGGAAGGAGAAGCGAGATCACGGTGCGCCGCTCAAGGGACGCAGCATGGCGATGGTGTTCCAGAAGCCTTCCCTGCGCACGCGCGTCAGCTTCGAGCTGGCGATGGTGCAGCTCGGCGGGCACGCGTTCTATCTCTCGCCCACGGAGATCAAGCTCGGCGCCCGCGAGACCACCGAGGACATCGCCAAGGTCCTCGGTCGGTACTGCGACGTGATCATGGCGCGCACCTTCGCGCACAAGGACATCGAGGATCTTGCGCGCTTCGCCGGCGTGCCGGTGGTCAACGGCCTGTCCGACTTCAACCATCCGTGCCAGGTGCTGGCCGATCTGCTGACGATCCTCGAGCACAAGGGAAAGCTCGACGGCATCCGCCTGACCTATCTCGGCGACGGCAGCAACAACGTGGCCACCTCGCTGGCGTACGGCTGCGCCATGGTCGGTACGCACCTGACCATCTCCTCGCCCGAGAAGCGGCGGCTGGCCGCCGAGGTCCAGGAGGAGGTGACCGCGATCGGGCGGAAGAGCGGCGCCGAGCTTTCCTACGAGGTCGAGCCCAGGCTCGCGGTCGCCGGCGCCGACGTGGTGTACACCGACGTGTGGACCAGCATGGGCCAGGAGGCCGAGCGGGTGGAGCGGATCAAGGAGCTCTCGGCGTACACGCTCGACGGCAAGCTCTTCAGCGAGGCCAAGGAAGACGCCATCGCGCTGCACTGCCTGCCGGCGCACTACGGCGAGGAGATCACCCACGAGGTGACGATCCATCGCAACAGCGCCATCTTCGACCAGGCCGAGAACCGGCTGCACGCGCAGAAGGCCGTGCTGGCCATGGTGCTGGGCGCCTGACATCCCGCGACATCGCAGCGCTTGCTTTCCCCAGGATTACCGTGGTATAGGGCAAGCGAATTTTAAGATTGGCGAGTGACCGGGAGCCGGTGCGGCGCTCGGAGCGGGAGGTGAACGATGCGACTCGGCCACGGATGGCTCGCGGTGGCCTGTCTGGTCCTGGCCGGCCCGGCGCTGGCAGCGGATACCCCGCAGGAGAAGTCCAAGAACGCGATCGAGGAAGGCCTGCAGATGTGCGAGATGGGCGACCATCAGGCCGGGCTGGACAGCGTGGAGAAGGGGATCCTGATCCTCAAGTCGGCCAGCCTGCCGATCCCGGGTCCGCCCGAGTCGCTGCCCGAGTACAAGAAGTGCCTTGGCGTGTGGTCGCGGCGCCTGGAGAACACCTGCATGCGGCGGGCGGGCAAGGAGCATATCGAAACCATCACCGGCCTGCTCAACCGGGTGGCCAAGATGCAGAACCCGGTGGATCCGGCGACACGAACTCCGATCGCCGATACCCTGGTCAGCGCCCTCGGCAACTGCGTGATGCGCTACGCGATGAGCATGGCCAGCGAGGCCAAGAACGACCCCTCCGGAGCCCTGGGCCCGGTCAACGATCTGATCAAGATCGAGTTCTTCCTCTCGACCCTCAAGGGCAAGAAGATCCAGGGGGCCGCGGAGATGGCGCAGCAGGCGCTGTTCTCGGGCAAGGTCCAGGCGGTCAAGGAGGGGCTGGAGCACGGCCTGGCGCTGTGCAAGAAGAAGAAGAAGAAGGAGGGTCGCCTGCGGGTCGACCGCTACCTGCTCTACCTCGACATGATCGGGTACGACGATCCGGGATACAAGAACCGCGTGATGAAGCAGGCGGACAAGCGCTGCAAGTGATGTGAGCTCGCTCGCCGAACTCCTCGAACCCCTGATTCGACCACTACGTTTTGCCCGGCGCGCCGGCGACGCCGGCCTGGACGCGCTGAAGGGCTTCGAGGCCCACGGTCTGCGGACGCTGGCGCGGCTGCGCGCCGAGGCGGGCGGCGAGCACGACGAGGCGCTGGAGCGGGTGCGGTCGCTGGTGGAGGGCTTCGACGGCCTGACGCGCGAGGACAAGCGGCGGAGGGTGGACGAGGCGCTCGAGGTGCTCGAGGATCTGGTGGGGGGCCGCTACCGCGGATTGGAAACCCGCGGCCAGGATATCTCTGGCAGCCCGCCTGCCGGCGGGCTGGGCGCCGAGCCCTCCGGGCTTGGGGCGAAGCCCCACCCTGGCCGCGGGCTTTCAGCCCGCGGTGAGAGGGCCGCGCCTCCGTCCCCGCTCCTCCAGCCGCTGACCGTCCTCAAGGGCGTGGGTCCCAAGCTGGCCGGCCGCTTCGCGGTCCGCGGCGTGAACACCCTGCGCGACGCGCTGTTCTTCCTGCCCCGCGACTACGAGGATCGCCGCACCACGCAGCCGGTCGCCGAGCTGCAGCCCGGCGACAGCGCCACGGTCGAGGGCGAGATCGTGGCTTTTGGCGGCGGTCGCGGATCGCGGGGCCGGGGCCGGCTGGAGCTGAGCGTGTCCGACGGAAGTGGCGTGCTGGCCGCGGTGTGGTTCCGCGGATACCAGGGCGTGGCCAAGCGTTTCGCCGCGGGCGATCGCGTGCGGCTCTCGGGCAAGGTCAACCGCTTCCGCGGCCGCCTGCAGATGGCGCACCCGGAGGTCGAGCCGCTCGACGGCCAGCGGGGCGTCGAGGGCCGGGCGATCCTGCCGGTGTATCCGGAGATCGAGGGCATCGCGCCACGCACTGCGCGGCGCATCCTGCGGCGCGTGGCCGACGCGCACAGCCACGACCTGGAGGACGCGCTGCCCGTGGCGCTGCGCGAGCGGCTGGGCCTGATCCCGCTGGCCGAGGCGGTGCGCGCGGTGCACGCACCGCAGGCGGACGCGGACATCGCCGCGCTGCGCGACGAGCGCTCGCCCTCGCACCGGCGCATGGTGTTCGACGAGTTCTTCTCGGTGCAGGTCGGCCTGGCCATGCGGCGACGCCGCGCCGCGGCCCGGCCCGGCATTGCCTTCGACCCGGGATCGTCGCGGGTGGAGCGGCTGCGCGCGGCGCTGCCCTTCGCGCTCACCGGAGCCCAGCAGCGAACGCTGGCCGAGATCTTCGCCGACATGGAGCGCGCCAGCCCGATGAACCGCCTGCTGCAGGGCGACGTGGGCTCGGGCAAGACCCTGGTCGCGCTCTGCGCCGCGCTCAAGGCCGTCGACTCGGGGTACCAGGCCGCGATCATGGCGCCCACCGAGATCCTCGCCGAGCAGCACCGGCGCACGGCCGAGCGCTTCTGCGCCGGCCTCGACCTCAAGGTCTCGGTGCTCACCGGCAAGATGAGGCGGGCCCAGCTCGGCCGGCGCCAGGACTGGCTGGCCACGGGCGTGACCGACCTGGCGATCGGCACCCACGCGCTGATCCAGCAGGCCGTGGACTTCGACAACCTGGGCCTGGCGATCATCGACGAGCAGCACCGCTTCGGCGTGCTGCAGCGCACCGCTATGCGGGGCAAGGGCCGCGACCCGGACGTGCTGGTGATGACGGCCACGCCGATCCCGCGCACCCTGGCGCTCACCGTGTACGGCGACCTGGAGCTGAGCGTGCTCGACGAGCTGCCGCCGGGCCGCACGCCGGTGGTGACCCAGGTGTACGACCGCGACCGCGGGCCGATGAACCGGCTGATCCGCGAGCAGGTGCGGGCCGGGCGGCAGGTGTACATCGTGTACCCCCAGGTCGAGGAGTCGGAGAAGACCGACCTGGCCGACGCCACCAGCGGCGCCGAGGTGGTGCAGGCGACCTTCCCCGAGTTCACGGTGGGCCTGGTGCACGGCCGGCTGCGGCCCGAGCAGAAGGACGCCACGATGCAGGCATTTCGCCGGGGCGCCTGCCAGATCCTGGTCTGCACCACGGTGATCGAGGTCGGCGTGGACGTGCCCAACGCCACGGTGATGGTGGTGGAGCACGCCGAGCGCTTCGGCCTCTCCCAGCTGCACCAGCTGCGCGGCCGTGTGGGGCGCGGCGCGGAGCGGTCGTACTGCCTGCTCGTGGCGCGCGGCGAGATGACCGAGGAGGGCCGGCAGCGGCTGGAGGCCCTGGAGGCGACGACTGACGGCTTCAAGATCAGCGAGGTCGATCTCGAGCTGCGCGGACCGGGCGAGATGATGGGCACGCGCCAGGCCGGGCTGCCCGACTTCCTGCTCTCCTCGGCGCTGCGGTACCCGAGCACGCTGGCGGAAGCCAGGAACGAGGCCTTCGCGCTGGTCGAGGCCGACCCCGACCTGTCGCAGACCGAGCACGCGGCCCTGCGGCTCGCCATTCTCGACCGCTGGGCCGAGCGGCTGGACCTGGTCGAGGTGGGCTAGGCTGCAAGGCAGGCGCGCATTTCTTGCGTAATCGCGACACCCTAGGGTAGAACAACAACATCATGCGCTGGATACTGGGCAAGCAGAACTTCCGCGCGATGTCCGTCTGGGTGCAGGACCTGGTCGGCCTGCGCCCGGACACCCTGGCCAACCTGCTGGACACGATCCTGGTCCTGCTGGCTTACTTCCTGCTCAAGCGCATGCTGGGCTGGGCGGTGCGGCGCCGCTTCTCGGACACCAACCGCCGCTACGGCGTGAGCAAGACGCTCAACTACGTGCTCGGCTTCCTGGTGGTGATGGTGGTGGCCAAGATCTGGCTGCGCGCCGACATCGACCTGGCCACGTACCTCGGCATCCTCTCCGCCGGCCTGGCCGTGGCCCTGCAGGACCCGATTTCCAACCTGGCGGGCTGGATCTTCCTCGTGATCCGCCAGCCCTTCCGCGTGGGCGACCGGATCCAGGTCGGGGCGCAGGCCGGCGACGTGATCGACATCCGGCTGTTCATGTTCTCGATGCTTGAGATCGGCAACTGGGTCGACGCCGACCAGAGCACGGGCCGCATCATCCACGTGCCCAACAACCGGCTGTTCAAGGAGCCGGTGACCAACTACACCCAGGGCTTCGACTTCATCTGGGACGAGATACCGGTAACCGTGACCTTCGAGAGCGACTGGCACCGGGCGCAGGAGATCCTGACCGGCCTCGTCACCGAGCAGTCGGATGTGCTGCAGGAGGAGATGCAGCGGCAGGTCAGCAGCCTGGCGCACAAGTACCAGGTGCATTTCACCCATCTCGAGCCGATCGTCTGGGTCTCGGTCGCCGACATCGGCGTGACCCTGACCCTGCGCTACCTGTGCCACCCGCGGCGGCGGCGCAGCACCGAAGACAGGATCTGGCGGACCATCCTCGAGGCCTTTGCCGCGGAGCCCACGATCGACTTCGCGTACCCGACCCAGCGGTTCTACGACAACCGGAGCGAGGGCAAGCCGGGTGCGGGCGGTCCGGCTGTCGAAGAAGCATAAACCCTGGCGCGGTAACCCCGCGATTTCTCGAATCCAAAAAGGATTTGACTTCACCGGGGCCCCCGACTAGGCTACGCGAATTCTAATGCGCGCGGGTGCGAGGGCGCCGCGGTAAGCGTCTGTGCGCACGCGGGAGAGGCGATGGCCGAGGACCAGGGCCACGAGCAGCAGCGAGAGGGCGGGCTGGACGAGCTGATCCGGCAGCGTCGGCTCAAGCTCGACGCCCTGCGCGAGCTGGGCGTCGACCCCTTTGCCAATGATTTCAAGGTAGAGCACTCGCTCGCCGATCTGCGCGCGGCCTGCGAGGGCAAGGAGCCGGGGAGCGATCCAGACCCAGCCGATCCCCTGCTGACCGTGGCCGGCCGGGTGCTGCGGCTGCGCTCCTTTGGCAAGGCGACCTTCCTCGTGCTGCAGGACCGCAGTGGCCGGGCCCAGGCCCTGGTGCGCAAGAACATCGTTGGCGCGGACACGTACCGGCTGCTGAAGAAGCTCGACGAGGGCGACTTCGTCGGCGTGTCGGGCAAGCCGATGGTCACCAAGACCGGCGAGCCCACGGTCAGCGCCGAGCAGTTCCGCATCCTGACCAAGGCGCTGCGCCCGCTGCCCGGCGAGAAGTGGCACGGGCTGACCGACGTGGAGACGCGCTACCGCCAGCGCTCGGCCGACCTGGCGCTCAACGAGGAGGTGCGCGAGCGCTTCCAGACGCGCAGCCGGATCGTCAGCGGCATCCGTCGGTTCCTGCTCGATCGCGACTTCCTCGAGGTCGAGACGCCGATGATGCACCCGATCCCCGGCGGTGCCGCGGCCCGGCCCTTCGTGACCCACCACAACGCGCTCGACATGGAGCTGTACCTGCGCATCGCACCGGAGCTGTACCTCAAGCGCCTGGTGGTCGGCGGGCTGGAGCGGGTGTTCGAGATCAACCGCAACTTCAGGAACGAGGGGCTGTCGCGGCAGCACAACCCCGAGTTCACGATGCTGGAGTTCTACTGGGCCTACGCCACGTACGAGGACCTGATGGACCTCACCGAGGAGATGGTCGCCAGCGTGGCGCAGGCGGTTTGCGGGAGCACCAGGGTGATGTACCAGGAGCGTGAGATCGACTTCTCGCGGCCCTGGAAGCGGGTGGCCATGCGCGAAGCGGTGCGCGAGGGCTTGAGTGCGAGGCCGGAGCTGGACTTCGAGCCGGCGAAGCTCGACGATCCGGACGCCGTGGCCGCCTTCACCGACAGCGCCTGGAAGCGGCTGTACGAGGACGAGGCGGCGAATCCCTTCGCAGACAAGCCGTACGGCGCGCGCATCGCGCTGCTGTTCGAGGCGCTCTGCGAGGAGACGCTGTGGCAGCCGACGTTTGTCACCGAGTTTCCGCTCGCCGTCTCGCCGCTGTCCCGCCGCAAGGCCGGCGACCCCGACTTCGTCGATCGTTTCGAGCTGTACATCGCCGGCCGCGAGATCGTGAACGCCTTCAGCGAGCTCAACGATCCCGACGACCAGCGCGGGCGCTTCGAGGCCCAGGCCGCGGCGCGCGACGCCGGCGACGACGAGGCGATGGGCTTCGACCACGACTTCGTCACCGCACTGGAGTACGGCATGCCCCCCACGGCCGGGGAGGGCATCGGCATCGACCGGCTGGTGATGCTGCTCACCGACGCTCCCTCGATCCGCGACGTGATCCTCTTCCCGCTGATGCGGCCGGAGCGCTGAGATGAGCTACGAGTCGCTCATCTCCTGGCGCCAGCTCCGCCCGCTACGCGGCGGGAGCGTGCTGTCCGGCGCGAAGCTGGCCATCGTCGGCGTGATTCTCGGCGTGGCCACGCTGATGCTGGTGCTGGCGGTGTGGACGGGATACGAGAGCACGATCAAGGAGCGCATCCTCGGAATAAACTCCCACATCGTGGTGTTGAAGTACGGTCCGGGTTTCAAGGCGTACCGCGATGCGCGAGAGAAGGTGCTCGCCGTCGACGGCGTGGTCGCGGCCTCGCCCTTCATGCTGCGCGAGTGCATGCTGGCCAGCGATGATGCGATGTCCGGCGCCCTGGTCAAGGCGGTCGATCCCGCCACGGCGACCACGGCAACGCTGCTCGCCGAGAACGTGCACGCGGGCAAGGGCAAGCTCGAGTGGCTGTTCGAGCCGAAGGCCATGCCCGACAACGGAGAGAGCAAGCTGCCGACGATCATCCTCGGCAACGAGCTGGCCCGGGAGCTCGAGGCCGACGTGGGAGATCAGATCGAGTGGATCAGTCCCCTCGGCGGCGGTCTCGGTCCTTCGGGTCCGATTCCCAAGGGCCAGACCGCCATGGTCGCCGGCATCTTCCATGCCGGGATGTACGAGTACGACAACAAGTTCGCCTACGTCACGCTGGCCTCGGCCCAGGAGTTCTTCGAGAGCGGCGACGAGGTGAGCGGTCTGGATGTCCGGCTCGAGACGCTGGAGCAGGCCGGTCCGGTGGCGGGTCGGCTGCTGCAGGTCCTCGGCGGGTACCCCTACCGCACCCGTACCTGGATGGAGATGAACAAGAACCTGCTCTCGGCGCTGGCGCTGGAGAAGACGGTCTCCACGATCATCGTGCTGTTCATCACCCTCGTTGCCGCCTTCGTGATCGTGGGCACGCTGGTGACGATGGTACTGGAGAAGAAGAAGGACATCGCGATTCTCAAGGCGATGGGCGCCACCAACGGATCGGTGATGCGGATCTTCATCTTGCTCGGCCTGGGCATCGGCCTCTTCGGAACCCTCGTCGGTCTGGGGATCGGCTACGGGCTCACCGTGGTGGCGGGGTTCCTGAATATCGGCATCGATCCGTCGGTCTACTACCTGAAGGAGCTGCCCGTGGAGGTGCGCGTTCTGGACCTGGTGGTGATCGTGCTCTCTGCGCTCGTGCTCAGCCTGCTGGCCACGGTGCTGCCGTCCTGGACCGCCTCCAGGCTCAGGCCCGCGGATGCGATACGCTATGAGTGAGCACGCCCGCGCCGACAGCGGACCGCTGATCCGCATCGAATGTCTGACCAAGGCCTTCGTGATGGGCAACAAGCGCATCGAGGTGCTGCGCGGTATCGATCTCGAGATCGGCCGGGGCGAGATCGTGTCCCTCGTCGGCGCCTCCGGCGCGGGCAAGAGCACCTTCCTGCACATCCTGGGGACGCTGGAGTCGCCGAGCGGCGGTCTGGTGGAGATCGACGGTCAGGACGTCTTCTCGCTCACCGGTAGCCGGCTGGCCGAGTTCCGCAACCGGACCATCGGCTTCGTGTTCCAGTTCCATCATTTGCTTCCCGAGTTCACCGCGCTGGAGAACGTGATGATGCCCGCGCTGATCAAGCGCCTGGCGCCGGGTGACGCGCGAGAGCGCTCACGGGCCCTGCTCAGCGAGGTCGGCCTGGAGCAACGCCTCGGCCACAAGCCCGGCGAGCTCTCGGGCGGCGAGCAGCAACGTGTTGCGCTGGCCCGGGCACTGGTGCTCGAGCCCAGGCTGCTTCTCGCCGACGAGCCCACCGGCAACCTCGACGGGGCCAAGGGTGGTGAGGTCGAGGATCTGCTGCTGCAGCTCAACGAGCGGCGCGGCATCACGTTGCTGGTGGTGACCCACAACCCGGAGCTGGCGGGACGCATGCCGCGGGAGCTGAAGATGATCGACGGCCGGATCGCGGATGACGGACAGGGTCGTGCAGCCGAAGCGGCGGCGGACGCCGCGGTGACCGCGGAGTGAGGATGATGAGGAGAATCGCGCACACGCCCCCCATGTGGTTGCTGCCGGTCCTGGCGCTCGTGTTCAGCGCCGCGGCCTCGGCCGGCTCCCCACCTATCGTGTCCGAGGTCCACGTTGCGGGCAACCTCCGGGTGGAGGGCGACGCGATCCGTTCCGTGGTGCAGACCCGGCCGGGCGGCAAGTTCTCGACACTCTCCATCGCCCAGGACATCAAGGCGATCTACGGGATGGGTTTCTTCAGCGACGTGACCGCCGAGCGTGAGTCGCTGGAGGAAGGCGGAGTCCGTATCGTCTTCCACGTGAAGGAGAAGCCGGCGATCCGGCAGGTTACCTTTGCCGGCAACGACGAGATATCCGAGGAGGACATCGAGGAGGTGATCGACGTCTCCGCCTACGCGGTGCTCGACGAGGAAAAGCTGCGGCAGAACGCCGATCGGATCCGCGGGCTGTACACCGACAAGGGCTTCTTCCTCGCCGAGGTGCGCTACAATCTCAAGCCGGTGGAGGGCCGCAACGAGGTCGACGTCGAGTTCCGCATCGACGAGTTCGCCAAGGTGCTGGTCAAGTCGATCCGTTTCCTCAACAACCAGCGATTCACCGACGAGGAGCTGCGCTCGGTGATCCGAACGCAGGAGGGGGGCTGGTTCTCCTGGCTGACCTCCGGCGGCACCTACAAGGAGGATCTGTTCGAGCGCGACCTGATGATGCTGACCGCGTGGTACCTCGATCACGGGTACATCAACATCAAGCTCGGCCGGCCGCGGATCGACCTCTCTCCCGACAAGCAGTATCTCTATCTCTCGGTGCACATCGAGGAGGGCGAGCAGTTCAACCTCGGCAAGATCGGCTTCAAGGGCGATCTGCTGTGGCCCGAGGAGGAGTTGCTCGGCGAGATCTCCGTGGAGCAGAGCGAGCTGTTCAATCGCAGCAAGCTCTCACAGGACATCCTCAAGATCACGGATCGCTACCGCGATCGCGGCTACGCCAACGTCAACGTCACCCCGCTCACCGGCATCGACTCCAAGGAGCGCATCGTCGACATCACCTTCGACGTCCAGAAGGGCGCGAAGGTCTACTTCGAGCGCATCGAGGTCAAGGGCAACACCAAGACCCGCGACAAGGTGATCCGCCGTGAGCTGCGGATCTACGAGGGCGACCTCTACTCGGCGACCGGGATCCGCCGGTCCCGGGCGCGAGTCTACAGCCTCGGCTACTTCGAGACGGTGGAGGTCACCACCAAGAAGGGCAGCGCGGACGACAAGGTGGTCGTCACCGTGGAGATCAAGGAGAAGCCGACCGGCACGTTCCAGATCGGCGCCGGATTCTCATCGGTCGAGAACTTCATCTTCATGGCTCAGGTGGCGCAGGACAACTTCCTCGGCCACGGTTGGACGGTGGCCATCTCCGCACAGCTCTCGAGCCAGCGGCAGCTGTTCAACCTGCGCTTCGTCGAGCCGTACTTCCTCGACAGCCGGTGGACCTTTGCCTTCGATGTCTTCAACTCGGAGATCCTCTACACCCAGCGCCGATCGGTGGCCGACTTCACCCGCGCTTCCACCGGCGGCGACGTGACGCTCGGCTATCCCCTGCTGTGGTGGTGGGGCGTCGACGATCTTCGTTTCTTCCTCACCTACAAGTACGAGTGGATCGAGGTAAAGCTCCGCAGCTCATCGCGTTTCACCAGCGCCTTCCTCAAGGACCTGTTCCGCGACGCCTCGACCAGCAGCCTCCGGGGAAGCGTGGCCTATGACACGCGCGACAACCGGCTGTTCCCCAGCAAGGGGATCTACTTGAGCTTCTCCTCGGAGTGGGCGGACGACTACCTGCTGTCGGAAACCGAGTTCCTGCGCCTGCGGGGGTACGGCAACTTCTACCAGCCGCTGTTCTGGGGCCTGATCTTCAAGTTCAACTCGAGGGCCGGCTGGGTCACCAGCCTGCAGGAGGCGGGCGAGCCGCAGGGCGTGCCGATTTCCGAGCGCTTCTTCGTCGGCGGCATCAACTCGGTCCGCGGTTACGATCCGCGCTCGCTCTCACCCACGGTCGACGTGCCGGACAACCTCTCCGGCGGGCGGCTCGACCCCGCCGATCCGCTGAGCACGTTGCCCATCGGCGGCGACAAGGAGGTCGTGTTCAACGCCGAGATCGAGTTCCCGATCATCGAGGCGGCCGGCATTCGCGGCGTGGTGTTCCTCGATGCCGGCAACGCCTACAACGAGGATGAGAACCTGTTCTACGCGGGGCAGCACTTCACCGATCCCGATCGGCCCAGGCAGGGGGCGATATCGGATCCGCTGGCTCATCGCAAGAACACGTTGCCCCTGGGCCTGTACTGGAGCACCGGTTTCGGGCTTCGCTGGTTCTCGCCGATCGGGCCGCTGCGCTTCGAGTGGGGTATCCCGCTCACCAAACGCCCGGGAGACGAGAACATCCAGTTCGAGTTTACCATCGGAAACTTCTTCTAATCGGACGAGGTGTGGAGATGAGGAAGCTGGCCATCGTTTTCGGCGCTGCGCTGTTGCTGGTGGGGGGCGCGCTGCCGTTCCCGGCTGCGGCGGCGGGCGAGAAGATCGGCTACGTAGATCTAACCCGTGCGCTGAACGAGATCGACGAGGGTAAGCAGGTCAAGAAGAAGCTCAAGCGTGAGTTCGACAAGAAGCAGAAGGAGCTCGACGGCAAGCAGAACGAGGTCAAGGCGGCCAAGGAGGAGTTCGACAACCTTCCGCCGATGGTCTCCGAGGACGTGCGCCGCCAGAAGGCGCAGGAGCTGCAGCGGCAGCTCTACGACCTGCAGATCCTCTATGCCAACCTGCAGACCAAGCTCACCGAGAAAGAGGCGGAGCTGACCAAGCCGATCTTCGAAAAGATGGAGCTGATCCTGAACAAGATCGGCAAGGAGCAGGGCTACACCCTGATCCTGGAGAAGTCCAAGAGCAGCATCCTGTACGCCCCGCCGCACATGGATCTGACCAACGAGATGATCCGCCGCTTCAACAAGCTCAGGACGCCGAAGAAGAAGGGCAAGTAGAGGGAGAGGCCCGCGGATGGGGGGCTCGGAGTCCAGCGCCCTCGGCCTGGCCCTCGACGAGCTGGCCGCTCTGTGCGGCGCCAGGCTCGAGGGTGAGGGTAGCGCCAGGGTCCTCGGCGTGGCCACGCTGGAGGAGGCCGGGCCGCAGGATCTGAGCTTCCTGCTCCATCCGCGCTACACCGAGCAGGCGCGTGCCTCCCGTGCCGTGGCGCTGCTCGTGGCCCGTCCGCTGGCGGACGACCCGCGGCCGCAGCTGGTTCACGACAACCCGTACGCGGCGCTGGCCCGGTTGATCGAGGTCTATCATCCCGAGGTGATGCCGGAGCCCGGCGTGCGGGACGGGGCCCTCGTCGATCCTGCCGCCGAGACCGGCCCGGACGTGGTGTTGATGACGGGGGCGATCGTGGCGGCCGGCGCTCGGCTCGGCCCGCGCACCGTCGTCGGCCACGGCGCGGTGGTCGAGGAGGGTGCGACGGTCGGCGCTGACTGCCGTCTGGGCAGCGGCTCGGTCGTCGGTGCGCGCTGCCGTCTCGGCGACCGGGTGGTGCTGCAGCCCGGTGCGGTGATCGGCAGCGACGGCTTCGGGTACGCGCACGTGGACGGACGCTGGAACAAGGTGCCGCAGGTCGGCATCGTGGAGCTCGAGGACGACGTCGAGATCGGCGCCAACGCCTGCGTTGATCGGGCGACGCTCGGCGCAACGGTGGTCGGCGCCGGCACCAAGGTCGACAATCTCGTGCAGGTGGCCCACAACGTGCGTATCGGTGAGCACGCGGCCGTGGCAGCCCAGGTCGGCATCTCCGGCTCCACGCGCGTGGGCGACGGCGCCGAGCTGGGCGGACAGGTCGGGCTCGCGGGCCACATCACCGTGGGTGAGGGGGCGCGGATCGCGGCGCAGAGCGGAGTGCCGCGGGACGTCGGCCCGCAGGAGGTCGTCGCCGGCTACCCGGCGATCCCGATCGCGCGCTGGCGGCGTGTGGTGGCGGCGCTGGAGAAGCTGGACGAGCTGCGCCGCGTGGTGGCCGAGCTGCAGAGGAGCAAGGGCGATGGCTGATCCGAAGCAGACGACGCTTCACCCCACTGCGGTGGTCGAGGATGGCGCCGAGCTGGGCCCGGGCGTGGAGGTCGGACCGTACGCCGTGATCGGCGGCCGGGTCCGGATCGGCGCGAACACCCGCATCGCGGCGCACGCCGTGGTCCTCGGTGAGACGGCGCTGGGCGAGGACAATCGAATTCACAGCTTCGCCACGGTCGGCGGCGTGCCGCAGGATCTCAAGCACGACGGGGGCGCCTCGCGCCTGGAGCTGGGCAACGGCAACGTGATCCGCGAATACGCCACCCTCCACACCGGAACCGAGGACGGCGGCGGCCTCACGCGCGTCGGGGACGGCAACTTCTTCATGGCCTACACCCACGTGGCGCACGACTGCCAGATCGGCGACGGCATCGTGATGGCGAACTGCGCCACGCTCGCCGGGCACGTCCGCATCGAGGATCGAGCGATCCTCGGCGGTCTGTCCGCAATCCACCAGTTCGCCCGTGTCGGCGAGTCGGCGTTCATCGCGGCGGGGGCGATGGTCTCCCTCGACGTGCCGCCCTTCTCGCGGGTGGGCGGAGACCGCGCCCGCCTGCTCGGCGTCAACGCGGTGGGCCTCAAGCGCCGCGGCTTCACGCCGAACACGGTGGCGGCCGTCAAGCGGGCCTACCGGCTGATCTTCCGCGAGGATATTGCACTGGCCGACGGCCTGGAGCTGGCCGAGGCGGAGCTGGGTGATGTGGCCGAGGTGATGCGGCTGATCGGCTTCGTGCGTGGCTCCGAGCGTGGTTGTTGCCGGTAACGGAGGATTCGAGCGATGAGAGCAACATGGCGATTCGTGGTTCTTCTGCTTCTCGGCTTGCTGCTCTGGGGCTGTCCATCGGATGACGAGGGCCAGGCGGCGGCTGATGCGGAGACGGACACGGCCGCTGCGCCGGCGGCGGCGTTGAAACTGGCCGACGAGGCGGAGCCGAACGACGAACGGGCGGAGGCGGCGCAGGCGCTCGAGCCGCCGGTCCGGATCACGGGCTTCATCAACGAGCCCAGGGCCGAGAAGGGTAAGGACAAGCCGATCCCGGATCAGGACTGGTACCGGATCGAGGTCCCCGCGGGCGCGGCGCAGGTGCTGCGCGTCGAGCTGACCGGTGTGCCCGAGATCAACCACAAGCTGGAGTTGACCGACGCTGACGGCAACGACCTGACCGAGGCCAACAACAGCAAGGAGAGCGGCGACGAGGTGATCCCCAACTTCTCGGTCGAGGGCGGCGCCACGGTGTTCGTGCGGGTTCGCGAGCTGTGGAAGAAGAACAAGGAGCGCAAGTTCGACGAGAAGAATCCGTACCTCCTCACCGCCACGCTCACTCCGCGCAGCGAGGGCGAGGAGATCGAGCCGAACAATCGACAGGTCGATGCCACACCGCTCCGTCCGGGGCAGATGATGACCGGCTTCATCTGCTGTGAGCGCTGCTGGAAGGAGAAGGATCGCGACTGGTATCGCATCGTGCTCGACCAGGGTGATGCTCCGGCCAAGCCCGCGGCCGACGCCGCGGCGGCCGTACCGCCCGTGCCGGCCGCGGCCGGCGAGGCCGGCGCCCGCGAAGATGAAGGCACCGACACAGCCGCCGCGCCAGAGGCCGCGGCGATCGAGCGCAAGCCGGTGCCGGCGGGATCGCCGTTCCTGCGCATCGAGCTCACTGGCGTGCCCGAGCTGCGTCCCGCGCTGGGGCTGTACGACGAGATCGGCGCTCCGCTGCTCGAGCGGCGGGCCAGCGCCAGCGGCGAGCCGGTGCGCATCCGCAACCTGGGCCTCGATCCCGCGCGCAAGGAGCTGTTCCTGGCCACCTCGCTCAAGTGGGGCTGCAACGCCTCCGATCGGTACACGCTCTCGGTCGTCGCCGAGACCTCGGGCAAGCTGATGGAGTTCGAGCCCAACGACCGGCTCGTGCACGCCACCACCATCGAGGACGGGCAGATGATCTGGGGCTTCTTGAGCGGAGCGGGCGATGCGGATTACTACCGGCTGCATGTGGAGGAGGCGAGCCAGGTGCGCGTCGAGGCCTCTGGCCTGGAGAAGGCCGACATCGCGCTGGAGGTGTATCGCGACGAGGAGACCCTGCTGCGCCGGGCCAACGAGGGGCGCGACAAGGAGGGCGAGACGATCTCCAACGTGTACCTCGGGCCCGGCTTCGCATACATCAAGGTGTCTGCAAAGAAGGGGCAGGAGAACGCCGACACCCCGTACTCGGTCACGGTCTCGATGGAGGCGGACACCGGGCTCAAGGAGCTCGAGCCGAACGACGAGGCGGCCAAGGCCACTCCGATCGCCCTGGGTCAGACGCTGCGTGGCTTCGTGCATCCGAAGAAGGACCACGACTACTACCTGATCGATCTCGGCCGGGCCTCCGGGCCGGTGACCGTCGGGCTGTTGCTCAACGGCGTGCCCAAGATCAAGTCCCACGTGGTGCTCAGCGGTATCGAGCCGGACGAGGAGGGCAAGCTCCCCGAGCTTGCCAGCGCCACGGCCACTCGAGCGGAGCAGGAGCTGCAGCTGGAGAAAGAGCTCCCGCCGGGTAAGTACCTGCTCGTGGTGCGGGATGACGACGACCGGCAGTCAAATCAGCGCGACGAGTACCGGCTGACCCTGTCGAGAAAATAGGAGAGCGCTGATGGCCCGGTCTGCTCGGCGGAGGCTCTCGGCCAGCGAGCGCGCACGGGTGCCCGAGCTGCTCGGCCTGGCCGAGGAGCTGACCGCCGAGCACTACCGCCTGCCCAGCTTCGACGCCGAGAGTCTGGCCTACGACGTGCTGACCCTCGACGAGCTCAAGCCCGAGGAGATCGACGACGAGGCGCTGGCCGTGCTGCATCGTTACGAGCGCGAGGAGCGCGGCGCGGCGCCTCGCTCGTTCTTCCGGATCTGCCTGCAGGATCACAATTTCCTCGATGCCCTCGAGCGCGAGGGCGACATCGCCTTCGAGGATCTGCTGCTGTTCGTGTTGACCCACGAGCTGGTGCACATCGTGCGCTTCGGCAGCTTCCTGCAGATCTTCGGTGCGCCCGAGGAGGAGCGGCTGGCCGAGGAGCAGGCGGTGCACGAGACGACGCGGGCGATCCTCACGCGACTCGGGCGCGGCTCGCTCGAGCGGGTCTTGAGCCGCTGGGAGGGGAGCGGCGGACCCGACGTGATCCGCTACGAGGCCGGCCGGTGAGCCGGCCGCTATCCGTGGTGCTGGTGGGCTGCGGACACCAGGGCAGATTCCACCTGCGGCATCTCCGGGCCAGCCCGGACGTCGAGCTCGTTGCGGTGATCGATCCGGATCCCGGGGCGCGGGCGTCGGCGGGCGCGGGCGCGCCGACCTACGCCGACCTGGCCACCTTCGTCCGGGACGGGACGGGCGCGTCGGCGGTCGAGGCCGCGGTCGTCGCGGTGCCCACGCCGGCGCACACCGAGGTCGGCTGTGCCTGCCTCGATGCGGGCTGGGCAGTGCTGCTCGAGAAGCCGCTGGCCGGCACGCCGCGCGATGCCCGGCGTCTCGTCGAGGCGGCCGGCGGGCGGCTGCTGCGGGTGGGGCATATCGAGCGTTTCAACCCCGCGGTGCGCGCCGCCGAGCCCGCGCTTGGCGTGCCGCTGTTCGTCGAGGGTCATCGGCTCGGACCCTTCCGCGAGCGGATGGATCTGGTGGACGTGGTGCTCGACCTGATGATCCACGACCTCGACCTGCTGCTGCGCTGGACCGGCGGGCGGGTCGCCGAGGTGCGGGCGGCCGGCGCCCGGGTGCTGACGGGCGAAGTCGATATCGCCAATGTCCGGCTGCAGTTCGACACCGGCTGCGTGGCCAACCTCACGGCGAGCCGCGCGTCGCTGGAGCAGATGCGCAAGCTGCGGGTGTTCGCCGATGATCGCTACGTCTCGGTGGACATGGCGCAGCATAGGGTGCAGTTGCTGCGGCGTGAGGAGGGCGCTGACTGCGCGGTGCCGCGGATCGCAGACGAGTCGCCCGAGGTCGATGGCGATGCGGATGCGCTGGCCGCGCAGCAAGCCGCCTTCGCCGCCGAGGTGCGGGCGGATCGCGGCGGCGCGCCGATCGCCGAATCGCGGCTGGCCACACCCGAGCAGGCGGCCGCGGCGCTGGATCTGGCGCACGAGATCCGCGAGGCCGTGGAGGCCCACGCGCGGCGGGTGGGAGTGCCTCGTGCTTGAGGTGAGCCGCTGTCCTGCCGACGGAGTGCGATGTCCAGGCACGACGGTTCGAGCAGCCCGCTCGCCAATGGCTCGCGTGGGCACTCCATCGGCAGGACAGCGGCTCACCTCGCTGCTCACGTCGGATGCCCGCCGGCTTGCCGGCGGGAGTCTCATACGCGGAGCTCTGGACCGCGGGGCTTGCCCCGTGCGTGCGGAGCGCTGTACCACCCATGCCTGACGACCCGCCCCGCGGTATCCTGATCTCGGCCGGCGAGGCCTCGGGCGATGCCCACGGCGCCGCCCTGGCCCGGGCGCTCGCCGCGCGCCGGCCCGGCACGCCGCTGTTCGGCGTTGCCGGCCAGGCGATGCGCGAGGCCGGCGTCGAGCCGGTGGCCCGCGTCGAGGACATCGCCGTGATGGGCTTCGTCGAGGTGCTGCGCCACCTGCTTCGGATCTGGCGCGCCTTCCGGGCGATTCTCCGCGCGGCGCGCGAGCGCAGGCCCGAGCTGGCTGTGCTGATCGACGCGCCCGACTTCCACCTTCGCCTGGCCCGGCGGCTCAGCCGGCGCGGCGTGCCCGTGGTGTACTACATCGGGCCGCAGCTCTGGGCCTGGCGGCCGGGTCGGGTGAAGAAGATCCTGCGCTGGGTGCGGCGGATGCTGGTGATCTTTCCCTTCGAGGAGGCGTTCTACCGCGGCCACGGCATGCAGAACGTCGAGTTCGTCGGCCACCCGCTGCTCGATCGTCCCGCGCCGCCGGACCGCGAGGTCGTTCGCGCACAGCTCGGGCCGGCTCTGGGCTCCACGCTGGTGGCCCTGCTGCCGGGCAGCCGACGCAGCGAGGCTTCGCGGCACCTGCCGATCCTGCTCGAGGCGGCGGAGCGGATCGCGGTGCAGCGCCCCGGGGTGAGCTTCGTGCTGCCCGTTGCGCCGACCCTCGATCCCGAGGACATCGAGCAGCGCTGCGCCGGAACCGACATCGATCTGCGGATCGTGCAGGAGCCGGCCAGTAACGTGCTCGCCGTCTGCAACGCGGCCGCAGTGGTCTCGGGAACGGCCACGGTCGAGGCGGCGCTGGCCGGCGCGCCGATGGTGATCCTGTACCGCACCTCCTGGCTGTCGTATCTCATCGCGCGCTCACTGGTGAAGGTGGAGCACATCGGCATGGCCAACCTGATCCTCGGCCGCCGGGCCGCGCCCGAGCTGATCCAGGGCGAGGCCACGCCGCAGCAGGTGGCCGACGAGGTGCTGAAGCTGCTGGAGACGGGGGAGGCGGCCGAGGCCCAGCGTGCCGCCTGGAGCGAGCTGCGGGAGCGCCTCGGCGGCGAGGGCGAAGCCGCTTCCCGTGCGGCCCAGGCGGCGCTGGCGGTCTTGGCCGAGTAGCCCGTCCCTTCGACCGCCTGTACGGCCTGGATCTGTCACCCGGTATCGAAACAAGCCCCAATTGGCTTGCAACCTGGAAAAGCCTCTGTTATGGTCCCGCCCTGTTTCGGGGCCGGGGACTCCGGTAGCGCGGTGCAACGAGCGCTGGGAGAAAGCGGGCGGCCGATGAGAGAGATCCCCGCGGAACGGATCACCGAAGCGGTCCGTCAGCTTTGTATCGAGGCCAATACCGAACTGGGTCAGGACGTGCTCGCCGCATGCGCGGAGGCGAGGAAGCACGAGCCTTCGCCGGCCGGCGTCGACGTGCTGGACCAGATCGAGGAGAACGCGAGGATCGCGAGGGAAACGAAGCTCCCGCTGTGCCAGGATACCGGCTTCGCGGTGTTCTTCGTCGAGCTGGGGCAGGAGGTACGCCTCACCGGCGGCACCCTGGCCGAAGCGATCAACGAGGGCGTGCGGCAGGGCTACAAGGAGGGGTATCTCCGCAAGTCGATCGTCGCCGACCCCTTCGACCGGAAGAACACCGGAGACAACACGCCCGCCGTGATCCACCTCGACCTGGTCGCCGGCGAACGGATGCGCGTGGTCTTCGCCCCCAAGGGCGGCGGCAGCGAGAACATGAGCCGGCTGGGGATGCTCAAGCCGGCGCAGGGCCGCGAGGGCGTCAAGCAGTTCGTGGTCGACACGGTGAGCCGGGCCGGCCCCGATCCCTGCCCGCCGCTGGTGGTCGGCGTGGGGCTGGGCGGGACCTTCGAGGTCGCCGCCACGATCGCCAAGCGCTCGCTGCTGCGTCCCGTGGGGCACCCGAACCCGGATCTCGAGCTGGCCAAGCTCGAGCGGGACATCTTCCAGGAGGTCAATGCGCTCGGCATCGGCCCGCAGGGCTTCGGCGGCAAGACCACGGCCCTGGCGGTGCATGTGGAGTCGCACCCCTGTCACATCGCATCGCTCCCGGTTGCCGTGAACATCCAGTGCCACTCTGCGCGGCACAAAGAGGTGGAGCTCTGATCTCCAGTCTTCCCGTTCCTCCCGATGAAGAGGCGATCGATGTCTGAGGAGAGCAGCGAGGAGGCCCAGACCTTCGAGCTCGAGGCGCCGCTCGGCGACGCCGATCTCGAAGGCCTCGAGGCCGGGCAGCGAGTCCGTATCAACGGTGTGATCTTCGGGGCGCGCGATTCGGCCCATCGCCGGATGGTCGAGGCGCTGGACGCCGGGGAGCCCCTGCCCGTGGATCTCGCGGGACAGATGATCTACTACGTCGGTCCTTCTCCGGCCCCGCCCGGACACGCCATCGGCTCTGCCGGGCCGACCACCAGCGGACGGATGGACGTGTTCGCACCGAGGCTGCTCGAGTGCGGCCTGAAGGCGATGATCGGCAAGGGATCCCGATCGGCCGAAGTCCGCGAGGCGATGCAGAAGCACAAGGCCGTGTACCTGGCCGTGGTCGGCGGCGCGGCGGCCCTGATCTCGCGCTCGATCGTCGAGGCCGAGGTGGTGGCGTACGACGACCTGGGACCGGAGGCCTTGCGCCGGCTCACCGTGCGGGGCCTGCCCGCGGTGGTGATCAACGACGTGCGCGGCGGGGACCTGTACGAGCAGGGCCGCGCGCGGTACGGCAAGGGGAGCTCATCGTGAAGCTGCACGAGTTCCAGGCCAAGGAGATGCTCGGCCGGTTCGGCGTGCCAGTGCCGAGCGGGAGAGTCGCCACGAGCCCGGCCGAGGCGCGCGCGGCGGCCGAGGCGCTCGGTGGCCGTGTGGTGGTCAAGGCCCAGATCCACGCCGGCGGCCGCGGAAAGGGCGGCGGCGTCAAGCTCTGCGACGATCCGCCGGCGGCCGAGGCTGCGGCCGGGGCCATGCTGGGCAAGCCCCTGGTCACCCACCAGACAGGTCCGGAGGGCCGCGTGGTGCAGCGCGTGCTGGTCGAGGAGGCCCGGTCGATCGAGCGCGAGCTGTACCTCGGGCTGCTCGTCGATCGCGAGGCGCGGCAGGTGGTGCTGATGGCGAGCTCGGAAGGCGGTGTGGAGATCGAGCAGGTTGCGGCAGAGCGGCCGGAGGCGATCCTCAAGGAGTGGATCGATCCGGTGGTCGGCTTCATGCCGTACCAGGCGAATCGCCTCGCCGACGGCCTGGGTCTGGACAAGGCGCAGACCGGCGCGCTGCGCAAGCTGGGCGTGAAGCTCTACGAGGCCTTCCTCGGCTGCGACGCATCGCTCGTCGAGATCAACCCGCTGGTCGTCTCGGAGGGCGGGCTGCTGGCGCTGGACGCCAAGGTCAACCTCGACGACAACGGCCTGTTCCGGCACGGGGAGCTGGCCGAACTGCGCGATCGCGCCGAGGAGGATCCGCGCGAGTCGCGAGCCAACGACCTGGACTTGAGCTACGTCGGTCTCGAGGGCGGCATCGGCTGCATGGTCAACGGCGCCGGCCTGGCCATGGCCACGATGGACCTGGTCAAGCTCGAAGGCGCCGAACCGGCCAACTTCCTCGACGTGGGCGGCGGGATCACGGCGGAGCGGGTGGCCGAGGCCTTCCGCATCATCCTCGACGATCCGCGGGTCGAGGCGATCCTGGTCAACATCTTCGGCGGCATCGTGCGCTGTGACGTGATCGCCGAGGGCATCGTCCAGGCCACGCACGACCGCGGCGTGGAGGTTCCGCTCGTGGCCCGCCTCGACGGCACCAATGTCGACGAGGGGCGCAGGATCCTGGACGAGAGCGCGCTCGACATCACCTACGCCGAGGACTTCGCCGACTCCGCGAGCAAGGTCGTGGCCGCGATCGGGGGTGCCCGATGAGCGTCCTCGTCGACGAGAAGACCCGCGTGCTGATCCAGGGCCTGGGCAAGCAGGGACAGTTTCACGCCGAGCGTATGCAGCAGTACGGCACCCGGGTCGTGGCCGGGGTCAAGCCGCGCTCCGCCGGCACCAAGGTCCTCGATATCCCGATGTTCAACACCTGCGAGGCCGCGGTGAGCGAGACCGGCGCCGACGCTTCGGTGATCTTCGTGCCCGCTGCCTTTGCCGCCGACGCGATTCTCGAAGCGGCGGACGCAGGGCTGCGGCTGGCGGTCTGTATCACCGAGGGCATCCCGGTGCTCGACATGGTCAAGGTGCATCGCGCGCTCGACGGGTGCGACACGCGGCTGATCGGACCCAACTGCCCGGGCGTGATCAGCCCGGGCAAGGCCAAGCTGGGCATCATGCCCGCGCCGATCCACCGGCCCGGACCGATCGGCGTGCTCTCGCGAAGCGGCACGCTGACCTACGAGGCGGTCGATCAGCTGACCCGCCTCGACCTCGGGCAGTCGACCTGCATCGGTCTGGGCGGGGATCCGCTGCCGGGGACCTCCTTCGTGGAGGCGCTGGAGCTGCTGCAGGAAGACCCGGACACCGAAGGCGTGGTGATGATCGGCGAGATCGGCGGCTCGGCCGAGGAGGAGGCCGCCGAGTTCATCAAGGCCGGCGGCTTCACCAAACCGGCCGCCGCCTTCATCGCCGGCCGCACCGCGCCGCCGGGCAAGCGGATGGGCCACGCGGGTGCGATCATCTCGGGTGGCAAGGGGACGGCCGAGGCCAAGGTCTCGGCGCTCGAGTCGGCGGGGGTCGGCGTCGCGGCCAGCCCGGCGCAGATTGGCAGAACGATGAAGGCAGCCCTGGAGGCGCGTGGATGAGCGTCGATCGTCGAGCGGAGACATCCGGTGGAGAACTCGTCGTCTTCGAGGACGAGTACACGCGCCTGGAGGTGGTGCCCCGATTCTGCAAGGACTGCGGCATCTGCATCGAATGCTGCCCGGTCGAGATCCTCGAGGCGCACGACGGGGCAGTGCGGGTCACCGATATCAGCGCGTGCACGGCATGCGAGCAGTGCGAGCTGCGCTGTCCCGACTTTGCCATCCGCGTCACGCGGAAGAAGAAGCGACCGAAGAATCAGCAGGAGCAGGCCGGTGGGTAGCGTGAAGTTCATACAGGGCAACGAGGCCTGCGCCGAGGGGGCGCTGTACGCGGGCTGCCGCTTCTTCGGCGGTTATCCGATCACGCCCTCCTCGGAGATCGCAGAGATCCTTGCCCGGCGTCTCCCCGGGGTCGGCGGCCGGTTCGTGCAGATGGAGGACGAGATCGCCTCGATCGCGGCCACCATCGGCGCCTCGCTGGCCGGCACCAAGGCGATGACCGCGACGAGCGGCCCTGGTTTTTCGTTGATGCAGGAGAACATCGGCTTTGCCTGCCTCACCGAGATCCCGATCGTGATCGTGAACGTGATGCGCGGCGGGCCGAGTACTGGCATGCCCACGGCGCCGGGGCAGGGCGACGTGATGCAGGCCCGCTGGGGCACTCACGGCGATCATCCGGCGATCTCGCTGGCGCCGATGTCGGTGCGGGAGTTCTTCGAGGAGACGGTCCGCGCCTTCAACCTCTCCGAGCGCTTCCGTACGCCGGTGACCGTGCTCACCGAGGAGATCGTCGGTCACACCCGCGAGCGGCTGGCCCTGCCCGAGCCGGGCGACCTGGAGCTGATCGAGCGGGTCAAGCCCACGGTGCCACCCGCGGACTACCGACCCTACGACACGGGCTTCGGTGATGTCCCGCCGATGGCGAACTTCGGTGACGGGTACCGGTTTCACGTGACCGGGCTGGTCCACGCCGAGGACGGCTTCCCGACCAACGAGCCGTCCGTGATCGCCGCCAAGGAGCGGCGGATCCACGACAAGCTCGGGAAGGCCCGGGACGAGATCGACAGAGTCGATGAATACCTGCTCGACGACGCCGAGGTTGCGATGGTGGCGATCTGCTCCACGGCGCGAGCTGCGCGGCGGGCCGCACGGGAAGCGCGAGAGCAGGGGATCAAGGCCGGCGTGTTCCGGCCTGTCACGCTGTGGCCCTTCCCGGACCGGCAGGTCGCGGCGCTGGCCGAGCGGGTGAACAAGATCGTGGTCGCCGAGATGAACCTCGGGCAGATCGTGCACGAGGTTCGGCGGGCGGTCTCCGGCAAGGTCGAGGTGGAGAGCCTGACGCAGGCCGACGGCGAGCCGATCGCGCCGGGGACACTGTGCGAGGCGTTCCGGGAGGCCGCGCGATGAGCTTCGATTACGAGCGGTACCTCCGTCTCGAGCACCTGCCGCACCTGTGGTGTCCGGGCTGCAGTCACGGCGTGGTGACCAAGGCGCTGCTGCGGGCGATCGACAAGCAGGGGCTGGACCAGGACAAGGTGGTGGTGGTCTCGGGCATCGGCTGCGCCTCGCGCCTGCCGGGCTATGTCGACTTCTGTACGCTGCATACGACTCACGGGCGGGCGTTGCCTTTTGCCACCGGCATCAAGCTGGCGCGGCCGGAGCTTCACGTGATCGTGGTCAGCGGCGACGGCGACGCGCTGGCCATCGGCGGGAACCATTTCATCCACGCCTGCCGCCGGAACATCGACCTGACGCTGGTGATCTTCAACAACTCGATCTACGGCATGACCGGCGGTCAGTACTCGCCGACCACGCCGCACGGGGCGATTAGCTCGACCACGCCCTTCGGCAACCCTGACAGCGCCTTCGACGCGGTTGAGCTGGCGAAGGCTGCTGGCGCGACGTACGTCGCGCGGACCACGGCCCATCACGTGCGCCAGATGGACAAGCTCATCTCCGACGGCATCGGCCACGCCGGGTTCGCGGTGATCGAGACGCTCGGTATCTGCTACACGAACTACGGGCGCAGGAACAGGAAGCGCTATCGCTCCAACCAGGACATGCTGCGCGAGCTCAAAGAGCGCACGGTGACCGCAACCAAGGCCGAGACGATGAGCGCGGAGGAGCTCGATCGGCGCTGGGTGGTGGGGCTGCTGCACCGCGAGGAGCGGCCGGTCTACACCGAGTGCTGTGAGGAGAGGACGGGCGGCGCGAGGCAGCCACCGGAGAAATGACGAGCGCACAGGGGCGAGGAGGAGCAGACCGCGATGGCAAAACGCGTTGAGATTCGACTGGCAGGGTCCGGAGGGCAGGGCCTGATCCTGGCCGGTGTGATCCTGGCCGAGGCGGCGACGATCTACGACGAGAAGAACGCGGTGCAGAGCCAGTCCTACGGTCCCGAGGCTCGTGGAGGTGCGAGCCGGGCCGAGGTGATAATCAGCGAGGAGGACATCGACTATCCGAAGGCGACCGCGATCGACGTGCTGCTCTGTCTCACCCAGGAGGCCTGCGATCGCTACGGCTCGGACCTGAAGCCGGGTGCCTTGCTGATCGCCGACGCCGAGGAGGTGGGCGAGATCGCGTTGGACGAGGTCCGCGCGGTCAGCCTGCCGATCCTGCGGACCGCGTCCCAGGAGGTGGGCAAGCCGCTGGTGGCGAACATCGTGGCCGTCGCCGCCCTGGTGCAGCTGACGCGCGTGGTGACCAAGGACGCGCTGCGCAACGCTGTGCTGGGCCGGGTTCCCAAGGGCACCGAGGAGATCAACCTCAAGGCGCTCGAGGCCGGCTTCGAGCTGGGGCGCAGCGCACAGAAGAACGGGAACGGAGGCGAGTAGCGATGAACGAGGAACGCACGCTGGCGATCGTCAAGCCGGACGCCACGGCGCGCGGGCTCGTGCCCGAGATAACGAATCGGATCCAGGAAGCGGGGCTGCGGATCGTGGCCCTGCGCACGCTGCGTCTCACCGAGGCCGAGGCCGGTGGGTTCTACGCGGTCCACCGGGAGCGGCCCTTCTTCGGCTCGCTGTGCAGGTACATGAGCTCCGGGCCGATCGTGGTCGCGGTACTCGAGGGCGACGGCGCGATCAAGCGCTGGCGGGACCTGATGGGCGCCACCGATCCGGCCGAGGCTGCCGACGGAACGATCCGCAAGGACCTCGGCGAGAGCAAGGAGCGCAACTCCACACATGGATCCGACGCCACGGAAACGGCACAGTTCGAGATATGCTACTTCTTCTCGGGTCTTGACCTGGTTCGCTTGAGCGACGCCGGTTGACGCGGACGGAGTAATCCGGTAGGAAACCAGAAGGGGTTGACAGTCGGGGGAGGGCTCGTTGGCCAGTTCTGGCTCGATCATCGACGAGAAGGTCGAGAAGCTGCTCGGCGGGGGTCGGGACCTGATCCTGGCCGGCAAGCTCGACGAGGCGATGAACCAGCTCACCGAGGTGCTGCTCCACGACAAGAAGAACAAGCGCGCGCTGCATTGCCTGGACCGTATCTGGGCGGCCCGGCGCAATCAGATCCCGCTGCCGCAGGACGGTGGGCCACCCCTGGACGAGGAGCTGGAGCAGCTCCTCCCCGAGCCTGCAGGGGATCCCGTTATCGACCCTGCCTCGTCGGAGCCGGCTCGCGAGGCCGGAGCCGAAGGCGCAGGCGCAGAGGCGGACGTTGCAGGCGCAGGCTCTGATCCGGATTCCGATCCGGCGCCGGTCCTGCCCGAGGAGGCAATTCTCGGACCGGTAGACGAACCTGCAGCGGCCGGGGAGCCGGAGCTCCTGATCGACCACAGCAACCTGCCGCCGGTCGTAGAGGAGGGCTCGATGGCTTCCGAGCCCGCCGACAGCAGCGCCGCGGGCGAGGGATCGTCGGGATTCGTACCGCTCGATATGCACTGCGTGCTGATCCGCGATGTCCTCGAGGACGAGATCCACAACCTGAGCCTCGATCCGATAGCGGATTACGCGCTGCGGGTGGTGAACGGCGAGCTGACGATCGGCCAGGTGGCCGACAAGTGCCTGCTCGACACCGACAGCGCGGTCTCGCTGTTCCAGGACCTGAACTTCAGGGGCGTGGTCAAGGTCAAGCTCTGAAGGACCCGCTCGATCCGGCCTCGCGTCCTTCCTTGCGGCCGGAGTGGATATCGTGTAGCGTGAGCGCTTACTAGATCAGAGGAGGTTCCTGATGACCCGCGCGTATCTTCGTATCTCCACCGTCGCCGCGGTGCTGTGCCTGCTGGCCGCCGGCGCCTGCGACAAGGCCGCGGACACGCCGGCCGAGAGCGAGACCCCGGCGGCGGACAAGGTGGCCAAGAAGGCCGAGGTTCCGCCGACTGCCAAGGCTCCGGGCAAGCCGATGATGCCGAAGATGCCCAAGCTCGAGATGCCCGATCGGGACGCCAAGCTCGTGGTGGCCGATGTGGACGGACGTCCGATCTATTCGGGAACGTACGACCGGATGGTGGCGATGCGCAGGCTGCGCATGTCGCGTTTCCCCGGCGGCGCGGCGTCCAAGGCGCCCGACGCCGAGAAGCGGATCAAGGACGAGGCGCTGAACTACCTGATCGAGGAGCAGCTCTGGGTCGGTGCGGCGCTGGCCGACGGCGTGAAGATCACCGATGGGGAGGCCAAGCAGGCGGTTCAGGAATACTTCAAGCGTTTCCCCGGCGAGGAGCAGAAGCGCTCGTGGATGGAGCAGTACAAGCTGGACGAAGCCACGATGCAGGATGACTTTCGCCGCAAGAAGCTGGCGGACGCGGCGCGCAGGAAGGTCGTCGAGTCGGTCAAGATGACCGACGATCAGCTGAAGCAGGAGTTCAAGGCCAATCCCGGCGCGCACGACGAGGTGCAGGCCCGCCACGTGCTGGTCAAGTTCCCGGCCAACGCGGACGAGGCGACCAAGAAGGCGGCGAGGGACAAGATCGATGCGGCGCGCAAGCGCATCGCGGGCGGCGAGGACTTCGCCAAGGTGGCCAAGGAGATCTCTGACTGCCCGTCGGGCAAGCGAGCCGGCGGCGATCTGGGTTTCTTCGGCCGCAAGCGGATGGTTCCCGAGTTCGACAAGGCGGCCTTCGCGCTGAAGAAGGGCAAGCTCTCGGACGTGGTGGAGACCAAGTTCGGCTACCACATCATCCGCGTGGAGAACGTCAAGAAGAACTTCGACGAGGTCAAGCAGACGATCGAGCGCAAGCTCTCGGGCCCGGCGCAGAAGCAGGCCATCGATGCCAAGATGAAGGAGCTGCGCGAGAAGGCCAAGATCACGAAGAACGGGCAGTACCTGTAAACTACAAACCCGGGCTGATGTACCGGGGCTGCAGCGCTTCTTCGGCCACCTCCAGCGCGCCGTCGATCAGGCCCAGCATCCGCTGCCGCTCCCCGGGCATGCGGCCGGCCACGTCGGCATAGTTGCTCACGTGGTCACTGAATACCTGTGTCTCGCAGTCGAGTCGCTCGATCAGCAGGCGGATCTCGCGCAGCGCCTCGTGCGGTCCGGGCAGTTCGAATCGACCTGCCGCCACCTCGTCGTGCAGCGGCGTGCCCGGGATCGGACGCAGCGTCCGTATCCGCAGGAAGTCGGGCCCGAAGGCGCTGAGCACCTCGGCCGAGGCCTCGGCGTGCTCGCGTGAGAGCTCGGTCCCGGCCAGGCCCACCAGGTAGTACTCGGACAGCTCGATGCCCGAGGCGACCACCCGCTGGCCGGCCTCCACGATCTGCTCGGGCGTCACGCCCTTGCGCACCCGCTCCAGCGTGGGGCCGTGCCCGCTCTCCATGCCCATGTGGATCCGGCCCAGGCCCGCGGCCCTGAGCTCGGACAACTCCTCGGGCGATTTCTTGAGCACGAACTTGGCCGAGCCGTACACGGTGATCCGCTCCAGATGCGGGAAGATGCGGTACGCGTAGCGACAGATCTCGGCCAGCCTCGCGGTGGGCATGGCGATGCTGTTGCCGTCCGGGAAGAACAGCGTGCGCACGTGCCGCCCTACCTCGAGGTGGGCCTCGGCCAGATCCTCCTTGATGTCGTCGGTTGACCGCACCTGGTACTTGCTGCCCTTGTACATTCCACAAAAGCTGCAACGGTTCCAGGGGCATCCGTAGGTCGCCTGTACCAGCAGGCTGGAGGCCTCGGAGGGTGGTCGGTACACCGGTTCACGATAGCGCATGCGTGACCTCGGCCCCCGAGCACTGGATGTTCCCAGGTTCGTGCTGGCCCGTCAAGCATTGCAGCTCCGCGGTCATGCCGCACTGCGGCATGATTGAACACTGCATAAAAAATTGACGTGAAGTCGTAAACTCGGATAAATATTGCAATTGACCAAGGGTGTTGGTCGGAGGCGACCCGAGTGGAGATTACCTTCTGGGGTGTGAGAGGGTCGTACCCCATCGCTCGCCCGGACAACACCCGGTATGGCGGCAATTCCACCTGCATTCATTTTCGCACCCTGGGCGGCGAGGAGTGGATCTTCGACGGCGGTTCCGGGATCTTCCCGCTCGGCCGGTCGCTGATGCAGCGCGAGTTCGGCCGCGGCGAGGGCTTCGCCAGGATCATGATCGGTCACACCCACTGGGACCACATCCTGGGCTTTCCCTACTTCGAACCGTTCTATGTGCCGGGAAATCGCTTCGAAATCTACTCCGCTGGCCAGGCCGGGGCCGACATCGAGCACATCCTGGTCGGGCAGCAGCACGACGACAATTTTCCGGTGCCCTTCAAGGCCTTCCGGGCCGCTATCCGCTTCTACACGCTCCAGCCGGACGATTCGCTCGAGCTCGGCGGAACCCAGGTTCGGACCCTGCAGCTGAACCACCCTGGCATCACCCTGGGCTACCGGATCGAGACCTCGGGTGTGGCCGGATCGGCCGCGGTGATCTACACCGACACGGCCCGCATCGATGCCGTGCGGCTCGGCGACGGCATGAACGACAGCGATGCCTTTGCCAGGGACTTCAAGGCCCGGATGCTGGAGCACGTGTCGGGTGCGGACCTGCTGGTCCACGACGCCCACTTCTCCGAGGAGGAGATCGCGGGCAAGGAGCACTGGGGTCACTCCACGCCCAACGATGCGGCGCGCCTGGCCGTCGAGGCCGGGGTGAAGCGGGTGGCGATGTTTCATCACGCGCCCGAGCACAGCGACGACGTGGTGGACGAGTTGCTCGCCGAGGCCAGGAAGATCGGCGGCGACCAGGTCGAGATCTTCGGAGCCGAGGAGGGTGAGAGCCTCGTGACCGGAGGGCTCGGCGGATGAGGATCACCTTCTGGGGCACGCGCGGCTCGCTTGTCGTCCCGGGGACGGACACGGTCCGCTACGGGGGCAACACGCCGTGTGTCCAGGTGACGGCCAACGGGACCGACCTGATCCTCGACGCCGGGATCGGCATCGTACCGCTGGGCGACAAGGTGATGTCCGCGCCGGCGCTCGAGCGCCAGAAGGTATTCCACCTCCTGTTCAGTCATTTCCACTGGGATCACGTGCTGGGCTTCCCCTTCTTCACCCCGGTGTACCTCGCCGGGATGGAGCTCCACCTGTACGGACGAAACCCGGACCGCGTGAAGGAGACGGTGCACCGACTGTTCCACTCTTCCTATTCGCCGATCAAGGGCGCCCATAACCTGGCTGCCGAGATCTACTATCACGAGGTCGGCGACGAGCCGGTCCAGATCGAGGCTGCCCGCGTACACTCAGTTCCGCTGAACCATCCGCACCCGGGACCCGACTCCCCGACCGTGGGATATCGCATCGAGCTGGGCTCGCGGACGATGGTGTACGCCACGGACAACGAGGCCGGCGTGGACGAGGCGTGCGACGCCCGTCTGGTGGAGGAGGCGCGCGGCGCCGATGTGCTGGTCCACGACGCCCACTTCACGCCCGAGGAGTATCCCGCGCGGGTCGGCTGGGGGCACAGCAGCTTCGAGCAGGCGGTGCGTATCGCATCCGAGGCCGGCGTGTCGCTGCTGGTGCTGTTCCACCACGAGCCGGATCACGACGATGAGCAGATGGAGCTGATCCTCGAGCGCGCGCGCAAGCTGGCGCCCGAGGGTCTCACCGTGACCGCTGCGCTCGACCGCGGGGTGCTGGAGATCTGACTCGATCCTGTGAGATCATCTACGGTTCACCGCGCCACCGCCACAACCGTCACGCCGTCTCCACCTTCGCCCTTGCGCCCGGGCCGCCAGTCGCGGACGTACTCCGAGGCGGCGACCTGCTCGCGGATCGCGGACTTCAGCGCGCCCGTGCCGTGACCATGGATGATCAGCCCGAAGGGCTCGCCCTTGAGGAAGATCCGATCGAGGAAGGCCGCGGCCTCGGCCTCGGCCTCGGCTACCCGCATCCCGCGCAGGTCGCAGGTGGTCTCGGGCGTCACGAAGGCCTCGTCGAGGTCGTGCTCTGCGGGCGCAGGCGCCGGTTGCGGTCCGGAGCTGCCGCCGTGTTTCGTCCGGCCCGCCGGGGCCTGGATCAGCAGCAGATCCTCGACCGGGAACCGGCCCTCCAGTACGCCGAGCCGCACCACGACCCGCCCGTCCCGCGGCGGACCTTCCGCCTCGCCGTCCTGGCCCAGGCTGACAACTCGCACCGGGGTGCCCGCGACCAGCTGCTCGGGCGCCTCGATCGCCGGGCAGGAGCCGGGCGGCCCCGGGGATGACCCGGGCATCTCGGGCGGCTGGACCTCCTGCTCCAGCTGCTCGACCCGTCGTCGGGCCGTGTCGGCCGTCCGGACCGATCCGGCGCGCTGGGCCTCGCGCACCAGGCTGGCCAGCTCGGACCGCGCCGCTGAGAAGGCCTCGGCCCGCTCGCTGCGCTCCGCGCCCAGGGCCTCGGCCTGGCGGCGCGCCTCGGCCTCGGCTTCGGCCAGCTCCTGGCGGGCCTCGCGCTCTGCTGCCCGGCGTGCCGTCTCGACGCCGCGGCGCTCCTCCTCGACGGCCTCGATCCGCTGCTCCAGGTCCTGCAGCAGGTGCTCGAAGCGCAGCGTGTCGCCGCCGATCAACGCTTCGGCCCGATCGATCAGCTCGGCGGGCAGGCCCACCTCGCGCGCCACGCTGAGCGCATCCGAGCCGCCCGGCCGTCCGTAGCGCAGCCGGTAGTTGGGCCGCCGCGATGGCGAGTCCACACCGACGCTGGCGTTCTCGCAGTCGCTGCTGGCCGCGGCGTGCGCCTTGAGCGCCGCGTAGTGCGAGGTGACCACGATTCGCGCGTCCGTCGCGGCGAGCCGCTCGACGAACGCCACCGCGAGGCCCGCTCCCTGGGCCGGATCGGTCCCGCCGGCCAGCTCGTCGAGCAGCAGCAGCGCACCCGAGCCGACCCGCCCGAGGATCTGCGCCAGGTTGGCCAGGTGGCCGGAAAAGGTCGAGCGCGCGTCGAGCAGGCTCTGCTCGTCTCCGATGTCGGTGAACAGGCCCGAGGGAAAGCTGACCCTCGAGCCGGGATCGGCCGGGACATGCATCCCGGAGGCCGCCATCAGCGTGATCAGCCCGAGGGTCTTGAGGGTCACGGTCTTGCCGCCGGCGTTGGCGCCGGTGACCACCAGCGTGGTGAAGCTTCCGCCGAGATCGAGGGTGTTGGGCACGACCCGGGGGCCGCCCTCCATCAGCGCGAGCAGCGGGTGTCGGGCGTTTTCTAGGTGCCACTCGCCACCGGTCGCCCAGGCCGGCTCGGTTGCGTCGAGCCGGTCGGCCAGCCGCGCCTTGGCGCGGACCAGGTCGAGCGCGGCGAGTCCGTCGAGCACGGTCCGGATGTCGGCCGCGCTCGCGGCGAGTTTCCTCGACAGCTCGGCCAGCACGCGGGCCGTCTCGGCCTCCACCTCGGCCAGCGCCAGCAGCAGCTTGTTGTTGAGCTCGACCATCTCCGGCGGCTCGAGGAAGACCGTCTGGCCGGTCGATGAGTAGTGGTGGACGATCCCGCCGAGCTGCCGGCGATGCTCGGTCTTGATCGGCAGCACGTAGCGATCACCGCGGATGGTGTAGTACTCGTCCTGCAGCATCGAGGCCGTGTCGCGGCCCTCGACCAGCTCCTCGATGCGGCGTCGCGCCGAGCGCTGCAGGGACTCGGCCGCCACGCGCAGCTCCTCCAGGGCCGGCGTGGCCGTGTTCGCGACCTGCCCCTGCTCGTCGAAGCCGTTCAGTACCTCGTCGGCGAGCTCGGACAGGTCGGGCAGGGCCGCGGCCATTTCGCGCAGGCGCGGCGTCTCCGGCTCGCAAGGCTCGAGCAGCATCCGGCGGGTCCTGGCGGCCGCGGCGAGGACCCGGGCCAGCGCCACCAGCTCCTCGCCGTCGAGCACTGCCCGCTTGCCCAGCCGGTCGAGCAGTGCGGCCAGGTCCTCAGCGCCGCCGAAGCTCAGGTCGCGGCCGTCGTCGAGCAGGGCCCGCATCTCGCTGACTGCCGTGGCGCCGGAATGAGCCATTCCAGCGTCGGCCAGGGGGCGCAGGCCGCGGCAGCGAGCCCGGCCCGGCTCGGTCGCGGCCTCGGCGGCGAGGTGCACGAGCAGATCGTCCCACTCGAGATCGCGCAACGTCTTGGGCGGCAGGTTCATCTTGCGGGTGGATCGGGACGGCCGGTCACCGGCCCGTGTGATCGAGGAGCATCACTCGGGGAAGAAGAACTCGTCGCACCTGAAGTCGTTCTTCGTGCCCACGCAGTCGAACTCCTGTCCCTCGGTGTACCCGCTCCACAGCGGGTTGGACTTGCGCCCGCCGTCGGCGACCAGGCACTGGAGCATCAGGTTGTCCTGCGGCGCGACGTTCGGGTCGAACTGGCAACGACAGAGCATCCAGGCCAGCTCGTCGCAGGGGTTGCAGTCGTCCCCGGTCAACAGCTCGAGCAGCTTCTCGACGGCGCGCGCCTGGACCTCGGGCGGGCAGTAGCCGTCGACCTCCTCGTCCATGCGGCACGAGTAGAGCGGGGCGAGCAGCTCGATCCGGCGCTCGTGCAGCAGCACCTTGCGGGTAGCGCTGTCAAGGTTGGGGGCACAGGGATCCTCGGCATCGGCAGGATCGTAGCATAGGCCATCGCCGCAGGACTGCCCGACCCGACACTCGACCTCTTCGGCGCAGCGGTTGCAGAAGAAGCCGAAGTCTAGTTGCTGGAGCTGGAGCCAGATGTCGTCCTTGATCTCGTCGCAGTCCGGATAGCTCACTGTGGGGATGACACCCAGGTCGTTGCATCCGGTCGCGAGCACGAAGGGCGTCACGGCCATGGCCAGGAGCACCTGCCGAAAGAATCTATCCACTGGAAAACTCCGTTTTCCGGCGGTGATTACACCGCCTTCACTATCCACGGCGTTTACCATCTAGGTCCCCGCAGTGTCAAGGCAATCTTGGGCTGGTCCTCCCCGGCGGGACAGGATTTGCCATTGGTCGAGCGATTCTGGTATCCAGTGTCCGATGTGGTGCGTACTCACCCGAGATCAGCGGCCTTGCATCCTCCTGCTCGTTACGGTGCTGCTCGCGCTGCCGGCGACGATCCGTGCCGGCGAGGCCGAGCAGGAGGCGGAGCTGGCGCGACGCTGGCGCCGTGAGCACGGTAATCTCGCGCGGTTTCTCGGACCGGAGGCCTTCAGCGAGGGCGTCGCCCTGCAGCGGCGGGGCTGGCTGGATGCGGCTCGCGAGCGGTTCGGCGCGGCGCGTCGGCTGATGCCCGACTGGGCCCTGCCGCACCTGCACTTCGCCCTGGTCGTGCTGCAGGCTCGCGGCGATCCAGCGGACGCCGACGGCGCGCTGGCCGAGGCGGTGCGAGTGGCGCCGCAGAACCCGAGGGTGCACGAGGCGATCTCGCGCCTCAAGGCGCTGCAGGGCGAACCCGAGGGCGCGATCGAATCGCTGCGCCGCGCCGTGAAGCTCCGGCCTCGCGCCTTTCCCGATGTCGATCGGCGCATCGTCGGACTGTACCGCATGGCAGTGGACGCGGCGGAGCGGCGGGGAGATTCGCTCGGCGCGGTGCGCTTTCTGCTCGACTGCGCCGAGGAACGGCCGGACGCCTTCCCGGACGTGGACCAGCGCTATGCCCGGCTCTACCTCGCGGCGGTCGCGACCCGCGAGCGGAGCGGCGACCCGATCGGCGCGGCCGACCTGCTGCTCGACGGGGCTGCGGCCAGGCCCGCGGCCTTCCGCGCGGAGGTCGTGGACCGGAGCTTCGGAGCCCTCTACCGCGCCGAGGTCGACCGGCGGGCCGCGCGGGGCGATCCGGTCGGTGCGGCTGAACTCCTGCTCCGCGGTCTGGCCCGGAGGCCCGGCGCCTTCTCGGATGTCGATGGCCGGTTCGGCGAGCTCTACCGCAAGGTGGTCGATCGGCGGGCAGGGCAGGGCGACGACCTCGGCGCCGCCGAGATGCTGCTCGCGGCCGAGTCGCAGCGACCGGGATCCTTCCCCGACGCGGACGAGCGTTTCGGCGAGCTCTATCGCCGAGCCGTGGACAGGCGCGAGCGGGAGCAAGGCCCGGCCGCGGCGGTCGCGTTGCTGGTCAAGGGCGTGGGCAGGCGACCTTCGGCCTTTCCCGGCGCCGACGTGCGGCTGGCCGTGTTACACGTCAAGGACGGCAAGCTGCGCGAGGGCCGGGGGGACTGGCTCGGCGCGGCCGAGGCGTACGAGCGCGCGGTGAAGGTGAAGCCGGACGCGATCGAGGAGCCCCACGAGCGGCTGGCGCAGCTCTACCTGGACGCCGGGAGGATGGACCTGGCCCGGGGTCATCTCGAGGCGCTCTACAAGCTGCGGCGCAAGGACGTGGTTCTGCTCAACCGCCTGGCCGAGATCTGCGAGCAGCTCGCCGACTGGAAGGCGGCGGAGCGCTACCTGCGCCGGCTGCTCAAGCTGTCGCCCGACCGCGCCTACGCCCACTACCGGCTGGCCAAGTTCTACGAGCGCAAAGGCGACATGCGGGCGGCGAAGCGGCAGTTCAAGAAGGCCGAGAAGCTGAACAGGGAGAAGGGGAGGAAGCTGCGGCCGCTGCGGAAGAGCAGGAAGTAGCCTTCGGTCGTCCGGGTCAGTCGTCCAGGTCCTTCATCTCGCAATGAATCGTGATCACCGGCGCGCGGGCGTTCGAGACGACCTTCTGCGTCACACTGCCGAGCAGGAGGTCCGCCACGGTGGAGCTGCTCTTCTTGGTCATCACGATCATGCAGTCCTCGACCTCGTCCGCGTGTCGAGCGATCGTCTCCGCCGGATCGCCGCCGAGCACGGTGAAAACGGGCGGCGGCTTGAGCTTGTCGCCTCCCTCCACCACCACCATCTCCTGCATCCTCTGCAGGGCCGCGGCCTCGAGCTTGCGCTCCTTCTTCTCGTAGGCCTTGTAGCTGACCCGCAGCATCACCTCCGCCTCGTCGTTCATGATCCGCGAATCAACGTGCAGCAGCTCGAGCTGCACCTTGAGTCGTCGGGCGAAGAAGATCGCCGCGCGCAGGCCCGCGCGGCACTTGTCCGTCATGTCGATGGGGGCGAGGACGTACTGGATCCGCTCCATCGAGCCCTCCCAGTCAGCGGAAGAAGACCAACGTGACCACCACGAACAGCGGGATGAGGATCATCCCCGACCACAGCATGTAGCCGAAGAAGGACGGCATCTTGATCTCGTTCTCCTCGGCGATCGACTTGACCATGAAGTTGGGCGCGTTGCCGATGTAGGTGTTGGCTCCCATGAACACCGCGCCGCAGGAGATGGCCGTGAGCAGCTCGACGAACTGCGGGTTGGCTGCGGTGCCCGCGACGTAACCCAGCATCGTTCGCACCATGTTCTCGTCCACGCCGAACTGTCCCAGGGCGGTGTTGAAGAAGGTCAGGTACGTCGGTGCGTTGTCGAGGAATGACGACAGCGCGCCGGTGACCCAGAAGTAGAGCGGCGGACTGTCCACGACCTCGATCAGCGGAGCCGCCGTCCCGTCCGCTCCCGCGCGGAGGATCGCCAGCGCCGGCACGATGGTCATGAAGATGCCGGCGAAGAGGTACGCCACCTCCTTGATCGGGAACCAGGTGAAGCCGTTCTCCTGGCGCAGCGTCTTCCTGGTCGTGACCCAGGAGAGCAGGGCCATCACCAGGATGATCAGATCGCGCAGGATGTTCTGCAGCTCCCAGTGCACGTGTTCGGTGACGTGGATCGCGCCGAGCTCGACCGTGCCGCTCATCAGCACTGCGGCCACGATGCCGCCGAGGAACAGCAGGTTGTGGATCCCGGCCACGCCGAGGGGCACGCGCTGGTCTCCCTCGTCCGGCGCCCGGCCGCCGTTCTTCTCCCGGCGGGTGAGCATCGTGTCGAGGCCGAAGAACAGCATCAGCAGGAGCACCGAGACGAAGGCCATCGGCAGCAGCATGTGGCTGGTGGTCCAGAAGAAGGGCACCTGGTGCAGGAAGCCGAGGAACAGCGGTGGATCGCCGAGCGGCGTGAGCGAGCCGCCGATGTTGGCCACGAGGAAGATGAAGAACACGATCACGTGCACCTGACTCCTGCGGTGCTTGTTGGCTCGGATCACCGGGCGGATCAGTAGCATCGCCGCGCCGGTCGTGCCGATCCACGAGGCGATGATGGTGCCGATCGCCAGCAGCACGGTGTTCACCGCGGGCGTGCCGCGCAGCGTGCCGCGAACCACGATGCCGCCGGCCGCGGTGAACAGGCCGAAGAGCAAGATGATGAACGGGATGTAGTCTATCAGGTAGATGTGGATGATCTCCTGCAGGCCCTCGAAGCCGTACCCCGCGACAAAGGGCACGCCCAGGGCCAGCGCCCAGCCGGCCGAGATCTTGCCGAAGTGGTGGTGCCACAGGCTCGGCGTCAACAGCGGCAGGATCGCGATCGAGAGCAAGATGCCGATGAAGGGCAGCACGCTCCACCACGGCAGCCGCGCGCCCAGGCCGGGCCCGTGCTCTTGCCCGTCGCGCTCCTCGGCGTCCCCCTCGTGACCGGAAGACCCATCGATCTCCTCGGCATCCACCCTGGTCTTCTCGGCCCGCGCCTTGTCCAGTGCATGGCTCAGCGGCATCGGGGGCGTCGCGGCCTCGGAGCGCGCCGCATCCAGCCCCTCGGCCAGGGGCATCACGCTCTTGCTCGGGCCTGCTTTGGATCCCGGTTGCTGGGCCATGGCCGTCAGCACGATGCCGATGAGAAAGGTCAGCAGGATCGCCGTGCTTATGGACACCTTCATGTCGCGTTTCACCGTATCGACTCCGCTTTCGCCGGGATCTCGGTCGGTTCCATGCAGCCCTCTTGTGAACCGCAACCGAGCATATCCGGCCTGGCGCGGCCCGTCAACGAGTTCGAGGGGTTGGCGCGGGACTCCCCGCGCGCGAGCAATGGCGCTAGGGATGGGTTACAGTGAGGGTGTAACCCTGGTCATAGTCCATCTCGTTGTCGTCGCTATCGTGGACCCGGAGATAGAGCTGACCGGCCGTCACATTGGTGGAGATGAACAGGCTGGTGGTGCCGTCCATGCCGTTGCTGTCCACGTCGCGCTCGAGGCGCGTCGATGCGTCGGAGGCGTACAGCTCGACCACGTAGTCCACGGGTGTCGAGATGGCCGGGGCGTTGCTCAGCGAGATCTCGAAGAATCCGTCGCTCGGGGCCGTGGCCACGTACCAGTCCTCGTCATCCTGCGAGGCGATGAAGCCCGTGAGCGGCGCCTGGTTGGCGATCGGCGTGGCCAGCGTCTTTCGCAGGTCCACGTCGCTCGTGTTGCCATTGGGCTCGTAGTCCCCGTCCGGCACGGGGAGCGTGGTGGCGGTGAGTGTAAAGGGCTGGTCGTAGTCGATCTCGTTGTCGTCGCTGTCCTTGATCTGCACGTAGTACGTGCCCGCCACCGGGATGTACACGTGACGGTCGATAGCGGTGGTGCCGTCCATGCCGTTGGAGTCGGCCTCGCGGCCGAGCGAGGTCTCGGCGTC
>Ga0272442_10000355_pt1 | contig 76164 bp, 74 predicted proteins | sample SSMForm2O_FD_200262 | JGI IMG/M metagenome (GOLD analysis project Ga0272442, IMG submission 200262) | Marine sediment archaeal communities from Little Sippewissett salt marsh, Falmouth, MA, United States - SSM-Form-2O | ecosystem: Environmental > Aquatic > Marine > Wetlands > Sediment ...
GACCGCCGTCGCCGCCGCTTCGATTGCGGCTGGGAACGTGAGACCAGCCGTGAGGCCCAGCCCCGCGAGTTCGGCGAGCAGGGCCTCGTCATCTCCTTCGACCTTCGACCTGAGCACACGGCGGGCAACCGCCCAGACAGCTCCTCCGAGCAGAACCGGAACGGCGACGATCGGTGCAACCAAGAAGAGAAGGAACCCGGCGGCCACGGCGGCCACCCGCCATCTCCCGAGGCAGATCCCACAACAGAGCCCAAGAGCTGCGACGACGATCACTGTTCAGCCCTCCGCATGATCATTGCGACGACGATCAAGCCGGTGAGTTCGAGAGCGAGGCCTGCGCCGAGCACGACGCCTCCGACAGTTCCGTGCGCCATCAGTCCCGAGCCGCGCCCGGTCGCAAACAACAGCGCCGCGAAGGCGACCGGGGCAATCCCGATAACCAAGGCCGAGAGGCGGGCCTGGGCCGTCGCCGCCTTGCGCTCCCTGGCGAGCTCGGCTGACGCGGCGGCCCGCTCGGCGAGTCCCTCAAACGTCTCAGCGACTCGAGCACCCGACCAATCACTGAGACGGAAGGCGGCAGCGGCCAACCGGCCGTTCTCGGGAAACCGCGACTCGACGGCGTCGGCAATCTCACTCATCGGCATCCCGGCTTCTGCGTAGCGAACGGCCGGTCCCAACGAGAGCGTCGGTACACGGTGCAGTGCCTCGCCAATGGCGCCACGCAGCGATGCGCCAGCCCGCAGCTCAGCCGAGAGCGCTCGAAAGTAGGTTGCTTCATCGTCCGGCGCGATCCGGCTCTTGCGGCGGCGTATCGCTGCGATGATGCCCCACACGGCAGCACCGACGAGTACAAACCTCGGCTCGATTGATGCGAGCGCCGCCAGTGCGACTACCGCCGGATGCAGGCCGAGAGCCAGGCCGGCGGCGAGGAGCACCGCGGTCAACACGAGTAGACCTCCGCAACCCCATTCGATCCCACTTCACAAACCGCGGCGACGACCCGTGCCTCCGGCCGGCGAGTGACAAAGACCACACGATCGACGGCCGAACGTATCTGTCGCCGGAGGGTGTCGACCGACGCCCCCGAGTCTGCGGTGGCTGCGAGGCTCTCGAGCCTCCACAACGCCTCCTCAGGGCCATTCGCGTGGATGGTCGACATCGATCCATCGTGGCCCGTGCTCATGGCCTGGATCATGTCGAGAGCTTCTGGACCACGCACCTCCCCGACAACAATCCGATCTGGACGGAGTCGGAGTGCGTGCCGCAGCAGCGCCCGCACCGTTATCTCGCCTGCACCTTCCGGGTTGGGCGGACGAGCCTCGAGACGGACGACGTGACCCTCGAGCCGGAGTTCGGCAGCGTCTTCGACCGTCACCGTTCTTTCGGAGGGTTCGATCTCCTTTGAGAGCACATTGAGTAGCGTCGTCTTCCCCGCACCTGTGCCGCCGGCGATCAGCAGGTTCAGTCGGTCCACGACCGCCGTTCGCAATAGCTCCGCTCCGCTGCTTGAGATCCCGCCGCGCTCGACGAGGGCTTCGAGATCCTTCACCGCCTCGGAGAATCGACGCACCGCGACGATCGGGCCATCTACGGATGCCGGGGGGATTACTGCATGAAGCCGGGATCCATCTGCAAGACGGGCGTCAACTGCAGGGCTGGCCCGGTCGATCCGAAGGCCGAGTGGGGCGATAACACGTTCGACGGCGGCAACGATCGCCCGGTCGTCGGCGAAGGTAATCTCGCTGCGCTCCAGCCTGCCGTGGCGTTCAATCCACACTTCCGAAGGTCCGTTGACGAGCACGTCGGTGATCTCGGGATCACGGAGCAGGCGCTCGACCGGTCCCAGACCGGCCAGCGCATCGACCGCATCGGTGATCTCATCTGCGCCGGCGAGCGGCGCTACTTCGGGAACCAGGGCCGATGCTGCGGCCGTCAAGGCTCCCCGCTCGAGCGGCACGTCGGACTCGAGGAGGCGTCGAACGATTCGGTCGGCTACACCCATGCGGTCCCCCACACCCGGCGCCAGGCTCGGATCCACCGATCTCCCGGGTGGGGGGCACGACCGGAGAGCAGAGCACTGATGGTCCCGGATCCGGGCCTGGGCAACACCACGGCATTCGGCGGAACCTCAACCCTCCACGCTGAACGCTGATACACGGCCGGCCCGGGGAGTCTCCTGAGCAACGGGCCGGGAACCAGGGGCAGGATCGGGATTGCGCTCCCGTCCGCGACGTGCCCCTGTGGGAGCCGGAATACCACGGCAGGCCAGCCGTCGACAAGGGCGTGAAGAACCACCTCCGCGTCCTGCGGATCAACTCCGCCGTTGCGCACCACCGCCACACCACGTCGCTGAGGCGAGAGGTCGGCCCTTGTCGGGCCGTCGGCGACGAGGCTCGCCAACGAGACATCACCCGGGTACTGCGGACCATCACGATCCAGATCGACCACGAGCGCAGTGCCGGCGGCCGCACCGAGTGCCAGCGGCGCGACGGCGCCGAGAACTTCGTCCTCCGGCGACCAGATAGCGAGCGCCGGCATTCCCAACTCCAAGTGACGACTCCAGGCACCGTATGGCCTCGGACGCGGCGGTTCAAGACCCTCGATTCACGTTCACGTTGGCTTCACGTTGTGCCGATACACTCGACGGTGATGCAGCAAGCAGCGTTCTTCGATCTCGACAAGACGGTCATCGCGAAGTCTTCGACGCTCGCGTTCGGCAAGCCGCTGTACAAGGCGGGCTTTCTCGGCCGCAGGGCGTTGGCGCGAATGGGCCTGGCGCAGGTCATGTACCTCCTGTTCGGTGCAGACGAGGACCAGCTTGAGCGCGCGAGAGACGAGCTGCTCCACTTGATCGCCGGCTGGCAGCGCGACGAGATCGAACAACTCGTCCGCGAGACCCTCACCGACGTTGCAGAGCCGCTCGTCTACGCAGAAGCGCTGTTCCTCATCGACGAACATGCACGGCGGGGCCGTCGGGTCATCATCATCTCGGCCAGCCCGGAAGAGATCGTTCGCCCGATCGCAGAGCACATCGGCGTTCGCGAGGTGATCGCGACCAAAGTCAAGACGGACGCGCAAGGTCGATATCTGCCCGAAGTCGACGTCTATGCCATGGGGCCGGGGAAGGCTGAAGCCATGGAGGAACTGGCGCGCACCGCCAACATCGACCTCGAGGGTTCGTTCGCGTACTCGGACTCGATCACCGACCTGCCAATGCTCGAGGCCGTCGGGAATCCCGTTGTTGTGAATCCGGAGAAGGAACTGCGCACCGTCGCCGAGGAGCGCGGGTGGCCGATGCTCGAATTCCAGCGTCCCGTCACCGTGGGCCCGACGATCCCGCGCCCGTCACCGCTCACCGGGGCAGCCGTTGCTCTTTCGGCCGCCGCGCTGGCCGCTGCGGTTGCGCTCGTGAAACGCCGATCCCGCGGGTCCTAGTCCTCGGCGTCGTCAGGCTCGGAATCGGGTTTGCGCTCTTCGAGGTCGGCCGTGTCGTCGGGGTCGCCTGGGCGCTTGTCGGCCGCGCCGGTAACCGCCCACACCACGAGCAGGACCAATGCCGCGATTCCGGCAACGGCTCCACCGATGAGCCACCAGTTCGGCCCGGGATCCTCCGCCGGCGGTGTTGTTGGTCGAGTTGGTGACACGGTCGCGGGATCTACACCGAGCTCTGTCAGCGTGGAAAGCTCAGAGATGTCGCTGGATCCGTCGGCATCGATGGCTTCGAATGCGACCTGGACATCTTCGCGTCCCGAAAGCCGGAGGATGCCAACCCATCGGCCATCCCCCTGGTCGACGAGGGCGACCGGCGGCAGCTCACCGGCGAAGGCAACGACGCGAGCCAGCACCGCCGATCGACCGCTTTCGAGTTGGACCGACACCTCGATCGTCATCCCGGTGTCGACCTCGAGCGCACGCGCTTCGGCCTCCCCGAAAGGAGCACCGAGCACGACGGAGAGCAGCATGACGAGGAGAACCGGCATCGACGAGAGCGTACTTGCGAGTAGCCACGGTGTGGTGACACGGGGTGCCGCCAGGTGTCCACCATCGATCTCGAATTCGAGTCGGCGAGCGAAACGCAGTGTGTGAGCCCGTCGCGGGATACGTGTGCCAACTCCTCGCTCCTCCCTAACCTGCGCCGAACCATGACCAAGCCGCGCACCCTCTATGAGAAGATCTGGGACGACCACGTCGTACGCACGGAAGACGACGGCACCGACCTCCTCTTCGTCGACCTGCACCTCGTCCACGAAGTCACGTCACCCCAGGCCTTCGAGGCGTTGGAAATGTCCGGCAGGACCGTGCACCGGCCCGACCTCACGCTCGCGACGATCGACCACGGTGTGCCGACTGCAGATCGGGCGCTTGGCATCCTCGATCCGCTGTCCAAGAAGCAGATCGACACACTGATCGCAAACTGCGAGCGAACCGGTGTCACGCTCTTCGACATCAACGACCCGCGGTCCGGCATCGTTCATGTGATCGGCCCGGAGCAGGGCCTCACCCAGCCCGGTGCCACCATCGTCTGCGGCGACTCCCACACGGCGACCCACGGGGCTTTCGGAGCGCTTGCGTTCGGGATCGGGACTTCCGAGGTTGAGCACGTGCTCGCCACTCAGACGATGCCGCAGCGCAAACCCAAGTCGATGGCGATAACGGTCAACGGCGATCTTCCCCCCGGGGTGACGCCGAAGGACGTGATCCTCGGCATCATTGCTCGCATCGGGTTCAACGGCGGTGGCGGGCATGTCGTCGAGTACCGGGGTTCGGTGTTCGAAAACATGTCGATGGAGGGTCGGATGACCGTCTGCAACATGTCCATCGAGGCTGGTGCCCGTGCCGGACTCGTCGCTCCCGACGAGACAACCTTCGCCTACTTGAAGGGCCGACCGTTCGCCCCAACCGGAGCCGAGTGGGATGAAGCGCTCGCCTACTGGCGGACGCTCAAGACCGACCGCGACGCCGTGTTCGACGCGGAGGTCGTCATCGACGCTGCCGACCTCACGCCGTACGTGTCGTGGGGCACCAACCCTTCACAGACGGTGCCCGTCGGAGAGAGGGTTCCCGACCCAGCGTCGTTCGACGATCCGCTCGACCGTGACGCAGCTGAACGAGCGCTCGTCTACATGGATCTCGAAGCAGGCACCCCGATCACCGACATCAACATCGACGTGGTGTTCCTCGGCTCATGCACCAATGCCAGGATCGAAGATCTGAGGGCAGCCTCGGCCGTTGCGGCAGGGAGGCACGTAGCCGAGGGCGTACGAGCGATGGTGGTTCCCGGTTCCGGCCTCGTGAAACTCCAGGCCGAGGAAGAGGGGCTCGACAAGGTCTTCATCGACGCTGGATTCGAATGGCGGGACGCCGGGTGTTCGATGTGCCTCGCGATGAACCCGGATGTTCTTCAGCCAGGGGAACGATGTGCCTCAACGTCGAACCGCAACTTCGAGGGTCGTCAGGGTCGCGACGGTCGAACCCATCTCGCAAGCCCGGCTATGGCTGCCGCGGCAGCGATCGAAGGTCATTTCGTCGACATCCGGGAGTGGTCCTGATGCGGCCCGTCACCGTCATCTCCGGCCAGATGGCCCCACTCCCCCGGGCCAACATCGACACCGATCAGATCATCCCGAAGCAGTTCCTCAAGCGTGTTGAGCGCTCCGGCTTCGGTCCGTTCCTCTTCTGGGATTGGGCTCAGGACGCCGAGGGTGAGCTGGACCCGGAATTCATTCTCAACCGGCCGGAGTACTCCGAGGCGACGGTGTTGGTCTCCGGCCCGAACTTCGGTTCGGGATCGTCTCGCGAGCACGCCCCGTGGGCGCTCGAGGACCGTGGATTCCGGGCCATCATCGCCCCGTCATTCGCAGACATCTTCCGGGGCAACTCCTACAACGTCGGACTGCTCCCCGTTGCTCTCGGCGCTGAACAAGTTTCGGCACTCACCGTGCTCGCCGCTGATCCGGCGAACCGGGTGACGATCGACCTCCCGGCGCAGACGGTCGTCTCGGGTGACTTCGAAGCGTCGTTCGACATCGATCCTGCGGTGAAACACCGGCTGCTCAACGGCCTCGATCATGTCGCCCTGACCCTCGCACACGGTGGGGAGATCGAAAGATTCGAGGAGAGCCGGCCTGCTTGGAAACCGCGGTTGTGAGGACCCCGCGGTTCTCACGGCCGATCGAGGATCGTGTCGTATGAATCGACCTACCCGCCAGGAACAGGCACAAGCGATCCTCCAACGTAAGGCACGCAAGATGGCCTCTTCGGTGCTCGGACGTCGGGCGACGACGGCAGCCGACTTCTCGGACGCCTTCACACTCGAACGCGTCGACATCACCTCTGAGATACCCGACCGCGAAACCCTGCTTGCCCTCGGCCTCAATCGTGTGGGTCCCCGCGACGGCCTCTACGTACTCGAGGACGATCGCGGCTACCGGGTGTACGTCCAGGAGCGCGGTATCCCGATGCGGGAGCGGCAGGATCTCCCATTCGACGAGGCGCGCAGCGCGGTGATCGATGAGTTGGTGCTGCTGAACGGGATCCCGTTCAGCGTATGAAGACTTCGTCCCCGACCTGAATCTCAACGGGCCGGTCGAGGTGGTCGACGGCGAGGATGAACCCACGGGTGCCGGTCGAGAGGAACGCAAGATGATCAGCGACCTCCTCGTGGCCGAGCACCGCGTCGGATCCGAGCAGGTACGAAGTGAACCCGGTGCAGGCAATCGCGACCTTCGGTGATCGCAGTTCCGTCTCGGTGCCGTCGGCATGCCGGATCACGAGGCCATTTTCGATGTCTTCCGCAGCGACGGCGGGGCCGTCCACCACAATGTTCTCGCCTGCGATGCCGACAGGCGCCGAATCGAAGCGGTCGACCATGGCGGCGTAGTGGCCGGTGAAGCCGATCGACAAGACGCGCTTGCCACCACCCTTGGCTCGGGGGTGCGCAGGATGATGGGTATCGATGATCCAACCGTTGCCGTTCCATCCGAGCATCCCGTCGGCGTTGACAACAGCTCGATCGACCGAAACGAGGGGGTCGGGAACGTAGGCACCGTCCTGTTTGAGGGGCTCTGCGTGCACCTGGAGTTTTGTGATTCGACCGATCGCATCACTCATCGGAGGACCTACCGTTTCAGAAGCATCCTTACACGCTACCCGGGGTCAACGGCTTGCGGCCGGGGAATTCGCGGTAGCGATCGTCGGACCTTTCCGCCGCGTTCGTCCTACCTGAGGCCGAGCTGTTCAAGTCGCACTTCCACGAGGCGTGCTACGAGCGATCTCGGGAGAGACTCGTCGATGGGGAACTTGAGCGTCCCCTTGGACCATTCATAGGGCTGGAGCTCGTCGGCAAGCTCGCGAAGAACGGAACCGGAGTGCGGCAAGTAGCTGCAGTGGTTCTTGAAGTACGCGTACCCCGCGATGACCTTCCCCTCCATTCTGAACGCCGGGACGCCGTAGGACAGTGCCTGATCCGCGTCGGGCAGGATCTCGCGAAGCGTCTGCCGGAGAGCGTCCAGCGTTGCCCTCTGCGGTTCCGGTGCCCCCTCCAGATACTCGTCAATCTCTGTCGACACCCATCACCTCATTCAATATGTCGGGGCGGTCGGTGACGATGCCGTCGACTCCCATGTCGAGGAAGCGCCGCATGTCATCTACTTCGTTCACCGTCCACAGATGAATGTGTGCGCCGGCGCGGTGCACGCTATTGATCAGCTTCTGGTCGATCTTGAAACCGCGATAGTTGAACGGCAGCTGATAGGCCTGGACCTTCCGTCGGGTTGTCCGCCCTGCCCGCGAAGCACTCCACATCGCGGTGGCAGCGGTTGGTCCCGCGGAAACGGCAACGCGCCCCTGAGTGATCCTGCGAAAGCGGGCGATCCGCCGATCGTAGAACGAGCCGACGAGCGTGCGGTGCTCGGCGTCGGCCTTGCGGATCACCTCGGCAACCGCCCACTCCTCGTCTGGCCCCTTGAGGTCGACGTTCAACCGCACATCAGGCCAGGTGCGATACAACTCCTCGAGAGGGGCGACTCCGATGCCCGTTCCGCGAAGTGGGTAGTCGTCGTCCGGTCCGAAGTGATAGGCGGCGTCGATGGACTTCAGGTCGGCCAGCGCGTAGTCGGCGACCTTCCCGGCGCCGTCGGTCGTCCGGTCGAGGGTGGCGTCGTGGAACACGACGGGGATGCGATCGGCGGTGAGCCGAACGTCGAGTTCCAGGTAGCGGTAGCCCAGATCGTCAATCGCGCGCTCGAACGCGTACATGGTGTTCTCTGGCCACAGCACACGACTGCCCCGATGTGCGAATCGAATCGGATGTTCGACCGAGAAGTAGTCGCTCACAGGATCTCCCCACGCTTGACGACGGCGGCGACGATATCGGCCGCCGGCCGGTACGCGATGTGGAGATGGGTCGGCGCATCGAGAACCAGGAGGTCACCGACCGCTCCGGGCACGAGGTGACCCCGATCGTCCAGTCCGAGGGCACGTGCGCCCCCCAGCGTCGCTGCCCAGATCGCCTCGTCGGCCGTGAGGCCCATGTTGAGAACGGCTAGGGAGATCACGAACGGCATCGACTCGACATTGGCAGTTCCGGGATTGCAGTCGGTTGCGAGCGCAACCGACACGCCGCCGTCCCAGATTGCGCGGCCGTCGGGATAGGGCAGGCGCATGAAGAACGACACGGCCGGGAGCAGAACGGCGACGGTGCCGGAGGACTGCATCAGGGCGAGATCGTCGTTGGTGGCGTGGTCGAGGTGGTCGGCGCTTGCCGCGTGGATGTCGGCGGCGAGGGCCGCCGCTCCCACACGCCCCAACTGGTCGGCATGAATCCGCACGTCCAATCCGCGAGACCTCGCTGCCTCGAGAATGCGACGGGCCTCTGCGACGGAGAACGCCGCCTCGTCGCAGAACACGTCGCAGAAGCGTGCAAGCGGAGCGCAGGCGTCGAGCATCGGGCCACACACGAGGTCGATGTAGGCGTCGCGATCGGAGCGCGCCCCAAACGGCACCACATGGGCGCCAAGGAATGTCGGGACAACATCGACCGGGAGCATCTCGTCGAGCCGACTCGCAACTCGCAGCATGCGCGCCTCGGTCTCGGTGTCGAGGCCGTAGCCGGACTTGATCTCGACGGTGGTCGTGCCGTTCGCCAGCATCCGCCATACGCGGGCCGCCGCTTCGTCGAAGAGTTGATCCTCGGAGGCAGAGCGAGTTGCCGCGACGGTCGAGAGGATCCCACCCCCTCCTTCGAGGATCTGCTCGTACGAGTCGCCGCGGAGCCGTCGATCGAATTCCTCGCTTCGATCTCCTGCAAAGATCACGTGCGTGTGTGAATCGACGAACCCGGGAAGCACGGCCGCTCCCCCGGCATCGAGCCGGGGAACGTCTCGGTACCGATCCGGCACGTCGGCGCTGGCACCAACCCAGGTGACAACGCCATCAACGATCGCGACCCCGGCGTTCTCGACAACCCCCGGCATGTCCGAACGCGCAGGGTCGTTCGTTACCAGTTGTCCAATGTTGAAGACCAGCAGATCGCTCACGATTCCCACATCGGAACCCTCACGCCGCGCTGCCGGGCGACCTCCTCTGCCTCCGGGTAGCCGGCATCAACATGGCGGATGACACCCATCCCGGGGTCGTTGGTCAGGACGCGGGCGAGGCGTTCGGCGCCATCCGCCGTCCCGTCGGCCACGACCTGGGCGCCGGCGTGGATCGACTTGCCGATCCCAACTCCGCCGCCGTGATGCACGGCAACCCACGCTGCACCGGACGCCGTATTCAGAAGCGCGTTGAGGATCGGCCAGTCGGCAACGGCATCGGAGCCGTCACGCATCGCCTCGGTCTCGCGATACGGTGAGGCGACCGAGCCGGAATCGAGGTGATCGCGCCCGATCACGATGGGAGCGCTGACGTCGCCTGACGCGACCAATTCGTTGAAGGCCTCACCCGCACGGTCCCGCTCTCCGTACCCGAGCCACAGGATCCGAGCAGGTAGGCCCTGGAACGGGACGCGCTCCTCGGCAAGGTCCAGCCAACGGTGGAGGGCCCGGTTGTCGGGAAAGAGCACCCGGAGAGCGTCATCGGTCGCCCGGATGTCGGCAGGATCACCCGAAAGCGCCGCCCATCGGAACGGCCCCATCCCTTCACAGAACAGATCTCTGATGTAGGCAGGAACAAATCCCGGGTAGGCGAATGCGTTCTCGAAACCACCGAGCAGCGCCTCTCCGCGCAGGTTGTTTCCGTAGTCGAAGACCTCCGACCCGGCGTCGAGGAATCCGACCATCGCGGCGCAGTGGACGGCCATGGACTCGCGGGCTGCGGCGATGTAGGTCTCGGGATCGGACCGCCGCAGTTCGGCGGCCTCAACCAACGTGAGGCCACGCGGAATGTACCCGTTGAGTGGGTCATGCGCCGATGTCTGATCGGTCACGATGTCGACGTCGATTTCGCGTTTGAGCAACTCCGGGAAGACGTCGGCGGCGTTTCCGATGAGGCCCACCGACAGCGAGCGTCCTTCAGCCTTCGCTGTGAAAACGCGGCCGAGGGCATCGTCGAGCGAGTCGGCCTGCTCATCGAGGTAGCGATGCTCGATACGTCGGGCGATACGTTCGGGGTCGACTTCTACGCACAGCGCAACCCCGCCGTTCATGGTGATCGCCAGCGGCTGCGCCCCGCCCATCCCGCCGAGCCCGGCGGTGAGCGTGAGCGTCCCTCTCAGCGACCCGCCGAAGCGCTGCTCGGCGATCGCAACAAACGTCTGGTAGGTGCCTTGCAGGATTCCCTGCGTTCCGATGTAGATCCAGGAGCCGGCGGTCATCTGCCCGTACATCATCAGGCCTTTGGCTTCAAGGTCCCAGAAGGTCTCCCACGTCGCCCAGTCCGGGACGAGAAGACTGTTCGCAATCAAGACGCGTGGTGCCATCTCGTGGGTGCGGAAGACCCCGACGGGTTTGCCTGATTGGACGAGCATTGTCTCGTCGTTCTCGAGACTGCGCAGCGTTCGGACAATGGCTTCAAAGGCTTCCCACGATCGAGCGGCCTTGCCACGACCGCCGTAGACGACGAGTTCGGCGGGGTTCTCTGCGACATCGGGATCGAGGTTGTTCATGAGCATTCTGAGGGCTGCTTCTTGGAGCCAGCCCTTCGTGGACAGTCTGGTCCCGCGCGGTGCCATGATCATCGGCGGCATCACTGCCTCCGTTCCATGGCAGCGGCGATCCCGCCACCTTCGATGAGTTGTGCAGCAGCTTCGATATCTGCACCAACCGGTCGATCGGCGACGAGCGGTGGCACCACGGTTCGTACCGCGTCGAGGATCGCCTGCGTACCGGGAGCCGGTTCGAGCGGGGCTCGTTGCTCGCATCCCTGGGCGGCACAGACGAGTTCGACGGCGATCACGTTTGCCGTGTTGCGCAGCACGTCGTTGAGCTTCCGTCCTGCGCCCCATCCCATCGACACGTGATCTTCCTGCGAACCCGAGGTCGGGATCGATTCCACTGAAGCAGGATGCGAGAGCACACGGTTCTCGGCGACGAGCGCCGCTGCGGTGTACTGCGCCAGCATGTACCCCGAGTCGACTCCTGGGCGAGTCGCGAGGAATGGCGAGAGTCCGTAGGACCGCTCCGGGTCGAGGATCCGGTCGGTCCTTCGTTCGGAGATCGATCCGAGTTCGGTCATGGCGATCGCAAGAAAGTCGAGGGCGAATGCGAGGGGCTGACCGTGGAAATTGCCTGCGGAGATCACGTCGCCGTCTTCGGCGAAGATGATCGGATTGTCGACCACGGAGCCGAGTTCCCGCTCGAACACCGCTGCAGCGTGGTCAATCGTGTCACGAACGGAGCCGTGGACCTGGGGGGCACAACGCAGGCTGTATGCGTCCTGCACCCGATGGGAGAAGTCGTCCTTGTGGCTCGCACTGATCGGTGACCCTTCGAGGAGGCCGGAGATGACTCGAGCGGAATGGATCTGCCCTGGGTGGGGACGCAACAGATGGACGCGGGCTTCGAAAGGCCGACTCGAGCCCATCAGCGCCTCGACGGAGAGGGCACAGGCGGCGTCGGCGGCATCGGCAAGAAGCCGAGCCCGATCGACGGCGAGGCATCCCTGGGCGAGCATGCCTTCCGTCCCGTTGAGCAGACTCAATCCCTCCTTCGGCTCGAGATGAATAGGCTCGAGCCCCTCGGCCTCGAGCACGCCGGCGGAGGGGACTCGCTCGCCATCGACGAGGAAGAAGCCCTCGCCGATGAGCGGGAGCGCAAGGTGAGCAAAGGGGGCGAGGTCACCGGAGGCCCCCACCGATCCCCGGTCGGGAACAGCGGGGAGCAGGTCGCGGCGGAGGAACTCGATGAGGCGCTCGACAATGGCCGGGCGGACGCCCGAATAGCCCTGGGCCAGTGTTCGGGCGCGAAGCAGCAACATCGCACGAAGCGTCGGCCGCTTGAGCAGATCTCCAACACCCGAGGCGTGGCTGCGGACGAGGTCGTACTGGAGTTCGGTGGCTTGTTCGGCCGGGATGCGCGTATACGAGAGTGCACCGAAGCCGGTCGTAATCCCATACGCCACCTCGTTGCTGGCGGTGATCGACTCAACCAGAGCCCGGGCGGGCGCCATTCGGGCGGCAAGATCCGGCCCGACCTCGACGTCGGCCTTCTGGTGAGCGACGGCGGCGACATCGGCGATGGTGAGTGGAGATCCATCGACGATGACGACCATGTCCCAGCTCCTCTCGTCACGATCGAGACCCGCGCGACCAGCCTACCGCGAGGCGACGTGGCGGACCTCAACCCCACCATTCCGCGGGCTCACAGCGCCGCATACGGGATCGAGAACCCAGGGTTCACTGCGCCACCATTCCGCGGGCTCACAGCGCCGCATACGGGATCGAGAACCCAGGGTTCACTGCGCCACCATTCCGCGGGCTCACAGCGCCGCATACGGGGTGGAGAACCCTGGGTACGCGGCTTAGAGAGCCTCGGCGAGGCGGCTCGCTTCTCGCTCCCGGAGGCCGACCCTCACCTTCAGCAGCTCGAGCTGTTGCTGCGCGAACATCTCGCCGCCCTTGATCGGATGGTCGGCCAGCCATACTTCGATGTCTGCCGCGATTTCCGGCTCCGAGCGGTTCGGGATCAGCTCGAGGATCCGACGCCCGGTCGCGGGCGGAATCTGTTCGAGCATTGCATCCCAGTTCTCCTTCATCAGTTCCCACACCCGAGGACCGGTCTCCCGCTGCCCGAGCATGAGCGCCACGACCCAGAACGCGTCTTGACGACGGATGTCCCCATCAAGAACCATCTGGAAGAGCTTCTCTGCCGCTACCCGGTCCGGCACAAAAGTCGCCGCTCGGAGGTACTTCACGACCTCCTGAGGGACATCAGAGCCATCCGAGATCTCGAGGAACCGTTCGAAGTCGTCGTAGGCGCCGTTCGCGGCCACGACACTCAGCGCCGCATTCGCGACCTCCGCATCTACCACACCTTCGGCAGACCAAGACTCCTCGAAGACCAACCGAGCCTTCGCTTGGGTCTCCGAATCATCGCCGAGGTTTCCGAGCGCCGTGATGAGCGTGCCCCGCAGCTTCCTGATCCGATCGTCCTCTCCCTCAGCCGGCGTCCACCCCATCAGTTCGGCCTTGTCGGCGACGAGGTCTCGCACGAACGCCTGGAGCGCCGGGCGAGCGTCGGGGGGCGCAATACGGTCGAGTTCGGCGAGCCCTGCGAGGATCCGCTGCCAGACATCGACCTCGGGCTCGTTGCCGAGCCCGGCGACGAGCCGCAGGTAATCGGCGGCGTCTGAGCCGCCTTTCAGCACATCAGCCCACGCGTCGGAGATCGCTGCATAGCGCTCTTCACCGCTGAGAGTCGACATCCGCTCTCGAAGCCCCGCACGCAGCTCGGGCGAATACGCCACGCGGTAGAACCCGTCGGCGCCTGCGTTGACGACAAGGTCCTCGCCGGCCGCAACGCTCGCACGCTCGCCTTCGATGAGCATGCGCTGCTCACCTTCCGACGACCGAACAACGACGGGAAGCTTCCACAGCCGGTCACCTTCGCCGAGGTAGCGGAACTGCTGCTGCGTGAGCGTGTAGTCGCCGGGCTCACCTTCAACACCAACCAACGGAAACCCGCCCTGGAAGATCCACGTGTCCATGATCTCCTTGACGGGCTCCCCCGAAGCAACGGCGAGCGCCGACCAGAGATCGTCTCCGTCGGTGTTCCCGTAGGCGTTCGCCTTCAGGTAGTTGCTCACTCCGAGACGGAACGCATCTTCGCCAAGGTATTGCTCGAGCATCCGGAGCACCGAGGCGCCCTTTTCGTAGGTGAGTGAGTCGAACATCGCATTCGCCTCTTCGGGTGATGCAACGGGGATCTCGATTGGTCGAGTCGCGGCAAGGGCGTCGGTTTCCATCGAATGGACGCGATCGGATGAGAACGTCAGCCACAGCTTCCAGTCGGGCCGGTAGGCGTCGATGCACTTCATCGACGCGAACGTCGCGAATGCCTCATTGAGCCAGATGCCGTTCCACCACTTCATCGTGACGAGATCGCCGAACCACATGTGAGCGATCTCATGGGCGATGACCTCGGCGACACGCATCATCTCGGTCTGCGTGGCCTTGCTGGGATCGACGAGCAGCGCCGTCTCCCGGTAGGTCACGGCGCCCATGTTCTCCATCGCACCCCATGCGAAGTCTGGGATGGCGATCTTGTCCATCTTCCCGCCCGGGTATGGGATGTCGTAGTACTCGGCGTAGTAGCGCAGGGAGTGCGCTGCGGCATCGAGCGCGAACTCGGTGAGGTCTCCCTTCCCCGGCGGGTAGACGATCCGGAGTGGGCTTCCGTCGACATCGATCGGATCGGTGACGTCGAGCTCACCAACGATGAATGCGACGAGATACGTCGACATCTTGATGGTGTCCACGAAGCGAACAGCGACCTTCCCGCCGCCGAGGTCCGTCCGCTCGGCTTCTGCACCGTTCGAGATCGCCGTCAGGCCGTCGTCGACGATGAGGGTGATTCCGTAGGTCGCCTTGAGGTCGGGCTCGTCCCAACACGGGAAGGCCCGGCGTGCCTCTGTCGCCTCGAACTGGGTCGTTGCAATCGTCTTCTCCACACCGTCCGGGTCGGTGTAGACGGAGCGATAGAAACCGCGGAGGTCGTCGTTCAGGATCCCATCGAAGGAGATCTCGAGCTTCCACACCCCCGTCGCAGCTGTCCCGTCGAGGTGAAGTGTCGACCGTTCGGCCGTCTCATCGGTCTCGACGGTTGTCTCCAATCGCTGTCCGTCGCTGTTGGACAGCGTCGCGCCGTGCAGCGTCAGCTCAGCCGTGTTGAGGACGATCTCGGCGACCGGCTCCACGACCGCAACGTCCACCACCACGTGCCCGTTGAAACTCGCATCACCGAGATCGGGGGTCAGCGTGAGTTCGTAGTGGCTCGGGATAACGGTGCGGGGCAGGCGGTAGTCGGCTTCGGACGGCACGGGGGCTCCTCTTCTTCGATCGGAAGGCAGGTGGATGGTACCGGTGCCCGGCGAACGGTCGATCATCGGTCATCCGAACGACCTTCGCTGGCAATGCTACGGAGGTGGACGTCGACTACTCGGCGTTCGCCGGCGCCTCGACGAGGCGGAGAACCCAGAGGCCGGTGTTGATGTCCGAGACGTAGATCAATCCGCTGCTCACGTCGACCGACCGAACAAGCGGCAGCTTGATGACACCATTCGGCGAAACAAACCGATCATGGGGATCGATTCCGGCAGGCGGGACGAACGAGGCGACTTCCGTCGGCTCGAGCGGGTTCGAGAGATCCACGACCCGCAACCCACCGGTCAGCCACGCGCTGTAGGCGTAGTGGCCTTCCGCGAGCGAATCTCCAACCGAGTAGATCCCAGCGAGAGAGACAAGTCCATCGGAGTCCGGCAGCGCATCCTCCACCGAGTACTTCGTGACAAACACCGGACGATCCTGCGTCCCGATGTCGAATATGGTCTGCACACCCCACGACTGCGCCACTTGATCGTCACCATCGTCGAGCGGGTCAAGATCCTCGTGGTTCACCACAAGCGTTTGGAGCTCGGCGCTGAACAGAGTCGATCCCGACTTCCCCTCCGAATGGCCGAGCGAACCCGTCCACCCCAGCGTCCGAGGTTGCTCGATCGTCGACACGTCGAGCACGACCACCCCGGCGTCCCACAACGAGACAAAGGCTCGCCGACCTTCGGGGTCGAGCGTGACGCCGCTCGCGTACAAGTCCCTGGGATCTGCACCGTCGGTAGCGGTGTCTCGGTCCACCGGATCTGCATCCCGCCGGAAGTCCCAATCCACGATATCGGCGGGGTTGGTCGGGTCGGCGATGTCGACGAAACGAACGTCGCCAACGCTGCGCATGTGATCGAGCAGCGAATTGGGTGCCGCTGCGGCAACAACCGCTCGACCTTCTTCCACCCACACGTCGAATCCCTCAACGCCCGCCGTGCCGGGTCCCGTTTCGTACGAACCGAGTGCTACCGGCATCGCCGGGTCGGAGACGTCATACGTCGTGAAGCCTCGGAAGGCTTCAGGGGCCGCCCCTTCACAGATTCGGTGCGCCACAACGGCGATATCGCCGACAAAGTGATCCGTCGCAATCGACCCGACCCACACCTGCTCGGTGCTGGTGCCTTCATAACCGCCGGCGATGACGCCGAGTCCCTCCGGATTCGCAGGATCTGCGACGCTGTACATCCGAACGCCGCTGGCGAGACACGTCTCCCCCACACCGATCGTCGCGAGGTAGGCGACATCGCCGTAGGCGCGAACGTCACCGTTGAAGCCTTCACCCGGGTCGATATGGCCGACAACCTCGATGCCGCTCACGACCGGATCGTCGCTGAGCTCAGGCAACACGTAGAGGGTGGTATCGGAGGAACGCCCGATGACAAACGGATAAGGATTCACTGCAGTCCAATCCCGCATCCGCAGTTCGAAGTGGAGGTGGGGACTCGATGATTCAGCGTTGCCGCTGTCGCCCACATAGCCGATCACCTGACCGGCAGCGACGCTGGCACCGACACCGATACCTTCGGCGATCCCGAAACCGAGGCCGTCATCGGTCCCCGGGGTGTCGTTGTTGAGGTGGAGATACCGGCTCCTCCACCCACCGGCGTGCGTGATGTCGATGTAGAACCCGGCTGACGGCGACCAATCAACGGCGCTGATTCGACCGGCAGCCGTTGCGAGCACGGGTGACATCTTCGGAGCGAAAAGGTCGCCGCCCTGGTGAAGCCTTTCCCCTCCGGCGCGGGCGGCGCCGAACGTGTCGGCGAACTGGCGAGGTGCGTCGATCGGGTAGACCAGCGGGAACGGCGGGGTGTAGGTGGCCGGAGGTTTTGCGTGCATCGCAGAACTCTGCGCAGGGGAGGAAACGCCGACCAGTGTCGAGGCGGCGACAAGCGCCAGCACCGCGAGGTGCACGATGTACCGATTCCATCCCGCCATTGGGCAAGCGTACTCCGTTCGGCTGGTTGAGCGTCGGTCGAATGCCATCGAGCGGCGGCTCCTCAAACGTCCGCCGGCGAGCCGGCCCACCTGAGCCGAGCCGAGCAACCGCACGACCACGGCTGCCGACTAGAGCTGGTTCTCGGTCTCGCCGGTCTCGACTGAGTCGATTGTCTCGCCGAGCAGAACCTGATCGATCGTGGTCATCAGCAGGTCTGCCGAAACCGGCCCGATGACCTTGCCGACCACAATGCCGTCACGATTGATGAAGAAGGTCTCCGGCAGGCCGGCGACCCCGTAGTCAAAGGCGGCTCGGGAGCCGCTGTCGATGCCGTACACCGTCTCAGGGCTCCTACCGAATCGATCGAGGAATCCAATCGCCTGGCCCTGATCATCGAGCGTGTTCACAGCGAAGAACGTCACCTCGAAGCCGGCGTAGTCGGCCGCAGCCGCGCTCAGGGCCGCATGCTCCTGCCGGCATCCCGTACACCATGACGCCCAGAAGTTGACCACCACCACATCCCCGAGATGATCCGCGAGGCGGACCTCCCCGGCTCCTTCAAGTTCGTCGAGGGCCAGATCGGGAGCAGGCTTGTCGATCAATGCCGAGCTCACCACCGTCGGGTCCGTTCCAAGGCTCCCGGCGAGCGCAACCCCGACGACGATCACCGCCAAACCTGCCACGATGACGATCCACACGATCTTGTTGCTCACGATCGCACCTCTTCCAGCATCAACTCGGCCTGAGCCCGCACATCGTCGGGCAGGTCGTAGGTGAGGAGCCGCTCGAGGGGTTCGATCGCACCTTCCACGTTCCCCACTTGGATGCGGACGTTTGCGAGATACCAATAGGCCTGTGGGAAGTCGGGCTCGATCGCGATGGCACGCACGATGAACGGCTCGGCAAGTTCCGCCTCGTCCGACAGGAACGTGAGCCATCCGACCCGCGCCAGCGCCGTGGCGTTGCCGGGTTCCTGCTCGAGCACCACCATGTAGTGCTCGAGCGCTCGTGAGTAGTCCCCGGCTTCGACGTAGCGATCGGCGAGGGCAAGCCGCATGCCGGGAATGTCGGGGTTCTGGGAGACGACGGCTTCCATCTCTTCGAGTCCGACCGACGAAAGGTCTCTCCCGCCGCCGCTCTCGAGCGCGGCCGTGGCGACTCCGTCGGTTGACTCCCCGGCTGGAGTGCGTTCCTGCAGCGAGAACACCGCGACCACCGCTACCGCGAGTGCGGCAACCCCGACGATGACCGTCCCGGCAACGGCACGGCTACGCGATCGCGGTGCAGGCCCTGTGCCGGCCGGCGTGTCCCCTTTCGGTGTCGCGACGTCGTCGAGCTGGGCTTCGAGGGCCACCCGTTCGCTCTGGTAGGCCGAGCGGAGCCGCTCGGCGGTTGCCTCGTCGAGTTCACCTGCATCAACCTGCTCGTCGACCTCGGCGAGGTCCCGATCGACTTGGTCGATCTGATCGGCAATCCGGGCGGCATTCACGACGGAACCTCTGGGCTGTCGCGTTCTTTGCGCTTCAGGCCATACACCGCAACACCTCCGACGACGGCAATGCTGAGCGGAACCACCCACAACGCGACGCCCCATCCGCTCCTCGGCGGGTCCAGCAACACTTGTTCGCCATAGTTGGCCACGAACAGTGCGACGATCTCGTCGTCGGTGCTGCCGCCCGCTATCTCTTCGTCGATGAGGAGACGCAGGTTCTTTGCGAGGTCCGTTTGGGATCCAGCGAGCGACTCACCGGCACAGATCGGGCACTTGAGCCGGACGGCAAGGTTGTAGGCGCGGGCCTCTGGGTCGGCGGTGACTTGATCGGTCGGCCAGAGCCCAACGACGATCACCAACGAGGCGACCAGTGGAACGATCAGCCACATGAGTCTTCGAGCGCGTTCAGGCATCAGCGTGCTTTCGCTTGTCACCCTGGTTGGACGTCGGTGTGCGCTTCCGAGGTTTCCGACCGAGGGCGAGCACCCCTCCGGCGACAATGACGAGGCCTCCGACCCACAACAGCCACTGAAGGGGAAACACAAGGACCTTCAGTCGGATGCCATCTTCGTTCGTGGCTGCGATGTTGAGGTACACATCATCGACCCACGTCGTCCACACCGAGGGTGTCGCGATGACCTGACCGAACTTGGTGTACTCGTGGAGTCGCGGTTCGAGCACCGCTCGCACGTCTGAGCAGCTCCGATCGAGGACGGCCACACGTGCACCAAAGACGTTCCGTTCGGGTTCGACTCGTGAGAACGGTTCGAGATACTCGACGCAGTAGTCATCAATGATGGCGGTCTCACCAACCGCGAGCGGCACTTCCGTGCGGATCGCCAGCACCGACGTGGTCGCGATCGCCACGACGGCCAGCGTGATCCCGATGTGTGAGATCTGTCCGCCCCAGTACCCCATGTCATTGCGGACCGTCGACAGGAGCGCAGACGGCCAGGGTCTCCCGCCGTTGTGCGATCGTGATGCCTGGTGAACGTAGAAGGCCACGATGTTGGCGATCACGAACCCGGCGAGTCCGACGATCGCGACGATGGAGACGGAACGCACACCAAGCACGACGGCGAGGGCGGCAGCAATGAAGCCGACATTCAACCCGACTCTGGTTCTCTGCCACAGGACCTTGCCGGTCTCGACCCGCCAGGGCGCAGTAGCTCCGGTCCCGATGGCGAGGAGGGCCAGGAAGGCGATCGGAACGGCAACTCGGTCGAAGAAGGGCCTGCCAACGGAGACCTCTCGCCCGGTGAAGGCTTCGACGAGGAGTGGATACATCGTTCCGAAGATGATTGTGAAGCCGAAGAGCGTCATCAGCAGGCTGTTGAAGAGGATGAAACCCTCACGGGAGAGGAGGGATTCGAGTCGCGGCGACGACGCGACGGTGCTTGCCCGCATCGCAAACAGTCCGAGGGACCCGAACAAGATGATCCCGAGGAAGATCAGGAGGGCGGGTCCGACGGCCGAGAGGCTGAAGGCATGCACCGACGCTACGACCCCGGAGCGGGTCAAGAACGTCCCGAAGATCGTCAAGGCGAAGGTGATGATGACGAGCACGAAGTTCCATGCCTGCAGCATTGAGCGTCTCCGCTGAACGATGGCCGAGTGGATGAACGCGGTTCCAGCGATCCACGGGAGGAGCGCCGCATTCTCGACGGGGTCCCATGCCCAGTATCCACCCCAGCCGAGCACCTCGTAGCTCCACCAACCTCCGAGGAGGATCCCGGCCGTGAGGAAGATCCAGGCCACGAGCGACCACCGGTGGGTGCGGTCGAGCCAGACCTTGGACCGCTCGGACCGGACCAGTGCCGAGATGGCGAACGCGAACGGAACCGTGAACCCCACATACCCCACATACAAGAGCGGTGGATGAACGGCCATCAGGATGTGGTTGGCGAGGAGCGGGTTCGGCCCGATGCCGTCGGCCGGTGCTACAGCGTCCCCGATAGGGAGCCATGAGGTCGCTGAACAGAGGCCGTTGCCGACCTCAGTGCAGATCGCGAATGGATTGGCGACCGTCGCCATCAGACCAAACCAAAACACGGCGACAGCACCCATGACGGCGAGGGCGAGCACGCCGAGTCCGTCACCCTTCTTGACACCCCGCCACACCAGCCACGTGAAGACCGAGAGCATCAGGCCCCACAGCACCACGCTGCCCTCGAGGGCCGCCCATCCTGCCGCGAGGAGGAACACGAATGGTGTGGCGATCGCGGTGTTCTTGGCAACGTAGGCGATGGTGAAGTCGTGCGTCAGGATTGCCAACTCGAGCGAGAGGAACGCGATGACGCCGCCGGCGGCGAGTCCGATGGCCGGGATCTTCAGCCCGCGGGGATCTGCGGGCGTCGCCTGTGAGGCGCGGATTCCAGCGATGACGAGCCACCCGGACGAGAACAGGGCAACAAGAATCGCGAGGAATCCGACGGCAGCGATCACGCCTGGTCCGATTCGTCCCCGTACGGATGCTCAGGATCGTACGAGCCGTCGTCCGAGGAGTAGTTCTCGTCGTGTTTGACGAGCATTGAATCCGAGTGGAATTCGGCACCGTCCCACGTCCCTTCGACGACGACGCCGATGCCTTCCTGGAAGAGCTGCTGCGGCGCTCCGAGGTACACAACGGTCACTGCTTCGCGCCCGTCGGTCACATCGAAGGTGACACCGGTCGTCGTGTCCGTGACGCTTCCCGGTACTACCTGGCCACCGAGGCGGAGCCGCGCTTCGCCCGGTTCCTGGTCGGCCAACTCGGTCGGAGTGTTGAAGTACACGAGGTTTGCGTTGAGGCTCACCATCAAGACGACAAGCACCACAACGGCGATTGCGGCGGGCACGATGAACTTCCAGTAGCGCTTCACTCGATTTCTCCAAGCGAACGGCGGGCGTTGCGGATGCGCAGTGCGATCGAGCCTGCGAATACCGCAAGGCTGCCATACGCCGCACCGTATGCAAGCGCGACCCAACCCCAGTCGCTCACGACGGCCCCCCAAGATCGGGTGCCGTGACCGCCTCACCTGCAACCGGTTGGTCAGCCGCCCGTTCGACGGCGTCCTGCTGGTCTTCGAGGTGGATGAGTTCGATGCGCTTCACCATGAGCGACACGTAGACGACCGTGAAGGCCAGCACGCCGACGATGAGTGCAACGAGCATCATCGGATCCTGGATCGCCGGGCCGTCCGGACGAATGATCGACGGAGGTTGGTGGAGTGTCCTCCACCACACGACGGAGAAGTGCACGAGCGGGATCTGGATTGCCCCGACCACGCCGAGCACGGCGGCCCGATTGGCACGGGCAATCGGATCGTCGGTGGTTCTCCGCAGGGCCAGATAGCCGAGGTAGACGAAGAACATGATGGCCGTCAGCGTCAGCCGCGCATCCCAGGTCCACCAGACGCCCCACGTCGGCTTCGCCCAGATCATGCCCAGGACGATCGCCAGACCCGTGAAGTACACGCCGATCTCCGCACTGGCTGTCGCAATGCGATCCCACCGGAGATGCCGAGTGAGGAGGTAGGCGACGCTGCCGACAAACGTGACGAAGAACGCGAGATACGCGAGCCAGGCCGCCGGGACGTGGACGTACATGATGCGGACGAGATTGCCCTGCACGTCGTCGGCCGGGCTGACCATGGCGAGCGTGAAAGCTGTTGCGAGGGACAGCACGATTGCCGCCCACGGCCACCAGCGATTACGCGTCTGCGCCGTCATCAGGTCTCCTGTAGAGGTCGGGCGGTCAACACCCCGATGATGGCCACGACCAGCACAACCACGACCATCAGCAGTATCCACGAAACGATACTGTGACCAAGCCGCAAACCCTCGTACGACTGGGTGGCCCCGAGGAGCAGCGGGATGGAGAGTGGTGCCACAAGGAGAGGGACGAGCGCGGTGCCGGCGCTCGTGCTGTTGACGATGGATCCGGTGAGTGTTCCAAGAAGCGCGAGCCCGATTGCGGCAATCAACACCGTGAAGATCAGCCACGGAATTCCGATGAGCGAAATGTCATACAGTCCGACGGCGACGATACCCACCACAACCTCAAACACCACCAGGAGGAGTGCCGCTGCCGCGGATCGGCCGACGAATCCCGCTGCCGGATCGAGGCCGAGCAGCAACGATGCGTCCTGCTGAGGAAGTGTCTCGCTCGATGCCTTTCCGACGGCGACGAGGACGCCGAACAACATCACAATCACCCAATACATCCCCGGCCCGATCTCACGAAGCAGCGCTGCATCGGTTCCGACGGCAAGAGGGACCAGAAGCAATGCAATTGCCCCGAATGGGATGGTGATCCACAGAACGTCGCCACGTCGCCGCTCGCGCAGGAGGTCCCGTCCGCCCACGGCCTTGACCTGCTGCCAGAATCCGGTCGTCACGTCAACGTACCCCCGGCGAGTTCAACCGACCGGTGTGCGATGGCGTTGATCCGGTCCCGGTCGTGCGAGACGACTACCACGGCCCCGCGCTCCGCGGCCTTCCGTTCGATCAACCCTTCAACGAGATCCACAGCGTCGCGGTCGAGCGCCGAGTGGGGTTCGTCGAGCAAGAGGAGCGATCGGTCAATCATGAGCTCCCGTGCAAACTCGGTGCGGCGCTGCATCCCGTGGGACGAGGCCCCGGCTCGGCGATCGACGGCTCCGGCGAGTCCCACGGCTCCAAGCGCCTCGTTGGCTCGTTCGGTCGGCACACCAGCGACGTGAGCGGAGTATCTGAGATTCTCGCCCAATGTGAGTTCTGGGTAGAGACCCGGGACATGCCCGATCATGCCGATCCGCCGGCGCACGTCATACCGCTCCGATGTCGACAAGTCGGCGCCGAGCACGGTTCCGTGGCCTTGCGCCGGGCGAATGAGTGTGGCAATGAGGCGGAGCATGGTGGTCTTGCCCGCGCCGTTCGCTCCGAAGAGGCCGACCACCTCCCCCGCGACGATCCGGAGATCGACGTCTCGGAGGATCTGCGTCGATCCGATCCGAACGCCGACCCCGCTGAGCTCCACGAGAGGTGTCTCGGTCACGGTCCGGAAGTGTACGGACGTCATGCGGGCTGGCGCGACCGGGTCTCGGTCTTATCAGAACAATGCCGAAAGTGGGAATACCCCCTAGGGGTATTAATGTTCTCCTGGGAGACCGATTACGAAACGGAGTATGAACCGCATGGCAACGATCAACCTGACGAAGAACACCTTCGAGGAAACCATCCTCAACAATGATGTTGTCCTCGTCGACTTCTGGGCCGACTGGTGCGGCCCCTGCAAGATGTTCGCCCCGACCTACGAGACGGTGTCGGAGAAGTATCCGAACGTCGTGTTCGCCAAGGTCGATACCGAGGCCGAGCAGGAGCTCGCCGGATACTTCCAGATCCGCTCGATTCCCACACTCATGGCCTTCAAGGAGAAGATCGGTGTCTTCTCCCAGCCGGGTGCCCTCCCCGAAGATGTACTCGAAGACCTCATCGGCCAGATCGAAGGCCTCGACATGGACGCCGTCCGCGAGGAGATCGAGAACGCCGGTGACGATCACGACCATGACCACGAAGGTCATGACCACGATCACGCCGACTCAAGCAACTGAGCAGCCGACGAGCTGAGTAGCCGAGGGCCGGGACCGTTGTCCCGGCGCTCGTTTCGTTCCGGGTCCCGTGAACCGCCGGGGGACCTTGGGGCTCCCGGTCGCCGGGGTGTTGTCGGAGATGTATGGCACCATCCGTTTGCCGGCACGCCCGACGGACGGGGAGAAGATGCAGGATCGGCACAGCTCGTATGGAACAGCGGAGTACTGGGACAAGCAAGCAGCTTCGTTCGATGACGAGCCCGATCACGGACTGACAACCGATCGGGTCCGAACAGCGTGGTCACGACGACTCGCCGCATGGCTGCCGGACAAACCCAGCACCGTCGTCGACCTGGGGTGCGGCACGGGGTCGCTCTCTGTCCTTGCGGCTGAGGCAGGACACGAAACCATCGGCGTTGACTTGTCTCCCGCGATGGTGGAACGGGCTCAACTCACGGCACGGCCGTTGGACCTACCGGTTCGAATCGTCGTCGGGGATGCCGCCAAGCCGGACCTCGCGCCCGGCACATTCGACGTTGCGCTGGTGCGGCATGTCGTCTGGGCACTGCCCAACCCCGATGAGGCACTTCGCCGATGGGCTGCCCTCCTCAAACCAGACGGCCGCCTGATAGCGATCGAGGGGCGATGGGGCTTCGGAAGGATCACGGCGACAGACCTGATCGCCGCCCTCGCCCCACTCTTCGGTCAGGTTGAACACCACCCGCTCTCAGGCGACGCTGAGCTATGGGGAAAGAGGGTCGACGACGAACGGTATGTGGTCATCGCGACGGGACCGAGACGGAATAGCAAGTAGCAGGAAGCCGAGACACGAGACCGGAAGACTGAACACAAGGACCAGGTCAAGCCTCAAGTCTCGGGTCTCAAGCCTCGGATCTCAAGTCTCAAGTTTCGGGTCTAGCGTCTCACTTCCCGACCACCAGATCCGCGATGAGGCGTTGGGCTTCGTCGAGGTTCTCGCGGTGCACCATCACGTTGAGTCGATAGGCACCAACCATGCCAGGTTCGGTGATCACCGAAGCCGGGATGTCGGCGTCGCTCAACCGACCCCACGCCTCGTCGGCAAGGTCACGATCGGTGAACAAGGCGGCCGTCACGAGATCGTCAGGTTTCGCCATCAGCCCTCCGCTCCCCCGGTGAAGTTCCACGACCCGAGACGCATCGTCGGCACGTACATGATGCCGGGGGCGAACTCCGAATCGGCGAACCGGGCATCGTCGCCGAGCCCGAGGATCCTGCCCGCACCCAACGCATCAACAAACGATTGGGTGAAACGCATGTTGGTCACAGCATCGGTGATCCGGCCGTTCTCGATCATGAACGTACCGTTCCTCGTCAGGCCGGTCACGACCATCGTCTTCGGGTCGAGGATGCGGCAGTAGTTGAACGCAGACACGTAGATCCCGCGCTCAACACTCGCGATCAGCTCATCGACCGACTGGTCGCCGCCCCCCACGAAGACGTTCGTCGGAATCGGGCCCCAACTCTCCGATCCGGTGACGTCGTTCCCCGTCGAAGAGACGCCGGACTTCTTCGCCGTCTTGCGATTGTGGGCAACTCCCTTGGTGACGCCATCCACCACGAGATCAAGATGGCCCTTCGGTGTCCCCTCGGTGTCGAACGGGATACCCATCGCTCGCGGATCGGTGACGTCATCCCACAACCGGAAGGACTCATCGAACTGCTGCGACCCCAACGCGACGAACGACTGGCCCTCCGAGAGCATCTTGCCGTTGAAGCCGTAGAACCCCAGGAAGACGGCGACCGTTGCGATGGCCTCGGGTGAAAGAACGACTTCGTACTCCCCCGGTTTCGTGTCAAATGGTGCCGCTGAATCAACCGCCCGACGAGCGGCGAGTTCACCGATGCTGGCGCCGTCCAGATCCCCGATCGCCACCGAGGCAGCATGGGCAGTGCCGGCCGACGTGCCGGTTTGATGGATCCCATCGATGATGGCGCTGGTGTGTCTTCCGGAGACCGATTGACCGGCCGAATTGGCGAAGGCCTCAGTTCGACCTTCGGTTTGGCAGTAGCCGGCAGCGAGCAAGCCATTCCCAGCATCGACAAACGCCCGGACGAGCTCCGCCCGCGCTCCTGGTGAAGCGCCGTACGTCGCATCGTCGGCGTGCTCAACAGCAGGGGTCGCGGCGGGTGGCGCAAGGCCCGGCCAGTCCGCGTCGACCGGCTGCAACGCCGCGGTCTCGAGCGCGGCCTCCACGAACGCCTCTAACGACTCTCTGCTGGTCGTCGTGGTCCGAGCCGACGCGACCCGCCCATCGACGGCAACTCGCAGGCTGATGGCCTCTCCCACCTCGGCGACGTTCTGGTGGATGAACGAGTTCGCAAACCGGGTCAGCGCCAGGTTGCCGTCCGATGCGGCAACTTCGGCTTCCGCACGGTCTCCGACGAGGTCGAGAACCTGCTCAGCGAGGTCAACAGCCCGGCTCATCCTCGCACCCCCACTCGTACGTTCTTGAATCTCGCGGGCGCCGCCGAGTGTCCGGTGTGCGCAACCTGCATCGGCTGACCCTTGCCGCAGTTGGGCGTTCCCCAGTGAATCCACTCATCACCGCCGGCGAGCCGATCGAGGCTCCCCCAGAACACGGGCCCGATCCCGGTGTAGGTCGGGTTCTTGAGCATGCGGCCCAGTCTGCCGTTCTTGACCTCCCACGCGATCTCGGTCCCGAACTGGAAGTTCAGTCGCTTGTCGTCGATCGACCAGGATCGGTTTGTTGCCATGTACACGCCGTCTTCCGTGTCGGCGATGATCTCTGCGAGTGAGGAGTCGCCGGGCAGGATTCCGACGTTCGTCATCCGGACCATGGGCAGCCGGTTGTACTCGTCGCCGCGAACCATCCCGCCGGGTGGCAACCCGGCTATCGCGGCAGAGTCTCGGCCGGAGAGCACCCCAAGCCAGATCCCGTTCTTCACGATGTCGACCCGCTGTGCCGGCGTGCCCTCGTCATCGAATCCGAAGGTGCCGAGTGCTCCGGGCAACGTGGCGTCCGCCGTGATATTCATGAGGTCGGAGCCGAACTTGAACGTCCCGAGAGTGGGGAGTTCGAGATGCGACGTCCCGGCGAAGGCGGCTTCCCAACCGAGGATCCGATCGAGTTCAATTGCGTGCCCCACCGACTCGTGGATCTGCAGCGCAAGCTGTGATCCTTCCAGGATGAGGTCGGTCTCACGTTCCTCCATCTCGTCCGCCGCGAGCAGCGCAGCCGCTTCCTCAGCGATCCGACCGGCATTCCCGGCATAGTCCCACTTGCGGACGGCTTCGTAACCGCCGGTCTCGTACTGGCCGAACGACTGTGGGTAGGAACGACGCTGGCTCTCGCGTTCGCCAAGCGCCGTCGCATCGAAACCCCCACCGGACTCGACGATATGCTGGTGGATGCGATGGCCCTGGGACGAGACAAACCACTTGTTGGTGTCGTAGAACGTCAGGTTTCCCGTGGCGATGGCGATACCCTCGACCTCCTGCATCGTCTTGGTGACGTCGATCAGAAGGTCGACCTTCTCGGATGTTGGGACCGTGAACGGGTCCTCGACATAGGGCGTCTCATAGGTGGCCTGGACCACGTCGACATCGGCGAACTGCATCGGATCGCCGGGCACCACCGCGCTCGCCCTCGCGATTTCGGCAGCACGTTCACCAGCGGCCGTCGCTGCACGACGCGTCAAGTCGGCAGTAGCGAAGAACCCCCAGGAGGAGCCGATCAGCGCGCGGACCCCCACCCCAGCCTGTTCTGAGCGGTCGAGCGATTGCACCGCCTGATTCTGAACGTCGATCCCTTCCTGCTTCGACACCACAACGCGGGCATCGGCGTACGTGGCCCCGGCAGCGAGCGCACCTTCCACAGCAGCTTCGGCAGATTCATACATGCCGGCAGAGTAGTGACCTGGCCCTCACCGTGGACATCGAGCCCCCGGTCACGGCTTGTTCAGACTGCAGCTGTACATGTCGGAAGGCGCTGCTCAGGGTTTGGCTTTGCCGCTACTTGCGGACCGGGTTTGGCAGGGCGACCGAGTCGACGACCAGGGTGTACGAAGCTGGGACGTTTGCTATGAAGGCACACTGCTCGAGCCCCACACATGCCGTTCCGCAGGCCCCGCCCGAGCAAGCGACGGCCTCGCCGGCTCCGGGATCCTCGGCGGGTGAGAGCCGTCCCTTGGCAACCAGAACGCCGATCATTCCGGAGAGCGCCGATTCCGAGACGCCGACCCTTCCCGCGAGATCAGCCGATCGAATTGGGCCACGTACCTCACGGAGTTCGGCCAGCAACGCGTCGAGCACGGTCGTCACAGTCCGATCACCCTGGCCCCCTGGAACACGACCACCGCAAACACCCATGCGATGGCCGTCTGGCCGACGATGCTGAGCCACATCCACCGGGTGCCCGTCTCCTGCCGGATCGCGGCCACCGCGGCCATACACGGCGTATAGAGGAGGACGAATACGAGGAATGCAAGAGCGGCAGCAGAACCGTGGCCACCACTCGACTCCTCGAAACTGGTGCGAATCGAGGCCATGAGGCTCGAGGGTTCTTGGGCCTCCTCAGCATCGGTGAGGTCGATCCCGATGATCCCCGGTGTGGCCCTCAATGCCCCCACAATGGCACCGACAAAGCCGGTTCCGATCTCGCGAGCTGAGTCGCCGATCGAAGGGTCCGGCCCGGAGGTTTCAGCGTCGTCGACGCCGTACACCTGGGCCATCGTCCCGACGACGACCTCCTTGGCGACGAACCCGGTGAGGAGAGACCCGGCCGCCTCCCATGTTCCGAATCCGGCCGGTTCGAACGCGGGGGCGACAACACCGGACACCGTGGCGAATGCGGAATCGTCGACTTCGGTGTCGGCGAAGCCGCCACTCCCACCAACCGGGATCGACATGAGGAACCAGACGACGATCATGGTTCCGAAGATGATGGAACCGGCGCCGCCGATGAACGCCGTGACTCTCGTCCAGGTGTGAAACCAGATCGTCCGAGGCGTGGGCAGCCGATAGGGCGGCATCTCCATGATCGTGGGTGCATGCGATGTCACCGGCAGCAGCGTCCGCTTGAGCACGAGCCCGATGGTGAGCGCAACCAGGATGCCGAGGAGATACATCGCGAATACGACAAGACCTGCGTAGTTGGGGAAGAACACGGCCGATATCAGCACGTACACCGGCAGGCGCGCCCCGCAGCTCATGAACGGCACGAGGAGGCTGGTGAGCACTCGATCTCGTTCATCTTCGAGGGTTCGCGTCGCGTACACAGCGGGGACGGTGCACCCAAACCCGACGAGCATCGGCAGGAAGGCCTTCCCCTGGAGACCGACACCGCGCATCACGCGATCCATGACGAAGGCCGCACGCGCCATGTAGCCGGTGTCCTCGAGAAACGCGAGTGCGAGATACAACGCCATGAGGATGGGGACGAAGACCAGCACAGCGCCGACACCCGGGATAATGCCGTCAACCACAAGACTCTCCACCCACGTCCCGCCCAGCCCCACCATCGAAACGAGGCTTTCCCCAAAATGAGCGATCGGCCCCGAGACGGCCTCATCGATCCAGTCGAGGAATGCTCCTGCGATGTCGGTCGTGATCTTGAACACGGCCCACATCAACGCAAGGAAGATCGGAATGCCGAGGTAGCGATTGGTGAGCACGGCATCGATCCGGTCAGTGCGATCGCGCGAATGGTGCGTCGACTCGCTCGTCGCAGCGCGGGCAATCGTGTTTGCGGTCTGGAATCGAGCCGCGGCGATCGCAGTATCGGCGCTATCGCCGAGCTCGCGACGCAGGCCCTCGAGAAGCCGGTCCCGGGTGACGATCAACTCGGCCCCACCTTCAAGCGATACGAGCGGCTCCGCAAGGCCCGGGTCCTCGTCGAGGAGCGCCGTGGCCAGCCATCGCGACGCATACCGGGCGTTCACCTCCGGTGCCCGTTCGATCTGACCAACGAGGCGATCGATGGCAGATTCGATATCCGGACCGTAGTCGACGACGAATCCGCTCATCGTGACTCCTCACGTACGCACGTCGCAGCAATCACCTCACGCAGTTCATCGAGACCCTTGCCCGTTCTCGCCACCGTGGCAATCGCTGGCGCTTCCAGTCGGTCCGTCAACACACTGGGATCGATCTCGAGTCCACGCGATCGCGCAACATCGCTCATGTTCACCGCAACCACCGTCGGAACGCCGATCTCGAGGACCTGGATCGCGAGGTACAGATTCCGCTCCAGGTTCGCGGCGTCCACAACAACCACGGCACCGTCGGGTTCGCCACCGACGAGGAAATCCCTCGCAATCATCTCCTCGGGTGAGGAGGCATTGAGGCTGTACGTCCCCGGCAAGTCGACGAGGTCAAACTCGTCACCATCGTGGGTGAAGCGGCCGTCGACTCGTTCAACGGTCTTGCCCGGCCAGTTGCCGACGTGTTGCTTCGCTCCGGTCAGCATGTTGAAGATCGACGACTTGCCGGTGTTGGGATTCCCCGCAAGGGCAACAACTCTCGGGTTGGTCGACGAGTCGCTCATTGATCGTCCACTCTGACAAGGATCGCGTCGGCGTCTCCTCGTCGGATTGAGATCCTGGAGCCCATCACGGCGAATTCCACAGGGTCGCCAAGCGGGGCCACGCGGATCGCCGTGACCTCCACTCCAGGGATCAGGCCCATCTCGACGAACCGACGACTGCCGTTGCTCGACGGGAAGTGCACGACGGTGGCCGATCGGCCCATCGGGAGCTCGCCGAGCGTGATCGTCTGAGGCGTCATCGAGCGCTCACCACGATCCCGGACACCAGATCGACCGCGAGGTGAGAGGTTGTGTCGCCGACCGAAACCAACCGATCGCCGGCTCCGCCGACACCGATGACCTCGACGTCGGCTCCCGGAACAATCCCCTGCGTCTCCACGAACTGGCGAGGTTCGTCTGGGAGATTCACGCCCACCACCGACCGGCGCTGCCCGGCAGGGACTGCGTCGAGACGCACCGTTGGAGGAGGTGCCGGCGTGCTCTCGCCGCCAGGAATCGAATGGCCGCGCGGTCCGGACGCAGGATCGCCGAGGTAGCCCGAGAGGAGATCTGCCACGTCATCCGGGGTGATGTGCTCGAGATCACAGGCGACCTCGTCTGCACGTTCGGGAGTCAGACCGAGCTGCTCGGACAAGAAAACACCCCAAAGGCGCCGCCTGCGGAGTATCGACAATGCCACCACTCGGCCTGACTCCGTGAGCGTGACGCCCTGATACGGTTCATACTCCAGATATCCACGGCCAGCGAGCTTGCGAATCATCTGGTTGGCCGAAACACCGGAAACATCAAGCTCGCGGGCCGCGTGCGATACGGGGACCGGCTCGGGATATCCATCCTCGACCGCGCGAGCGATCGTGATGAGATACATCTCCTCTGCTTCTGACGTGTGCTGAATGTGTTGAACCATACCTACGGAATCTCACACCAAATGTTTAGGTACGCCTCATCATAGTCCCTTTCCCGAGGCACCCATCCGCCGACCACCGTTCCAATTGCCACTCGACGCCGATACCATCCCCATCGCAGGGATTCACCAGATACCGGGAGTCACCACATGCGCCAGTTCCTCCGCTCGAAGATTCACCGAGCCACGATCACCCAGACCGACCTCCACTACGAAGGCTCCCTGACCCTCGACCGCGACCTGATGGATGCAGCGTCGATCGCCGACCATGAAGTCATTCATGTGGTCAACGTCAACAACGGCGAGCGGTTCACGACCTACGCAATCGAGGGTGCGCAAGGCTCGGGAGTCGTTGGCCTCAACGGTGCCGCCGCGCGGCTCGGACTGCCCGGGGATCTTGTGATCATCATGACGTTCCAGTACGCCGACGTTCCGGACGGCGCCCCGGCGCCCACACCGATCGTGATACCAGTCGACGGGGACAACCGGGCCATCGCGTCGTAGCCTCCGCCCGATCTGCGAACTCGGCCGTACACCGGCTGGTTGGCCCCGCGTCGCTCGAAGCTCTTCCGAAGCGAACCGCACACGCATAGGGTCTGACCGATGCAGAGCCTCATTGGAACCTGGCGACTTGTGGAATGGACGTTCACCGTCGACGACTCGCGGCCGACGCGGCCTTGGGGCGGAAACCCGGGCGGGCTCCTGACCTACACCGAGGACGGCCGCATGTCGGCCTCGCTGATGAGCCACGGGCGACCGGCAGCACCTACGCGGACCCTCAGCGCCGCTCCCATCGACATTCGAGCGGCCGCAGCCGCCGGATACCTCAGCTATGCCGGTTCCTACTCGATGGATGGCGACGACGTGCTCCACCACATCGAATTGAGTCTCATGCCGAACTGGGTCGGCACAACGGAGCGACGACTGATCGAATGGGTCCCGTCCGAAGACGGGTTCGACCTCATCCTGTCGACCCCACCGACGACGACGGACGGCGGACGGATGGCGGTCAACCGACTCCGATGGGAGCGCATACCCCTCGACGTACCGATCCCCGAGCTCTGATTGACGGCGCACTGAGTTGCTGAGCATTAGCCTCGGGATCGCGCCAATCCTGACGCCGGGGGCTAGATGACGAGTTCGAGGGAGACTTCAGTTGTTTCTCGCTCCGGCGTGCAAACTCGCACACTCCGGCCGTGGAGAGTGGTCGTATGGCTGATCGTCCTGATCCTGATCCTTGTCCTTGCGTTCTACGCAATCGGGGGTTGGTACTTCTCGGGCGAGATCTACTCGGGCGCTCTCCAAGTGCATGCTCCGGAGGCCGGGGACTTCGATATCACGCTTGACCGCGGCGAGGCGGAGACACTCGTGTTGCGCGGTGACGACAACGCGGTGAATCTGCTCGACGACGGCCGCTTCGGCTTGATGTGGGAATCCGGCGAGAGTCTCGTCAACGGCATTCTCAGTTCCGATAGCGCGGGCGGACAATCGACGGTCTACCGCACACGCGTCCCCGACAAGCCAATTCCGGCACCTGGGTCCGCGGTGCGGCTCGATTCTTACATCTGGTCCGGTGACCCTCAGACGGCACTTGGGATTCCCTTCAGCGAAATCACGTACCAAGTCGAGGGAGGAAGAGCCGACGCGTGGTACGTGGAGGGATCGTCGGATACGTGGATGATCTTCGTGCATGGAAAGGGGGCACCCAAGAACGAAGCCTTGCGGCTGCTCCCTCTCGCCGTGGACCGCGGCTACCACGCGATGGTCATCGACTACCGCAACGATCCAGGGGCACCACCCGACCCGTCTGGCATCTACCAGTACGGCGTAACAGAGTGGAAGGACGTCGCGTCGGCCGCACGCCACGCACGATCCTCCGGCGGACGCAACGTGATCATCGTCGGATACTCGATGGGCGGCTCAAACGTGCTGTCATTCCTCCTCGAGTCGCCGCTTCGGGCTCAGACAGTGGCCGTCATACTCGACAGCCCGGTGCTCAACCTCGGAACGACCATCGACCATGCCGCAGACCAGACATACCTGCCGCTGACACCGGTGCCGGTGCCCCGAAGCCTGACGTCCGTTGCTAAGTGGATCGCGGGATGGCGATACGGCATTGACTGGAACGACACCGACTACGTGACGAGGTCGCGCGATCTCCAGACACCGATGCTCGTCATCCAGGGCACCGGCGATGAGACCGTTCCGTCGGAGCCCGCCAACGAACTCGCTCGCCTCCGCCCGGATATCGTGACGCTGTCGACACCGTCGGGAGTCGGTCATGTGCTGGCATGGAACGCCAACCCCGACGACTACGAAACCCTTGTCACCACGTTCCTGGACAACATCGGCGTCTGACGGCGGGAACGTAGCCCTCGCTCAGACCGCTGCAGTGACGATCCACCCTACGGCTGATAGCCGGAATCCGTTGGTTCGGCTTCAACTCGGCGTCGGAACATCCAGAGGTCCGCCACATTCGTACCGGTCGGGCCCATAACGATGAGGTCGCCGGCCGCGGCGAGGAACGGATAGGTGTCGTTGTCGGCAAGCGCTGCGAACGGATCGAAGTTCGCTGCGAGACCGCGCCCAATCGTGCCCCCGTCGACGACCCCGCCCGCCGCGTCGGTCGGCCCGTCGATCCCGTCCGTGCCTCCGGCCAAGAAGGTCGCCGGCCGCCCATCGATCTCGAGGGCGGCGGCGAGGGCCGCCTCCTGGTTGCGCCCTCCCCTCCCGGAGCCGCGCACCGTAACCGTCGTCTCGCCGGCGAATATCAACACCTCGTCACCGTACGACGCGGTCGACAGGGCCGCTACTGCCGCCTCCCGCGCCTCTCCCGTGTGGCGGGTCGACACGATCCGGGCCGGAACCTGCTGCGAATGCAGATAAGTCGCGGCGGCCTCTGCCGCAACGGCGCCACTTCCGATGACCACCACTTCGTGACGCACATGCGGTTGTTTGGGAGTCTCCTCCACGAGTCCGCGGCGACCGCGCTCGAGGTGGCCGAGAACGCGACCGGACAGGCGGTCAAAGATCCCATGGCGCTCAACAACGGCAAGGGCGTCACCAAAGGTCGTGGGATCGGGAACTGTCGGGCCGGAAGCGATGACGTCGAGCGGATCACCCACCACATCGGAGAGGACGAGGGTGATGAGGCGTGCCGGGACGGCCGCTGCTGCGAGCCGCCCGCCCTTGATCGCCGACAGGTGCTTCCTGACGATATTCGTGTCGCTGATGTCGGCTCCGCACTCGAGCAGGGCACGGTTGGTTTCGATCAGGTCATCGAGGTCCAAACCCCGCGCCGGTGCGGCGAGCAGGGCCGAAGCCCCACCGGAGATCAGACACACCACGACATCCTCCGGACCTGCAGAAGCCGCCAATTCGAGCGCGCGGCGTGCGCCGGCGGCGCTCCCCTCGTTAGGTATCGGGTGGCCACCGACGATCAACGGAAGCGGCGCTTCGCCGTGATCTGGCGCCACGATCACCCCGTCGGCAAGGTTCACGACGGCAGCGAGTCCGCGGGCCATCGGCACAGCGGCCTTCCCTACGGCAATTGCGGTCACCCGGTGGGCATGCCGAAAGTCGAGGTTCTCCGCGGCACGGGTGGTCGCGGCCTCCGGCTCAACGCCGGCTATCCCGGCACGGAATGCTTCGAGGAGGAGCGTTCGGTCGTCCATGCCTTCAAGGTAGTCGGCCGGGCGGGTTCGATGCGATCTGTGTTATCTCAGGCGCGGGCGAACCCCGCAGGTGGGAGGAGGCTGCGGGGTTCGCTTGGAGCCGGACCGGTCAGGCGTCGGTGGAGGAAACCCGATCCGCAGCCCGACGTTCGTGGAGCGGTTCTCCGAGTTGCTTCAGCTCGTCTTTGGTCAGCTGACCATCTGCGAGGAACTCCGCTGCGGGACCGTCGGGGTCATTCAGCGGATGATCGTCGGGAAGCTCTGCAAGCTCCGTTGCGTCGATCACTCCGTCCTCGAGGAGCCCACCCATGGCGAAGCCGCGCTTGAAGCCGCGCTCGAATCGGCCGGGGTTCTCCGAGCGCCAAGCTTCCATCTCGGCACGCACTTCCTCGTATCGAGCCTCGAGGGCGGCCTTGACGGCGTCGGCGTCGCCCCGTTCGAGCGTCCCATCGGCGACCAGATCCGCAAGGACCTCATCCACGATCTCGCCGGGCCTCAGAAAGTCCGGCCTCCCGTCGGTGGGCGCCTCGGCCGTTGGGGCCTCGGTGGTCTGTGCAAGCGCGGGCCCGTTGACAATGGCTGAGGCGGTGAACGCCCCGGCCACCAGAACACCGGCGGCTGCAATGGAAACGAAGATCTTCTTCATATCTATCTCCTTTCTTCGTCCATGAGGGCAGTGTCGGGTTTGGACATCAGCGATATGTGAGCCGCGTCTGAGAAGGAGGTGAGAGGCGAGACTTGAAAGGTGAGGCGTGAGACATGAGACATGAGACTCGCTTCGGGCCTCATGTTCGCGACGCTGGCTCCCAGGCCGCCCCCTCCCGCCGTCGGGCTCGCTACGTGGTGGGCAGATCGAAGCCGACGATGGCTCCGCCACCCTCGCCTGGCTCGACAAACACCTCACCGCCGTGGGCATCTACTACCTGTTTCACGATCGAGAGGCCGAGGCCGGAACCCGGCATGGACCGGGCGGCGGCCGAGCGGTAGAAACGGTCGAACACCTGGTCGCGGTCGGCAACGTCGATCCCGGGACCGTGATCCCGCACCGAGACGCGACCATCGGCGACCCTCACATCGATTGGTCCGTCGTCGGCGCCCCACTTCACCGCATTGTCCAGGAGGTTGTCGACAGCACGCGAAAGCGCCGCCGGGCGACCCTGAACCGGACTGGGCTCCGCATCGAGCCGGATCTCGACATCAAATCGACGAATAGCCCGCTCGACACATGATGCGACCGCCTCGTCGAGGCGCAAGGCCTCGGTCTGCCCCTCCGTATAGCGATCGGACGCGAGGTCCACAACCTCGCCGACCAGCAACGACAGGTCTTTGACCTCGGCATCTGCTGCCGAGATCAGCTCAGAGCGCTGCTCGTCTGTCAGGCCAGGCGTTCGGCCGAGCAGTTCGATATTCGTCCGAAGCGCAGTGAGCGGTGTGCGAAGCTCGTGGCCCGCATCGCGAACCAGCCGCTGCTGTTCCTGCCTGCTCGTCTCAAGCGCGGCGAGCATGGCGTTGAACTCCGCCGCAAGGCGACCAACCTCGTCGTTGCTCATGATGTCGATGCGAGCAGCAAAGTCCTGGGTCTCAGCGACGTGTTCTGCGGCTTCGGCCAATTCGTCGATTGGCTTCAGGGCACTCCTGGCAATGAGCAGACCGGCGCCCGCGGCGAGCAACACTCCCACCGCGCCGAAGACGAAGAGGGCTGCGGCGAGGCCGGCGAGCGTTGCGTCAACTTCGGTGAGCGGGCGGGCGATCTGGACGGTGCCGAGAAGACCGGATTGAACGGTGGCCATCCTGACATGCACACCGTCGATGTGATCATCGGTCAGTACCGCGGTCCCTGCGGCCACATCGGGATCAGCCGGGGGCAGGACGGCTTGCCCTTCCGGGACGAGAACCTCGCCGGTCGAGAGCGTCACCTGGTAGTACACAGTGTCGAAAGCCGATCCTCGGCCGCCGAATCCGAAGATACCGAACCCTCGCCTCATCGGCCCTTCCGAGCCAATGATTCCCCTCGGATCATCCCCAAGCCCTTGAATTGCCACGGCTCGCTCGATGAGGCTGTCATCGACCTCGGAGCGCAACTGCTGCCTCGCCACAACGAACGCCGCTGCCGAAACAAGGACAACAGCAACCGCGACGGCGACAGCCGCCACGACTGAGATCCTTGTCCTGAGCTTCACCACGGCCTCCGATGTCGTCTATGAATCGTCGCGCAACGTGTAGCCAACGCCTCGCACCGTGTGGATCAGGCGCGAGGCGCCGCCGGCCTCGGTCTTCCTTCTCAGATACCCGACGTAGACGTCAAGCGAATTCGATGACGTCTCGAAATCGAAGCCCCATACGTCCCGATAGATCTGATCTCGAGTTGCCACACGCCCGCCGCCCCGCAAGAGCACCTCGAGGAGATCGAACTCGGTCTTCGTGAGCGGAACGAGCTCACCGGATCGCAAGACGGTGCGGTTCGCAACGTTCATCTCGAGGTCCGAGAACGTGAGAAGCTCCGATACGTCACCGCTCGATCGGCGGAGGAGCGCTCGGATCCGTGCAAGGAGTTCCTCGAGGGCGAAGGGTTTGGCCAGGTAGTCGTCTGCCCCGGCATCGAGCCCGTCGACCCGATCGGACACGTCACCGAGAGCAGTCAGCATCAGGATCGGCGTCTCGTCCCCTCGTGCCCTGAGTCGGCGGCACGTCTCGAGTCCGTCGACGAATGGCATCATCACGTCGAGCACGATCACATTCGGCGGATCGTGGAGAACTGCCTCGAGCGCACGGCCGCCGTCCTCCGCAACCGCTACCTCATAACCCTCGAATGAAAGCGCGCGAGTCAGCGCAGCCCGAACATCCGGATCATCCTCAACGACGAGCACTTTGTCGGTTTCCATGGAACCTCCTGCGCACCGAAAGATACGCCACCGCCCTGAGAACGGCGTGAACCCGCCCTAAGAAGGGGATGAGAGCAGCACGGACCGAGAGCCAAGAACTGACGACCAAGAACCAAGAACCAAGAACCAAGACAACGAAGCCTTCTTGACTCTTGACTCCGCTTCTCACCATCTTCTTAGGCCCTATTGACTCCCGACTCAGGTTTGGATGATTGACTGCATGATGGACCTCGAAGAACTCAGTATCGACTGGAGAACCACGTGAGACGAAGCATCATCATCGCGGCAGTCGTTGCCTTCGGCCTGCTTGCAGCGTCGTGCACCGGAAGCGATTCGGGATCGGACGTCGCCTCACTCGAGACACCAGCGGAAACGACGGACAGCCAGGAGCAGGTGCAAGACAACGAGGCGGTCGCCGAACCCGTGTCTGATGAGGAGGCGATCCTCGCGTTCGCCGCGTGCCTGAGGGAAGAGGGCATCGACGTGGAAGACCCCACGGTTGACGCCGACGGGAATCTCCGTCCGCCCCGGCCTCGCGATATCGGGCAGGAGGATCGTGCAATGGTGCGCGCCGCGATGGATGGCTGCAGCGAGCACCTCGAGAACGTGGCCTTCGGGCTGGACGCTGCCGATCGTTCGGAACGTGAGGATCAGCTCTTCGAATATGCAGCATGCATGCGCGAGAACGGGTACAACATGCCGGATCCGGACTTCTCGGCGTTCGGACAACCCGGCGAGGGCGGCGGACCGGCTGCCGGCGGTGGAGGACCGTTCGGTGCGATCGATCCGGATGACCCTACATTCCAGAGCGCACAGGAAGCCTGCTCAGGTATCTTCGGCGGAGATCGGGTACCCGGCGGCGGTCCAGGCGGGGTTGCCGGCGGATGACGAACACAAGGAGTAAGCCCATGAGTGAACCGGTCGGCGCAGAGCCGACAGATGAGACTCCTTCGATCAACCCGACGGAGTCGGCTCATCCGGTGGCCCCAGCGAAGAAGCCGTGGTGGCGTCGAGCTTCAACGTGGGTCATCGTTGTGGCGATCCTCATCGCAGGTGCGGTAGCGGCCTGGGTCCTTTCGAGCAGCGGCTCATCTCCAACAACCGACACCGTCGCCGCTGTGAACTTCACCGACGTCGAACGCACGACGCTTGAGCAGGTCACCACTCTTGACGGGACTCTCGGCTTCGTAGCGGGCGAGCCGATCGTCTACTCAGGTTCAACCGAAGGCATCACAACGATTCCGACAGGAGCCGGCGGCACGATCACCTCACTTCCCGCAGAGGGCTCAACCGTGGAAGAGGGCGGGATTCTGTACACCAAGGACGAGCAGCCGGTGATCGTCTTCTACGGCGAGATTCCGGCCTACCGCACACTCAGTACCCGCTCCACCGATGGCGACGACGTGATCCAACTCGAGGAAGCGCTGACCCGCCTCGGATACGACGAGGACGGTGACTTCGATCTCGACGGTGACTTCACCACCGCGACACGCGACGCCATCAAGGCCCTTCAGGACGACCTCGGGATCGACGACACGGGCGTTCTCCAGGTGGGCCTGTATGTCTTCGTTGATGGTCCCGTGTACGTCGCCGAGACGCTCGTGGACGTCGGTTCGGCCGTCAACCCCGGCTCTCCCGTCATCGCCACGTCGACAATGCCGGACGGCACCGTCACGGCCGTTGCGAGCGAGGGTGACGTTCTCGGCCATGGCGACACGCTCTTTGCGGTGGAAGGTGATCCCGTAACGCTGTTCGTCACCGACGTCCCGTTCTACCGGACGCTCACCGTGGGCACCGTGGGGGACGACGTGCGGGTTCTCGAGGAAACCCTCGCCACGTCCGGGTTTGACGCGGATGGCGCCTTGATCGTGGATGGGGAGTTCGACGACGCCACGCTCGACGCGGTTGTTGCCTGGCAGGAGTCGATCGAAGCCCCGGTTGATGGTGTGGTCAACATCGGTGAGATCGTCGTAACCGAGGATCCGATCCGCATCGCCACGGCTCACATCGGCATCGGCAGCAACGTCGGACCGGGGACCATGCTCTTCACCCCATCGACCTCCACATCGGTGGTATCGGTGCAACTCCCGGCGGAGGACCAGGAAATCGTTGTCGTTGGGGATGCTGTGAACGTTGTCATGCCGAATGGCACGGATGAACCGGGCACGGTCACGTCGGTCGGAACCATCGCCATCCGAAGCCAGGAGTTCGGCACCTACTTCGAAGTCGAGGTCATTCTGGACCGCGAGGGCGCCGGTGCCGGCCTTGACGAGGCCCCCGTTGAGGTCGAGCTGATCGATGACCGAGCCGTGGATGTGCTGGCCGTACCCGTCTCTGCCCTGCTCGCGTTGAGCGAAGGCGGCTACGCCGTTGAGGTCGACGACGGCTCCGGCGGGACCACGCTCGTAGGCGTTGACGTCGGCATGTACGCCGACGGATGGGTCGAAATCACGTCGGCGCAGATCGAAGCCGGAATGCGAGTGGTCACGCCGTGAGCCTCACCTCCCCCGGCTCGGCGTCGACAGTGACGGCCCCCGACGACGACCGAACGGTTCTCTCCCTCGCCTCAGTCACGAAGACATACCCGGGAACCCCGCCGGTCCACGCACTGCGAGACATCAATCTCGGCATTCACTCCGGAGAGCTGGTGGCCGTCGTCGGACCGTCCGGCTCGGGGAAGTCGACACTGCTCCACGTCGTCGGAACTCTTGATCGGGCAACGTCGGGCACCGTTGCGGTGGCTGGCTACGACGTGGACCATCTCAATGACAAACAACTGTCGTCGTTGCGGTCGCGTCACATCGGGTTCGTCTTCCAGCAGTTCTTCCTCCTCGCCGGCGAAACCGCTCTCGACAACGTTGCAGACGGACTCCTGTACACCGGCATGGCGCTCAGCAAACGTCGAGTCCTTGGCGAGCAGGCCCTCACCCAGGTCGGCCTTGCCCATCGGATGGATCATGAAGCCACGAAGCTCTCAGGCGGTGAGCGCCAACGCGTGGCCATCGCCAGGGCCCTGATCGGGTCACCCGACATCATCCTCGCCGATGAACCGACCGGAAACCTCGACAGTCAGTCGGGTGAGGATCTCGTCCGCCTGATTGAGAACCTCAACGCCGACGGGACAACGATTGTCGTTATCACACACGACCGGGAGATGGCCGCCCGGTTCCCACGCCGGGTCTCGCTGCTCGACGGGCGAATCGTGGAAGACACGGGCTCCGCAGAGAGCCGGAGCTCTCCATGAACACCGCCCTCGAACCCTCCCGACTCGCTCCGGCCGACATGATGCGCGCCTCGCTGATCGGTTTGAGGACACGCCGCCTCCGCTCCATCCTCTCTGCTCTCGGCATCGTCATCGGTATTGCCGCGATGGTCGGAGTTCTCGGCTTGTCGGAGTCATCGAAGTCGGACCTCCTTGCACAGCTCGATCGGCTGGGAACGAACATGCTGCGGGTCGAAGCCGGGTCGGGGATCGGCATCGGGAGCGGTGTGCTTCCCGACGAGTCCGCGGCGATGGTGGCCCGGATTGGACCGGTCCAACAAGTGGCGTCGATCAGCGAGACCGACGCCCGGGTCTACCGCACCGATCTCGTGCCTTCCGGCCAGACGGGCGGCATCAGCGTGGCAGCCGTCGACAAGAATCTGCTCGAGACACTCCAGGGGCAGATGGCATCCGGGGTATTCCTCGATCAGGCCGCGAGCGATCTCCCGGTCACGGTCCTTGGATCGGTCGCTGCCGAGCGACTCGGAGTCAGCACAGGTGACAACGGCACCATCGTATGGCTCGGCGACGAGTGGTTCTCCGTTGTGGGAGTCATGGAGACGCTCGACCTTTCTCCGGATCTCGACCGTTCGGCGCTCGTGAGCTACATCGCGGCCGACACCTATCTCGATCACGAAGGTGTACCGGGCACGATCTATGTGCGCACCGACCCGGACGACATTGACGACGTCCGCTCGGTGCTGCCGGCGACGGTGAACCCCGAGAGTCCCGACGAAGTTGAAGTGACTCGCCCGTCCGATGCGCTCGAAGCGAAGGAAGCTGCCGATCAGGCGTTCACCAACCTCCTCCTTGGACTGGGCGCCGTGGCGCTGCTTGTCGGTGGTGTCGGGATCGCAAATGTGATGGTGATCTCGGTCCTCGAGCGGCGCGGCGAGATCGGCCTGAGGCGAGCACTCGGCGCGACGAAACGGCATATCTCAATTCAGTTCCTCGGCGAATCGCTGCTGCTGGCAACCATCGGCGGGATCGGTGGTGTTCTGCTCGGCGGCGCGGTCACGGCCGCGTACGCATGGTCGCGCGGCTGGGGAGTGCTGATCCCGGAAATCGCAATCATCGGGGGCATGGGCGCTGCTCTTGCCATTGGTGTTGTTGCGGGTTTGTACCCTGCGATGAGGGCAGCGAGGGTCAGTCCCACCGAAGCACTACGGACTCTGTAGCGTGCCGCCTCGTGACATGGAACATCAAGGGCCGTACCGCGGTGATCACCGGGGGCACCTCCGGGATCGGTCTCGCAACGGCGACCGCACTCGCTCAACAGGGGGCCGCCGTTGTTATTACGGCACGGGACCTACACCGGGGGCGCGGGGCGGCTAGCCGAATCAAAGCCGAGACCGGAGTCTTGGCACTTCCGATGGTGCTCGACCTGGCCTCTCTCGACTCAGTCCGTTCTTTCACCGAGGCGCTGACCGCCCGCGTCGGCAGGGTCGATGTCCTGGTCAACAATGCCGGGTGCTACGTGACACCTCGCCGTGAGACCGCTGACGGATTCGAATGGACGATGGGAGTCAACCATCTAGGGCCGTTTCTCCTGACGTGCCGGCTCGCTCGGGATCCGGCGACTCGACCCAATCGGATCATCAACGTCGCGTCCGACATGCACCGCTCCGCTCGACGCGACCCGGGATTCACCGAATTGGAGGTGCGTGGCCGATATCGCGGTACCGAGGCCTACGCCCGCTCGAAACTTGCCAACATCCTGTTTGCGAGCGAGCTTGCCCGCCGCCTCGACGGCAGGGGAACCGTCGCCTTCTCGGTGCACCCCGGCTTGGTGGCAACTCGAATCGCCCAGGACGGAGATAGCCGCATCGGCTCGGTGATCTGGAAAGCAACTGCATCTCGGATGAAGACACCGGAGCAGGGCGCCGCAACCGTCGTCTTCGCCGCTGTGACGCCAGACATCGAGCACCACACCGGTGCCTATCTCGCGAACGAGCAGCTCGCGGAACCGGACAGGGCAGCTTTGGACATCACCGCCGCAGCGCGGCTCTGGAACCGGAGTGTGGCCGCAACGGGATGCGACACCGATCACTGACGAGAGGCCGGAAACGCCGGTACCGTGGCGGATCGATGAACGAGCACAACGGAACTCCCCCAGCGGAGTCGACGATCCCGACAGCTGAAAAGCCGCCGCTTTGGCAGCGGATTGCGCGGGCGGGCGTCACACTCCTCGTGCTTGTGCTCGTCTTCGGCTTCGTGCTGCCACAACTCGCCGACTACCGGGCCGTCGCCGACTACATCCAGGGTATCGAGCCGTTCGAGTGGCTGCTCCTGGCGGTGTTCGCTGGGTGGTTCCTCATCGCCTACGTGTTCGTGTTCATGGCGACCCTGCCGAGCCTGCGTTTCAAAGAAGGGTTTGTCGTACAGACGACGGCCACCGCCATCAACAACTCGCTGCCTGCCGGTGGCGCCATCGCACTGCCGATTACCTATTCGCAGTTCCTTTCGTGGGGATTCACGCCGGGAGCGGTCACGGCCGCATTGCTCACGGCCGGTGTCTGGGACCAACTCGCACGGCAGGCGCTCCCGGTTCTTGCCGTTGCGGTCATCGCGATATTGGGGGAAGCGGTGTGGTGGATGTGGCTGGTGTCGATCGTCGGCGTCATTTCGGTCGGCATCTGGATCGGAGTCCTCACGGTCATCCTCCGTTCTGAGTCGGCTGCGGCGGGCTTCGGAAGGTGGCTCAATAAGGTCGTTGGCTGGTTCACGAGGAAGTTCCATCGCAACCCGGTCGACATGATCGCGGCGACCCTTCGGTTCAGGAACAACGTCATGCATGTCGCCGAGCATCGGTGGAGGGCGATCACCGCTGCGACCGTCGCCAATCACGCATCGATGGCGGCGCTGTTTGTCGTCTCGCTCCGGGCGGTGGGCGTGTCCGCCGACGACGTGTCCACGCCCTGGGTGGTCCTCGCATTCGCTCTTGGACGCCTTCTCGTGATGATCCCCGTGAGTCCCGGCGGACTCGGTCTCGTCGACCTGGGCTTCATCGGCCTCCTCACGCTCGGTTGGGGAGCGGGTGCAAACGCCGACCTCCTCTCGGCCGGCGTGTTGCTGTACCGCGGGCTGTCGTATCTGCCGCCGATCATCTTTGGACTCGGCTCATGGGTCTTCTGGCGAGCCAACCGATCTTGGCGCCAGGACTGGCAGGTCGAGCGGCGGGGCGAGGTGGCCGCCGACTAACTCGCCGACCGTGTCCTCCATTCCGCGGGCTGACGGCGCCGCATACGGGGCGGAGAACCCAGGGTACGCGCAATCCTTCGTTCCGCGGGCTGACGGCGCCGTATACGGGGTGGAGAACCCTGGGTACGCGGATCTAGAAGATCGCGGCAACGAGGACCGATGTCGTCTGCTGGAGCACGATCCACACCAGCCACCCGCCGATCGCCGTGCCGATCGCCCGCCCCGTGCTGAAGTCGAGGCCTTCTCGAATCGCGACGACGGAAGCGACGAGGACCCAGACCGCCGCAACCGGACCGAGAAACGGGATGACGCCGATCACGCGCGGCGACTGGGCGAAACCGAGGACTCGCAGCATCTCTCCCATGTCGGTCGTGCCGTCGAAGACTCGCCTGCCGATGAACGACGTTGTCGCCGCCCAAACGAGCCACCCAAGCACCGCAGAGAGCACACCGAGGCCGACAACGACGAAGACTCCTCCCTCCGCCGGGATCGGAAAGCCGCCGATGCCCAGCCACCCGCGAAGCGAGTTCCACACGTCTTCACCCGCGGTGTTCTCGTAGCCGATCCAGGATCCGACGGCCGCGAGGGCGTTCGCGAGGGTGACCACAACGAACGCCTGAAGCGTCATGTTCGCCGACCGCTCCGCACGGTTGAAGAACTCGATGTCGAGCGCCGACGCACGGATCATGTTGCGGATCATCCGGTCTCCTCCAGTCGGCGTGGCAACGATAGGTGTTTCAGAGGACCTCCATCCACCGTCGGAGGAAGAGCCCGATCTCGTCTGCCGAATCCTCCTGGATGAAGTGAATACCATCGACCGTCACCTCAGTCTGGTTGGGCCACGTCCGGCAGAACTCTCGCTGCTCACCGACGAGGATGGCCCCCGGATCGGCGTTGACGTACAGCTTCGGAAGGGTGGACGTCGAGAGCCACCGGCTGTAGTCGTCGACGATGGCGACGACGTCCTCGGGGCTCCCATCGATCGGAAGTTCACGAGGCCAGGTGAGTGTTGGGCGGCGGTCTTCCCCCGGATTCTCGAATGGCCTTCGGTACTCCGCCATCTCACCTTCGGTCAGTGTCCGCAGAATGGACGCCGGGAGGATCCGCTCGACGAACACATTGTTCGTCAGCACCATCTCCTCTCCGGCAGGTGACCGCATCCCCTGGAAGACTCGTCGGGACGGTTCCGGCCACTCCTCCCACGTGACGGGCCGCACGACCGCTTCCATGTAGGCAATGCCGGACACGGCAGCGCGGTGGCGGTTGGCCCAGTCGAAACCGAGCGCCGAACCCCAGTCGTGGACGACCAGCCTGACACGGTCCCGCACACCGACCACATCGAGGAGTTGATCCAGGTACCTGCGATGATCGACGAACCGGTACGCGAGACCCTTCACCTTCGAGGAATCCCCCATCCCAATCAGATCGGGGGCGATACAGCGGCCCAGATCGGCGACGTGGGGAATGATGTTCCTCCAGAGAAACGACGATGTTGGATTGCCGTGAAGGAAGACGATCGGGTCCCCCTCCCCTACCTTCACGTACGCCATCTCCGCTCCGAGCACTTCGACGCGATGCTTCTCCATGATCCTCCCTCCTCACCCGATCGTAGGGGTGACGACGGCCGATAGCATCGGACGTCATGCCTGCCACAACCATCATTCGGCGCTCCTTCCTCGAAGGGGCGAACGACGTGTCAGGATCGACGGTTGTCATTGACACGTTCCGGGCATTCTCCACGGCGGCCTACCTCGTTGACCGTGGCGTCGAACACATCGTGCTTGCCGAGACGCTCGACGAAGCGCGTGAGCGAGCGGCCACGATCCCCGGATCGCTCTTGTGTGGGGAGGAAGAAGGTCGCCGGCCGGACGATTTCGATCTTGGGAACTCTCCGATCGAGGTCGGCACCTACCCCGATCTGGCGGGCCGTACCATCGTCATGAGGACGTCCGCCGGGACACCAACCATCGTGCGAGCCTTGCGGTCAGGTGCAAATCCCGTCTACGCCGCAAGCCTCGTCGTCGCCGGATCCACCGCCTCCGCCGTTCGACGATCGCCCCACGTCACGATCATCGCCTCGGGGCTCGGGGGTATCTCGATCGCCGACGAGGACGAGGAGACGGCCGGTCTCATCTCGGACCGGATTCTCGGCCGACCCGACGACCCAATGCGTATCGGCCGCATTCGAGGAGGTGAGGGTGCAACACGCCTCCGCTCAACCTCGTGGATCGACCCGGAGGATCTGGCGCGCTGCCTCGACGTCGACCGGTTCTCCTTCACCCTACGCGCCCGCCTCCACGAAGGTGTTGCGACCCTTCACGCGGCTCATTCCGGGGAGACTGGCCCCGATATCTGAAAATGACCCACAAATGGGTTCAAGATTCTGAGGCCAAACTCCGATAAACCCGCATGCGTTGGAAGAAGCGGCGTGACGAAGGTGAGAGTCGATCTGACCTGGCACGTCATCAGGAGATCACGAGCAACCGGTTTCGGGATGTTCTCTCACGCGAGTACGACTACGGGGATCAGGATCCCAAAGAGGTCGAAGCACGCCTGAGGAACATGGTCTACGGGACGAATCGGAAGTAGACGTCGGGAATCGATCGATGTCGTCGAAGCCTTCAGGCTTCGACGACTTCCCGCGGATGGAAGAACACGGCGATCTGCACAGCTGCCGCCAGGACTCCCCCGCCGACCACCGCGGCACCGACCCATCCGTTGAGCACGCCATCAACGCCCAACGCGGCGTCGATGGAGAAGGCACCCGGACCAGCGACGGCGATGGCGAGACCGACGCTGCCGAGCACCAGGACGTATTCCCATCCCTCATCCGGCCGCGCCGTCACCCAGAATCCGGCCGCACGGTGGACCGTCCAGAACGCGACCACCATCACGGCCACAAGTCCGGCTGCAGCGAACGAGGTACCGAACCCGACGATCAGGAGGATCCCCACACCGACCTCCGTAGCGGTGGAGGCGAACCACTGAAGATCCGGCCTGCGGAACCCGATGCTGCCAAACCAGCTTGCAGTCTTGGCACGGCCTCGGGCATGTTTGATGCCATGTGCAAGCAGCACTACACCAGCCACACCACGCAGCACCATCATTGCCCAGTCAATCGAGTCGTACATGTCCGAGCTCCTCCGTATCACCGTCGTGGACCCAGGGGATAGCGTCCCTGCGGCCACTTCGCGGCACTACCAGAACACTGACTAGCCCATTTCTTGTTCCCGCGTTGACCCTATGCGTGGCACTGATCCACCAGTACGATCGTGGTGGGCAGCTGAAAGCGGGAAAGGAAGATCCATGGAGTTCGAGTCGATCGACGTCGAAAACTACTCGTTCGATGTCGTGCGCAAGGGCTACGACCGGCTACAGGTCGAGGACTTCCTCACAAAGATCAGCCGATCCATGGCGCGCCTCGAGGAACGCAGGAAACTCGCCGAGGTGCGCACGGAGAAGGCCGAACGCGAACTCGATGAGGTGCGGACACGCGCCGAGACCACGATCCAGGAGACCGTCGCCGCTCGCGCCCAGTTGCTCCGGTCGACACCTGGCTCGCAAGCCGCCGGATCGGAAGACGTGGCCGTGTACTCCACAGAACGGGCACAGATCGAGGCACAGCAAATCATCGACAAGGCCAACCATCACGCCACCTCGATCCATGCGGAGGCCGAGGCCGTCCTTGCGGGTGCACTCTCCACCTCTGCGAAGATCGACGATGATCGGACCGAGGTGCTCGGATCCGTGAGCGCCGAACGCGAAGACCTCATGAACGCCGCACGCGAGGAGGCCGACAAGATCCGCACGGCGGCCGTCGAAGAGGCCGAGCGAACGAAGGCCGAGGCCGCGACTCGCGCCGAAGAGATCCGCCGGGAGGCCGAGAGCGACGCCACGGAGCTGCTCAACGAGGCCCGCGTCCGAAGTGTCGAGATCACGGCAAGCGCCGAACGGAACCGAGAAGACCTCCTCGCGAGCGCCCAACGTTCCCACTCAGTGGCGGCGGAAACGGCCCCATCCGGGGCCGGGGCGGACACCGACGACGCCGAGTTGATCGCCGTTGACCTTCGTGATGACCCTGCAGATCGGGAGCTCGAACCGCTTGTTCGCGAGCAGCGGGCCTCGCGGTACAAATCCCGTTCCGCGAACCTGCCCCACCTCGGCGACGACGCCGGCTCGGTCATCGGTGGCCTGGAGTCGCTGAGGACGAAGGACGAATAGGCCGACGCCGCTGCTCGTCAGCGGACCAGCTGCTCGAGTTGTCGGATCGCGACAACGACCGCTGCGCTGTCGGAGACACCATCGCGTCGCAGCGCCTTCATCAGACGGTTGAAGCGGGCGATCTCATCTTCTGAGTCGGAAGCGAATGCCGCAAACACAGCGCCCGAATCGACATCCGGTGACGTCGCGAGCATCCGCTCAACGATCAGCCGCCGCAGCGTCATGAGCTCTCGTTCGAGACCGATGACCGCCCAACGCTGCCACCGCGTGTCCGCCGGTATGTCCGCGAGTTGCCGTTCGAGCCAGTCGATGTGGAACACCGAGCCGGCGCGGAAGAACAACCGTCCCACGTCCTCGACTGAGCGTTCGTTCGTCGTTGCGACATCGATGATGTCGGCTGCATGGATGAGCTCGGCCTGATAGGCGTGCCCAACGGCGATGTGCTCCGGTACACCCAGCCGCGTCATGCGCGCCACGGTTCGCTCGAGGCGGTTCTGCCAGCGTTTCGGTCCCATCGAACGAATCCCGGCAGTCAGCTGCTCGAAGCCGGCCAAGTAACGATCGATCCGTTCGCCGATTGGTTCATCACTCGGGTGGGCGATAAACCAACGGGTGAGGTCTTCGACGAGGTCGTCAACTCCCAAGAGCAGTTGGTTCACAACATCAGCGTCGATCTTGCCTGCGAGATGTTCGACGTCACGCCAGCGGGCAGACGCTCCGGCGACACCTCGAGCCGTCCGATAGGCACGAACGATCTCGGACGATCCGGCTCCGGTCTCAGTCTCGAGGCGCGACACGAAGGTGATCCCCTGGGAGTTCAGCATCTCATTGGCGATGATCGTCGCGGCGAGCTGGCGTCGCAGCGGGTGGTCCGGTATCAGCGATCCGAAACGCTCCACGATCGGCTGCGGGAAGTAGTTCGCCAGGAGGCCCTCAAAGAACGCCTCCTCCGGCAAGTCTGATGCGACAAGATCATCGGTGAGGCTCTGTTTCGTGTACGCAAGGAGAACGGCGAGTTCGGGACGCGCCATCCGTCGACCGGCTCTCGCTCGCTCCATCATGGTTTCGGTGCTCGGGAGCTTCTCAATTCCGCGCTCGAGATCGGCAGCCGCCTCGAGGCGAACCATGAGATCCTCGTACGCCTCGATCCGCTCTGCCGAGACGGCCTTCTCCTGGGACAGAATCTGGGCCTGGAGAAAGTTGTCGTAGACGATCGCCGCGACCACATCGTCGGACACCGCCTCAATGAGCTCATTGCGCTCGTCTCGGGTCAGCGAACCGGACTGCTCCGCCATCCTCAGGAGGATCTTGATGTTCACTTCGCGATCAGAGCAATGGACTCCTCCGCTGTTGTCGACGAAATCGGTGAAGATCCGGCCTCCGGCTCGGTCGTACTCGATGCGACCCGCCTGCGTGAGCCCAAGGTTTCCTCCCTCACCGACCACCTTGCACCGGAGCTCATTTCCGTCGATGCGCACCGGGTCGTTCGATCGATCCTGCGCGTCGTCGTTTGTCTCGCTCGCCGCCTTGACGTATGTGCCGATTCCGCCGTTCCAGAACAGATCGACCGGCGCTTTGAGAATCGACGACATCAGCTGCTGGGGCGTCATTTCGGAGACCGAGGTGTCAAGGACCGCCTGCATCTCCTCGGTGAGTTCGATCCGCTTGAGCGATCGTGGAAACACACCGCCGCCGGGGGAAATCAGCTCACGGTCGTAGTCGTCCCACGACGAACGTCTGAGCTCGGCGAGCCGTTCGCGCTCGACAAAGGACCGCTCGGGGTCGGGATCAGGGTCAATGAAGATGTGACGATGGTCGAACGCCGCCACGAGCTTGATGCTTCGCGACAGCAGCATGCCATTCCCGAATACGTCACCGGACATGTCGCCGACGCCGACGACCGTGATCGGATCCGTCTGGACATCAACATCGAGTTCTGCAAAGTGGCGCCGGACGGATTCCCAGGCACCGCGTGCCGTGATTCCAAGCGCTTTGTGGTCGTAGCCGGACGATCCGCCGGAAGCGAAGGCGTCGTCCAGCCAGAACCCCCGCTCGGCTGCGACGTCGTTCGCAGTGTCGGAGAACGTCGCGGTGCCGCGATCGGCGGCGACCACGAAATAGGGGTCGTCGCCGTCGAGGACCCGAACACCCGCCGGATGTACGACGTGGCCGCCGTCGAGGTTGTCGGTCACGTCGAGAAGGGCCTGGATGAACGTTCGGTAGGCGTTCTTCACCTCGTCGGGTGTCGGACCTGCCGACGGAGTGGCGATGCGCCGCAGCACAAAACCCCCTTTCGCGCCGGTCGGGACGATGACGACGTTCTTCGTCATCTGTGCCTTCATCAGTCCGAGCACTTCCGTCCGGTAGTCCTCGCGCCGGATCGACCATCGAATGCCGCCGCGCGCCACGGGACCACCCCTGAGGTGGACCCCGGCGACGTCGGGAGCGAAGACGAAGATCTCATACAGGGGTTTCGGCTCCGGCACCGCCGGCACAAGACGCGAGAGCAGCTTGAACGCGACAACGCCGGTTTCCAGGTAGGCGCTCGTCCTCACCGTCGCATCGATCAATCCCAGGAAACCTCGCAGTATCCGATCCTCGTCGAGGGACGCCACCGCATCGAGTCGAGCCAACAGGGAGGCTCGTAGAGCCTTTTCCGCATCGGCGTCAGCTTCGGGACCGAACCGAGCCTCGAAGAGCTGTACGAGATCGCCCGCAATATCGGGATGGGCTGCAAACGCACCTGCAACGTACGGCTTCGAGAACGCCGGGTTCACCAGATGCCAGTAGGACCGGTAGGCGCGAAGGATGTTGATTCGGTCGTGGTCGAGATCCGTGAGCACAAGCAGCCGGCTCAGGCCATCCGACTCGCTGTCGCCCATCAGCGTGGCCGTCAACGCCGCGGCCACGCGAGGACCGCACTCGGCGACATCGAGACACCGGCCATCGAAACCGAGAACGCCGAAATCGTGGGCAAACAGGTCGTCGGTCTCGTCCTCCCCGGACAAGCTCGTTGGAATCTCCTCGATCACCCGAAGACCAAGATCCTCGACGAGCGGCAACATCTCGGAAAGATCTCTCTTGCCATCCCGGCTGTAGACAACGATGCGGGTCAGTGGCTCGTCCACATCGCCTTGGTTGTGAATCCCGACACGGATGGGCTCGCCGCCGGAAAGGAGCGCATCCACCTCAGCGACGGAGTGGGCCGCTTCGTCGAGGGGCGCCGAAACCCGGAACGAAGACGGGTACCTTCGCGCATGCGCATCGACGAGCGCTCGCGCCTCCGCCTGGTCCCATGTCTTGGCCATGGTCTCCGCAACCCGGTCTTCCCAGGTGCGTGTGAGCGCATACACCTCTCGCTCGAGATCGTCGAACGGAACCAGCGGAATCGACCCCTCAACCCAAACCGTGAAGTGGATCCGAGCATCACCGGTCTCGCCAAGGGTCAGCTGATAGTCGACCGAGACCCCTTCGTATCGCTGAAGGAAGAGATCCTGGAGGTTTCGGCGCAGGTTCGCGTCGAATCGATCCCGCGGTACAACAACCAGGATGGAGATGTTGCGCTGGAGGACATCTCGGCGAACGAACAGCCGTACGTGCTGGTGTTCCTCGGCTTCGAGGAGTCCGATGAGGCTCGTCTTGAGGTCCTCGTCGCTGATGCTGAAAAGCTCGTCCTTCGGGAACGACTCAAAGATCTGCGAAATCACCTTGTAGTCGTGTGAACCGGGGAGGAGGTCTTCCTCTGCGAGGATGGTGCTGAGCTTGCGTCGCAGAATCGGGATCGTCGACGATGCCTCCATGTACGCCTTGGAGGTGAACAGGCCAACAAGGCGGGCCTCACCCTTCGGCGTGCCGTCCGGGTTGGCGCGGCGCACGCCCACATAGTCCATCCGTGCCTCACGATGGATCGTGGATTGGCTGTTCGTCTTCGAGATGACGAGTTGACGGCCGTGCTCGTAGCGATCGCGCAAATCGGCAGGAAGCGAGGCCAGCGAGACCGGTTCGGCGAATCGGCTCTGCGAGTCATCCGAGAGGATCCCGTAGCCGGAGTCAGGGATTGCGGTGATAGCTGAACCGTTGCCGTCATCGGCGATCTCGTACTCGCGATACCCGAGCAGGATGAAGTTGTCGTCGAGGAGCCACTCGAGGAACGCGACCGCTTCCTCGACGTCGCCTTTGTTGAATGCCGCGGCGTCCTCATACACGTAGTGGGCCATCCTTCGCACTGCGAAACGCATTGGCTCGAAGTCGCGGACGGTCGAGCTGACCTCGTTGAGCGTCGTGAGAAGCTCCGCTTCGAGCTGAACACGCTGCTCGGTGGTCAGCGTCTCGGCGAGCTCATAATGCTGGATCGACTCTCGGTGTTCGGCGTCCCGACCGGGCCCCACTCCGACGAGTGCACCCGACGTATCCCGAGTTGTTCCGACGACGGGGTGGTAGTGGCGAACGATGCTGTACCCGAGCGCTCCCAGCCTGCTGGTGACCGAATCGATCAAGAACGGCATGTCGTCGATGACGACCTCGACGACGGTCCCGGGTGCGACATATCCGCATGTGTCCAACGTCGGATTGAACGCTCGAAGTGCGAGCGGGGACCTGCCGCGCTCGTCGACGAAGTCGAAGAGGAATCGAATCTCGGCGTCGAGCTGTTCACCGTCGATCGTCGGCGCCTCGTCCTCCGGCATACGGCGCGTGTACGCCTCAGCGAACGCCGCAAGAGCATCAGCACGCCTCATCTCGTCCCCTCTTCGATAGCGGAGACGAGGATAACGACTCGGTCGGTCGCCGACCGGAAGGAATCAAGAGCCAAGAACCCAGAACCAGGATCACTCACAGGTCGTGCCGTATGTGCCTTTGCTCTTTGCTCTTTGCTCTTTGCTCTTTGCTCTCTTGTCTTGTGTCTTGCTACGGCACCACCAGAACAGGGCAGGGGGCATCGTGCACGACGTGGTTCGCCACCGATCCCACAACCATCCTCCGCAAGAGGCCGGCGCCGCGTCGACCGACCACAAGGACATCGGCGTCAACCCGACTGCACACGTCGATGAGTCGCGAAGATGGCTCGCCGATTTCCTCCTGCGTCTCGTATTCGATGTCGGTGAGGTCCACCGCTCGTAGCGCCCGATCGAGCACGTCGCGCTGCGCGACCGACAGCGAGTCCCCAAGGGCCTCGGCGGTGGGCGGGGACCCGACGATGCCCCACCACCCTTCTGGTGGACGAACAACCGTGACGATGTACAGCTTCGCAGAACTGGTGCGGGCGAGATCGACCGCCGCACGAGTTGCGTCTATCGACGCCTCGGATCCATCAACCCCTACGACGACGATCTTGGGATCCCAACCTTCCACGACGGACCTCCTCGCATCTTGACCTCAGCGTATCTGCGGGCATGCCGATCGGGAAGGGCCGAACGTCCGATCTTCGGGCGAGAGGTGTAGTCGCATCGGCTCGCCGCGACCCACCGGGCCACGTCGGCCAGCGCGTCAAAACATCGGCCCATCGGCCCTACTCTCGCGGAGTGTGGCCCTCCACACTGCGATATTGGAGGTGGCGATGTATCTGATCGTCGAAGCAGAATCCATTGCGCCCGATGTGCGGCGGATCGTTGTCGAAGCACCGAAGATCGCGAAGAAGCATCTGGCCGGCCAGTTCGTGATCGTGCGGGTCACACCGGACGGTGAACGTATCCCGCTCACGATCGCCGAAGCCGATCACTCTGCCGGGACGATCACGCTCTTCGTCCAGGCCATCGGCCGGACGACGACGCTGATGAGCGAGTTGGAGACAGGAGACTTCCTCGTCGACGTCGCCGGTCCGCTGGGACGGGCGTCGGAGATCAAGCAGTACGGCACCGCCGTCGTCGTCGGTGGAGGGCTTGGAACAGCGATCGCCTACCCCATCGCTCGGGCTCTCGCTGCAGCCGGCAATCGCGTGATTGCAATCATCGGCGGACGAAGCCGGGAGTACGTTCTGCTCGAGGAACAGCTAGCCGCCCACGGCATCGAGGTCATTCCCTGCACCGACGACGGTTCGTACGGACGGCCGGGGTTCGTCACTGAGGCACTCGCCGACGTCATCGCCGCCGAAGATGTCGCCGTTGTGTTTGCAGCGGGGCCGGTGCCGATGATGGGAGCTGTCGCCGAGGTGACGCGACCCGATGGGATCGAGACGATCGCGTCGTTGAATCCGATCATGGTCGACGGAACCGGCATGTGCGGCGGGTGTCGCGTCGAGGTGGGAGGTGAGACGAGGTTCGCCTGTGTCGACGGACCCGAGTTCGACGCCCACCAGGTCGATTTTGGTCTCCTCCAGAGGAGGAACACCTCGTACCGGGCTTTTGAGGCAAGACGCCTTCAGGACCTCGAATCGCTCGATGCAGCACACCATGAGCAGGTTCTCGCCCCGGTGCGCGGAGCATGTGCAACCGAGGCCGACGCATGACGAAGATCTCGCGTCGCGCCCTCATGAAACTCGACCGGGTTGAGATGCCGGCGAGGGACCCGCTCGAGCGCGCCGCGTCGTTTGAGGAAGTCAACACCGGACTCAGCCCTGAGGAGGCCACCATCGAAGCGATGCGCTGCCTCCAGTGCAAAACGCCGACCTGCATCGACGGCTGTCCCGTCAACATCCAAATCGACCAGTTCATCGATCGTGTTGCCAACGGCGATATTCGCGGCGCTGCGGACGTGATTCGGATGGACAGCCTGCTCCCGGCGATCTGCGGGCGGGTCTGTCCCCAGGAATCGCAATGCGAAGGCACGTGTGTCCTCGACAAGAAGCACAAGCCGATCGCAATCGGCCATCTCGAGCGGTACGTTGCCGATACGGTGCGCCGGTACGGCCTCGAACCCCCTGCGGAGCCCGTCCCATCGAGCGGGAAGAGCGTCGCCATTGTGGGGAGCGGTCCCGCGGGGTTGGCGTGCGCTGCCGACTTGGCGAAGAGCGGCCACAGGGTGACCATATTCGAGGCCCTCCACCAGCCCGGCGGGGTGCTCGTCTACGGGATCCCCGAGTTCCGCCTTCCCAAGGACATCGTGGCTGCCGAGATCGATGGGCTGAAGGCACTGGGCGTCGAGGTCGAGACCAACGCGATCATCGGCAGGACCACCACCGTCGAGGAGCTCCTCACGGACGAGGGATACGACGCTGTGTTCGTCGGCGTCGGCGCCGGACTCCCGAGATTCCTGAACGTGGACGGTGAAAACTTGATCGGGGTCTATTCGGCGAACGAATTCCTCACACGTGTGAATCTCATGGGCGCGTATCGAGAAGACACCGAGACACCGGTTCTCGACCTCACCGGGAAACGCGTCGTCGTGTTCGGAGGCGGCAACACCGCGATGGACGGCGCGAGGACACCGCTTCGGCTCGGTGCTGAAGAGGTCCGGGTCGCCTACCGCAGGACCGAGGCGGAGATGCCTGCCCGGGTTGAGGAGATCCAGCACGCGAAGGAGGAGGGGATCATCTTCGACTTCCTCGTCTCGCCGGTCGAGCTGCTCGGCAACGACGAGGGCTGGCTCACCGGGGTCCGGTTGCAGCGTATGGAGCTCGGCGAACCCGACGATTCGGGCCGGCGACGTCCGGTACCAATCGAAGGTGACATCTTCGACGTTCCGGCCGACGTGGTGATCGTCGCCATCGGCAACTCCCCAAATCCGCTTCTGCCGGCAACCGAATCCCGCCTCGAGCAGACGCGTTGGGGAACACTCGCCGTCGACGAAACCACGGGGCGCACCACGATGCCCGGGGTATTCGCCGGCGGGGACATTGTCACAGGGGGGGCGACGGTGATCCTCGCCATGGGAGCCGGGCGTATCGCCGCGGCGTCGATCGAACAGTACCTCGAGAGCGGCATCTGGCAACAAGCCCCGGAGCCGACGCCGGTCTAGCTGTTCACGATCGCGCTCCCCGACGTCGCGTCACTCCTGAAGCGTGCGGAGAAACGCGACAATGTCGAAAAGGTCTTCGTCGGTGAGCCGGGTGTTCCCTCCGTAGGGTGGCATCGCTATTCCCGACTCATTGTCCGGAGCGTCGTTCGCTCTGCCCTCTTTGATGAACTCCACGAGCTCCACATCGGTGTGGTTCTGAATGAAGGTGCTGTCGTAGAACGATGCTCCGAGGCCAGGCACACCCCTGAAGTCCTGGCCGTGACAGGCCGAGCATGACTGGCTGACCAACTCCTCACCATGGACGACCTCGGGCGAGGCGGATTCTTCGGGGGCTCTCGTTGGCAGTTCCGCGGAGCCGCCTCCGCACCCGCCTACCGCGAGCGCAAGTACGGCGAGTCCGACGAGAAGCGACGCGAGGCGCCCGCCCACAGTGCGGGTGTTGTGAGTGGCAGCGTCAGCTCCGGTCATCGTCGTCCCTTCCGATCGGTGAGAGGGAACGATACCGGCGATCTGGAAGACTGATTCCAGCCGCACCGCATTCCGGAGTACCGAAGCCACACCGTCACGAGACGGGTCCCCTCCCATCGAAGGGCTCCCGGCGAGCGGCGGTCGTCTGATCTGCGGATCCGCCTCGGCAGGTTGGTAGCGTGGGCGCGATGACGAGAGATGCTCCCGACTACGTCGCGAAGAATCGCGCCGCGTGGGATGGCCAAGCCGATTGGTACGCAACTCCCGGCGAGCACAACTGGGCTTCGGAAGAGCCGGTATGGGGTCTCTGGGGCATTTCCGAGGATGAGGTCCGTTTCTTCCCTCACCTCGAAGGGCGCGACGTCCTCGAAGACGGGTGCGGGACGGGATACGTCTCGGCGTGGGTTGCCCGGCGCGGCGGCCGTCCTGTTGGTCTGGACAATTCGTGGGCCCAGCTGGCGACGGCCCGACGTCTCCAGGAACAGCACGACCTGCGGTTCCCGTTGATCCACGGCATCGCCGAACGCCTGCCCTTCCAAGATGAGTCGTTCGACGTGGTGCTCTCCGAGTACGGGGCGGCGATCTGGTCGGACCCCTACCGTTGGATCCCGGAGGCTGCGCGCGTACTCCGCCCGGGAGGTGATCTGGTATTCATGGGCAACTCCGGACTGCTCATGATGATCGTTGACGACGACGAGGACGTCCCTGCCGGCCGCACGCTGCTGCGCGACTACTTCGGCATGCATCGTTTCGACTGGCCGGACAATGATGGGCTGGAGTTCCACATCGGCCACGGAGACTGGATACGAGTCCTGCGGGATAACGGGTTCGAGATCCTCGATCTCGTCGAACCGCGCCCGCCCGAGGGCGCGACCACCGCCTATCCGTTCGTCACGACCGAATGGGCGCGCCGCTGGCCGGCCGAAGAGATCTGGAAGGCCCGAAAGAAGTAAGCCGCGTACCCAGGGTTCTCCACCTCGAATACGACGCCGTCAGCCCGCGGTATGCGCCAATTCGTCTGCCCGGTTCATACCGCGGGCCCACAACGCCGAATAGGACGCCACGAACCCTGGGTACGCGGATTCGGTCGATAGCATCCCGCACATGCCCTCCCCCTCCTTCCGGAATGTTGCGTTGATCGCGCACGTCGACCATGGCAAGACCACGCTCGTCGACGCGATGTTGAGCGCCGCCGGCGTCTTCGCGTCCCACGAAGCCCACATCGACCGCGTGATGGACTCCAGCGACCAAGAACGTGAGCGAGGAATCACGATCCTCGCGAAGGCCGCTTCGGTGACGTGGAAGGGCACGAAGATCAACCTCGTTGACACCCCGGGCCACGCCGACTTCGGTGGTGAGGTCGAACGGGCGCTCACCCTCGTCGACGGTGTGCTTCTCCTCGTTGATGCGGCCGAGGGCCCGATGCCTCAGACCCGCTACGTACTCTCGAAAGCCCTCGAACAAGGGCTCCCTGCCGTCGTAGTGATCAACAAGGTGGACCGGCCTGATGCTCGGATCGACGAGGTGGCCGACGAGATCTACCAACTGTTCTTCGACCTCGATGCCGCCGACCACCACATCGAGTTCCCCATTATCTCTTCTATCGCTCGCCACGGTCATGCAATGGTCGGCACGGGCATTCCAGGAGATGACACTGATCTCTCTGCCCTCCTTGACGCGATTGTCGAGAACATCCCCGCGCCATCCGGAGACCCGGATGCGCCGCTCCAGGCGCTCGTCACCAACCTCGATGCGTCCGAATACCTCGGTCGTCTCGCCATCGGACGCGTGGCCCATGGAACGCTTCGAGCGGGCGAACAGGTGGCGCTCTGCCACTCGAACGAAGAGGAGCCCCCGCTGAAGCGTCGACTGACCCAGCTCATGGGCTTCGAACACCTCGGAAGAGTCGAGGTCGCGGATCGCGTCGCTGGCGACCTGTTCGTGGTCGCCGGCTTCCCGGAGGTGGAGATCGGCGACACCATCGCCGACGCGGCCGATCCACAGCCGCTCACCCGCCTTGAGGTCGACGAACCAGTGCTCCGCATGACCTTCGGCGTCAACACGTCTCCTTTGTCCGGAAGGGACGGCCGCTTCGTCACCTCCCGCCAGATCAAGGAACGGCTGGAGCGCGAGGTCCTTGGCAACGTCTCGATCCGCATTGGCTCGACCTCGTCACCAGAGATCATCGAGGTTGCGGGGCGCGGCGAGCTGCAGCTCGCGGTGCTCATCGAGTCCATGCGCCGCGAGGGGTACGAACTCCAAGTCTCCCGCCCGGAAGTGATCATCCGCGAAATCGAGGGCAAGCCACACGAGCCGCTCGAACGGGCGGTTGTTGACGTGCCGAACGACCACGTCGGCACCGTCACGCAGGCGGTTGCGCCTCGAAAGGGTCAGGTCACCGACCTGCGCCCCGGCGACGCTGGCCGCACGATCGTGACGCTGACCGCACCAGCGCGTGGTCTGCTCGGCTTCCGCTCACTCCTCATGACGGCAACCCGCGGAACTGCCCTCGTCCACCAGCACCATGCCGGCTGGATGCCCTGGGCCGGCGAACTTCCGCACCGTCAGGGCGGGGCCATGGCGGCAGACCGATTTGGAACGTCAACCGGTTTCGCTCTCGACAACCTGCAGAAGCGCGGCGAGCTATTCATCGGGCCAAACACGGACGTCTACGAAGGCATGATCATCGGTGAGGCATCCCGCCCGGAAGACATGCAGGTCAACCCGACCAAGACCAAGCAGCTCACCAATATCAGGACACACTCCACCGATGAAGCGATCAAGCTGAAGCCGGCGAAAGAAATGACACTCGAGCTGGCGATCGAGTGGATCGCCGAGGACGAACTCGTTGAGGTCACACCGAGCGCCATCCGTGTTCGTAAGCGGTTCCTCACCGAGAGCGAGCGGAAGCGCCAGAAGAAGCGCTGACCGGAACTGCCGGCCTCCAACTCTGGTGGTGGGCTGAGCGCTCGACATCGGTGAGGAGCGGTGCTCGCCTATCGTCACTTCGTTCGATGGAGCACCATGGCAAAGCATCAATCCACTCGAAGAAAGGCACTCGCCGACGGCGTTCGCGCCTTCGCTCCGCTGCTCATCGCAGTGGTCCCGTTCGGGCTCGTATTCGGCATCGTTGCAGCTGGATCGGAGGTCGGGCCGTGGCTCGGCGGAGCAACGTCGTTCATCATCTTCGCCGGCGCCGCGCAGCTTGCCACCCTCCAGCTCTTCGACGCGGGAGCGGCCGGCGCCGTCGTCATTGCCACCGCACTCGTCATCAATGCCCGGCATCTCATGTACAGCGCGGCGCTAGCCCCCGCCTTCCGCGAATTCCCGAAAGGGGCTCGTTTCGCGCTCCCCTATCTGCTGACCGACCAGGCCTTCGCCATCTCGATCGTCCGGTTCGGAGAGGTCGAAGATCCCGTATATCGCCAGTGGTTCTTCACCGGAGCCGGCCTGAGCCTCTGGGTACCGTGGCAGATCTTCACGATCGCAGGGATCGTTCTCGGGGCGCAGATACCCGCATCATGGTCTCTCGATTTCGCCATCCCTCTCATGTTCGTGATCCTGCTCGTTCCGACGATCAAGGGCAGACCGGAACTCATCGCCGCCGTTCTCGGAGCGACGGTCGCCGTGGTCGCCGCTGGTGCGCCATACGGCCTCGGTCTGATCATCGGCGCGCTGAGCGGTGTTGCGGCAGGTGTCCTCGCGTACCGGGCCGCGCCATGACCAACGTCGGAATCATCTTCGCCATTGGGATTGGGACGTATTTGCTCCGCCTCTCATTCATCGGGATCGTCGGCGACCGTGTGATGCCGGAGTGGGCTCTCGTCCCAGTGCGTTTCGTCGCCCCTGCCGTCCTCGCCGCGCTCATCGCCCCCGCGGTGCTGCTCGCCGACGGCGCGCTCGACTTGTCCCCGGCTTCGAATCCGAGGGCACTTGCCGCACTGGTAGCACTGCTGCTCGCATGGAAAACCAGGAGCGTTCCTGTGGTGATCGCCGCCGGGTTGGTCGCGGTGTGGGCTCTTCAGGCGGTGTTCTAGGGCGCAGGGCTGTGGACAGAGTGGAACGACGGACCATACGATCCCTGGATGCGAAAACTCATCGTCCCCGTGGCCGCGCTCGGCACTCTCGCACTTGCGACACCCCGGCTTCTGAAGCGAGCCTTTGCTCCTCCACTTCGCGGAGTCCACAGCGAACCCGCAGACCACGACCTCGCCGGAACCGACATCTGGATCGATGGACCGAACGGCAAACGCCTCCACGGCTGGTGGATCCCCGTCGAGGGTTCAGCTCCTGCCGTCATCGTTCTTCACGGATGGGGCGGCAACTCGGCAGACATGTTGCCGATCGGCCCTGGTCTCGTGGCCTCCGGCTTCCATGTTCTATTCCTCGACGCCAGGAAACACGGACTCTCGGACGACGAAGACTTCATGTCGCTGCCTCGATTCGCCGAGGATCTCATCACGGCGATCAACATGGTGAACGGGCGCGAAGACGTCACCGGGATCGCCGTCGTCGGCCACTCCGTCGGGGCTGCGGCAACGATCTACGCCGCGGCGATGGACGGTCGAATCGATGCCGTGGTCGCCGTCGCATCCTTCGCTCACCCTGCCGAGATGATGCGCGAGAATTTCCGGTTTCCCGCCCTGGTTACGTGGGCGCTTCTCGAGGTCGTCGAGCGAATGATCGGTCACAACTACGACGACATCGCGCCGAGGAATCGGGTCGCCGACATCGCCGCACCGGTCATGCTCATGCACGGCGATGCCGACTCGGTCATCCCGATCCGAGACTCGATCGAGCTGCACGAGCGTTTGCCGGGAAGTGAGCTCGTTGTGGTGCCGAACGGCACCCACACCGATCTCGACCGGTTCCGTCCGTTCTTCCCAGCCGTTGACACCTTTCTCAAGAAGAACCTTCCAATGACGCATCTTCTCGAATCCTGAATTCAGCCAGTTCAGTACCCTGCCGCAACCCGAAGCGAGGACCCATGGAACCCGGCGACGAACGCACCTACAGCACGACCATGGCGACCGACCTCGCCCCGATCAGCCAAATCTGGGGGTCCATCACACAGCGCGAAGAATGGACCGACGACGAAAGAGCCGACGTCCTCAACGACCTGTTCCCGGATGATGAGCGGATCGTGCCCTACCTCAAGCGCTTCGCCACGTTGATGATTCTGTCGACAACGATCGCCGCGTTCGGTTTGATCGGAGACTCGGCAGCGGTCGTGATCGGGGCCATGCTTGTTGCGCCGCTCATGACGCCCATGCTGGCCCTCGCAGCGTCGCTCACGTACGCACAGATGAGACGATTCGTAGGTTCTCTGAGCCTGATTGTGATCGGCACGGTCGGGGCAATAGCGACCGGTTGGGTCGTAGCAAGGATCGCGGGTGGATCTCTGACCGCAGCATCGCTGTCCTCGGAGCTCCTCGCGAGAACCACGCCGAGTCTCCTTGACCTCGGTATTGCCGTCGCTGCCGGGCTCGCCGGCGGCTATGTGCTCACGCACAAAGGGGCCGGCTCGTCGCTTCCCGGCGTGGCCATCGCCGTTGCACTCGTTCCGCCGCTCGCAACAGTCGGGGTTGCGCTGGAGTTGCAGGCCAACGATCAGGCGATCGGAGCGCTCCTGCTCTACTCGACGAATCTCGTCGCGATCGTGCTATCCGCTTCCGTCGTTATGGTCGTGTCCGGCTTCGTCCCCGACTACATCCGTCAGGCGGCTCGCGGCAAGATCGGCCTCCGCCTTCTCCCGTGGGGTATCGCACTTTTCGCAATCGCGGTGCCGCTTGCTGCGCACACTCGGGCTGTCGTCGAAGACGAGGTCTTCGTGGGGGCAGTCGCTGCAGCAGTCGGAACATGGGACCCACAGGCGGTCATCGTCGAGTTAGATGCCGACCGCACAGGAGATCAAGCATCTGTCTCGATGACCGTCGCAACGTCGGCGGACCACCAGCCAGCGTGGAAACTCGCCAGCGCGATATCAGCGAACCTTCGAATTGACCTCGATCTCGATGTCAGGTACCGAGAGGAGACCACTGATGCGGCTTCAACGAGCTAGCGCATTACTCATCGTTGGTGCGGTCTTCGCAGCAGGCTGTTCGTCGGAATCCGTGGATGAACGTCCAATCATCGAGGTCTTCGGGACCTTCAGGGAGGCGGACGCAGCACACTTCGCTGCCACGGTCAGGCCGTTTGAAGATGAGTACGGCGTCAACGTTCGGTACGTCGGATCTGGATCATTCGTGCGCGACATCCGAGAGCGGATCGCCAATGCCGACTATCCGGATATCGCACTGGTTCCCCAACCGGGGCTCGTCACCGAGTTCGCAGCGGCGGGCCTCGTCCGCCCGCTCGCAGCTGCGACCGCCGACGCGCAGCGGGCCGCATACGGAGACAGCGTCGCGGCAACGTTCAATGGCGCCCTCTACGGGGTCTGGTTCAAGGCGTCCGTCAAGAGCCTCGTCTGGTATCGCTCCGACTTTTTCGCCACACACGGGTACGAGATCCCCGCTTCATGGACCGAGCTCGTCGAGCTCACCGAGCAGATCGAAGCAGACGGGATGACGCCGTGGTGCCTATCGATGGAGAGCTTCACGGCGAGCGGGTGGGTCGGTACCGACTGGATCGAGGACATCGTGCTCAGAGAGCAGGGCTCGGATTTCTACGACGACTGGGTCGCGGGCAACATCTCGTTTGAGGATGATGCCATCGTCGCAGCTCTCGAGACGTTCGGTGCCGTCGTCCACACCCCAGGACGGGTTGCCGGGGGTACGAATCGGATTCTCAATACGCCGTGGCAACGTGCCCAGGACCCGATGTTCGAGGAGGAGCCCGGATGCCTTTTGCATCGCCAAGCGTCGTTCCAAGAGGTCCATCTCCCAACGGCTGCGAGTTTCGGGGAAAACACCAAAGTGTTCCCGCTGCCGAGCGTCGACGGGACAGAGCCACCACTGCTGGTTGCGGGAAATCTCGCAACCGCGTTCAACGACCGCCCGGAGGTTGTTTCACTCATTGAGTTTCTCGGAAGTGCCGAAGCCGGAAAGGGCTGGGCGTCACGAGGCGGTTTCACGTCCCCGCATCCCGAATTCAACCCTGACTGGTACGCGAACGACTTCGACCGCAACATCGGTGAGGTCCTGAACCAGGCCCGTACACTTCGATTCGACGGCTCGGATCTCATGATCCCTGCAGTTGGGACGGGGACATTCTGGTCGGGGATGCTCACGTACGTGCGCTACGGAAACGCACGGGATGCCGCTGCAGAGATTCAGCTTGGCTACGCCTCCGCCGAACCTTTCGACGAATAGGCCTACTGCCAGAGACCCTCGAGGACATCGGCGACGCGATCGGTGCCGTCCGGCGGCCGACCAACCTCGGCATCGTGGTGTGGAGCCGCCGCAGCGACCTGCTCGAAGAGGTCCATGGCCGGATCGAGGAACCGGCTCGGGAGTGCGTAGGAATGCTCCGGACTTCCCGAGAATCGTTTGTGATAGAACCGCTGAGGCACCGTGACATGCAGATGGTCCCTCGCCCTCGTTAATGCGACGTACAACAGACGCCGCTCCTCTTCGAGTCCACCCGGGTCAGAGATGGCCATGTCGGACGGGATGTTGCCGTCGGCGGCGTGGATCACGAACACGGCGTCCCACTCGCCCCCCTTTGCCGAGTGGATGGTCGACAGGATGAGGTAGTCGTCATCGAGGTGGGGAGGCCCGGCCAGATCACTCGTGCTCGCCGGCGGATCGAGCGTGATTTCGGTGAGGAATCGACTGCGGGTGCCGTATTCCGCTGCGAGCGCCGCGAGTTGGCCGAGGTCGGCAAGGCGAGCGGTCGCATCGTCGTACGCCCGGTCGAACACAAGCACGCAGAACTCCATCAGTCGTTCGATCTGCTCCGACGGATTCGGCTCGACACCACCCGATCCACGGCAATCACCGAGGGCCGCTCGCAGCTCGCGCATCGGCTTTCGTGCTTCGGCGACCACCGGGAAGTCCTGCTCAATGAACATCTCGAGACGGTCGGAACTCGCCTTTGCAGCCTCGGCATCGAAGTGCGCGATCAGCTTCACCGCCGTGGCCGGTCCAACCCCTGGCACCATCTGGATCACGCGATCCCAGGCCAGCTCGTCCTTGGGGTTGTCCAGGATCCGCAGCATCGCCAGCAGGTCCTTCACGTGAGCGGCTTCGAGGAACCGCAGGCCGCCGAACTTCACGAACGGGATGTTCCTGCGCGAGAGCTCGATTTCGAGCCCTGCGGAGTGATGCCCGGTACGGAAGAGCACGGCCTGGTCGCGCAACGGAGTACCGGCCTCACGATGCTCCAGGACGCGGTCCGCCACAAGCTCAGCCTGGACCGCCTCGTCGTAGCACGTGACGAGTTCGGGGATTCGACCGGCGCGACGCTCAGTCCACAGCTGCTTCGGGAACATCTCAGAAGACGCCTCGATGACTGCGTTCGCGGCGTCGAGGATCTGGGGTGTCGACCGGTAGTTCTGCTCCAGCTTCACGACTGCGGCGCCGTCGTAGAGGTCTGGAAACTCGAGGATGTTCTCAACCGTGGCGCCGCGAAACGAGTAGATCGCCTGGGCGTCGTCGCCGACGACGGTGAGGTTGCCATCGGGACCGCACAGGGACCGCAGGATCTCTGCCTGGCTGCGGTTCGTGTCCTGGTACTCGTCGACGAGGACGTGGTCGAAGAGCTTCCGCACGGTGCCGCCGGTCGGCGAGTCGAGGAGTGCATTCCAGTAGAGCAGGAGGTCGTCGTAGTCGACGACACCGTGTTCCTTCTTGCGAGCCGTGTAGGCACGAAAGAGGTCGCGTAACGCGTCCACATGGTCGGCGACCCACGGGAACCGATCTTCCACGGTTTCGGTCAGGGGTGTTCGGGCGTTGACCGTTCGCGAATAGACGGCAGCAATCGTCTCCTTCTTCGGGAAGCGTTGCTTTGACCCCGAGTAGCCCAACTCGGTGCGGAGCATGCCGAAGAGTGAGGCCGAATCGGCCAGGTCGATCACGGTGAAGCCGTCCTGAAGGCCGACGGCTGCGCCGTATTGGCGGAGGAGCCGATTGGCGACAGCGTGGAACGTGCCGCCCCATACCTTGCCAACCGATCGGTTCGAAATGAGCGCCCCGGATCGCCGCAGCATCTCGGCCGCGGCCCGGCGGGTAAAGGTCAAGAGCAGGATGCGCTCGGCGGGAACGCCCTCGTCAACAAGCCGAGCGACACGACTCGCGAGTGCCCGGGTCTTACCCGAGCCGGCGCCAGCGATCACCAGAAGCGGACCGTCGCCGTAGAGGACGGCGTCACGCTGCCGATCGTTCAGCCCAGCAAGCCAAGCGGGGATGTCGGGATCGGGTTGGTCGAACATGTGTTCGTCGAGTGTAGGCAGAAAACCGCGTACCCAGGGTTCTCCACCTCGCATACGGCGCCACCAGCCCGCGGAATGGGGTAATCCGCGTACCCAGGGTTCTCCACCTTGTATGCGCTGCCACCAGCCCGCGGAATGGGGTAATCCGCGCCTACCGGACGAGTCGACCAAAAGCTGCTCCGAGCTCGGAATGCAGGGCCGAAATCGCAGCAACGGGCCATCGGTCCGGATCTTCTCGGAGAAACGACGTGTGATCGGATCGGTTGTCGAATACGGCAACCGGTATCTGCTCGGCTGGTCCATCCCCTTCGACCCAAACCGCAACTCCTCCGCCACGCTCGATGAGCCATGGCAAGTCGTCGCTCCCATAGTCGCCGAGCATCACTGATTCGGGTACACCGTGGTGGAGGATCGAAGCGTCACCCGCTCGACCCGGGCGGGCTCGCTCGTCGTTCCGCCTCCGGCTCTCCTCGGGGGTGACCCAGACGTAGAGAATCGACGAGCGAGCGCGAATCTTTCCGGAGAGCTGACTGAGGGCGTACGCGTAGCCGCGGGGCGGGGCCATCGGCATCACCGCACCGGCGGGACCGCCGCGGGCAAACTCGATCACGACCGTGTGACCTTCGGACCAGGATTCGACCGAATCGGCCAAATCGGCCCACAACTCGAGGGCTTCATCTTCGAGTGCCGCGGCAAGCCGGTCTCGGGTTTCGACATCGAGCAGGCTGAGTGCTGGGACTGCGCCGACCACCTGACGTGCCCGATCGAGGCGCTCGAACAACCACTGGGCCGCAGACTCCGGACGCACGAGCCGTGTGCCCAAGAGCTTGTAGTCCTCATTCAGCAACTGGATGAGCGTGCCCCAATCTCGCGGCTCGGCGAACGAGGATGCGTCGTCTTCGAAGAACACCGGGTCGCCGTCGATCAGCTTGAGTTCGTCGGCGATCCGCCTCATCATGTGCACGTACGGGTAGTCGTCGAGCTGAACAGTCGGACCGAGATGGAGATCCTCCGCGGCCGTCTGAGGATCGAGGTGAGCGAGGTAGCGACGAAGCTCCGACTTCCCGGACGCGGGCAGAGCAAGAAGCAGCAGGGTGTCAATCGTGCGGGCCATGCCGAAACGTTAGCTAGAGAGTGCCTGAGGCCGGCCGTCGAGTTGGCTACCCGTCCTGCAACACTGATTGCAGCAACGAAGGGAACCTGTGGAGCAGCGGAAAGGGGCCTGGTTTGCCGTCTCCGCGTTCGCCTTCTGGGGCCTCGCTCCGCTGTTCTGGAACCTGCTCTCGTCGGTTCCGGCTCTCGAGATACTCGGTCACCGGATCATCTGGTCGCTCCCCCTGCTCTTCGGAATCATTGCCGGTCGGGGACGGCTCGGGTTGCTCCGTGACTCCTTCCGCAGCCGAGGCACTGCGGCGACCGCGCTCGCCGGCGGCATCCTCCTGGCGATCAACTGGGGCGTCTTCGTCTGGGCGGTCACGACCGACCACATCGTTGAAGCATCGCTCGGCTACTTCATCAACCCGCTGGTTTCGGTTGCGCTCGGTGTTGTCGTGCTTCGGGAACGGCTCAAGTCTGCTCAGAGCGTTGCCGTCGCCATTGCAGCAATCGGGGTTGCCGGCATGACGATCTCTTCCGGCGTTGTGCCGTGGATCTCACTCACACTCGCATTCTCCTTCGGGACCTACGGTCTACTGAAGAAGCGTCCGGGCGCCGCTCCACCGTTCGAGGGCTTGTTCATGGAAACTGCGTTCGTCGCGGCGCCTGCACTCACCTACCTGGCCGTGCTGGCAGGCGACGGTGAAGGTGCATTCGGATCGTCCCCGAGTATCACGCTTCTCCTCATCGCAGGTGGCGCGGTCACGATCACACCCCTGGTGCTCTTCGCCGGCGCGGTCCAGCGCATCCCGCTTTCGATGGTCGGGATCCTCCAATACATCACACCGACGATGCACTTCCTGATCGGAGTCCTCGTCTTCAGCGAAGCCGTATCCGCCGGCGAGTGGTTCGCATTTGTGATGGTGTGGATCGCGCTGATCATCTACACCGTCGACACATACCGCACTCCTTCGGGCATTCCGCGGGCTGACAGCGCCGCATACGAGGTGGAGAACCCTGGGTACGCGGATTAGCTTGCTGTCTTCGCCGGCCTACGGACCCGACGGCCTCGGCCGACGATCACGATGCCGACCAATGCCAGCGCCGCGCCGACGATGATCGGGACCGTGAGAACCTCATCGAGCAGAACGACTCCCGCAATCACCCCAACGACCGGCGCCAGATACCCGGTGAGAGAGACCCGTGCCGCCGTCGTGTGACTCGAGGCGAAGAGTGTGGCGAAGAACGGCAAGAAGGTACTCCCGAGGCCGAGGGCGATCAGCGCCACCCAGGATGTCGCCGTCACACCCGAGAACTCGATGTTGGTCGCCATGAGACCGGCGACAACCGCTACAACCGAACCGCTGACGAACATCGGAACGGCCAGGTCGGTCGTCCGGTGGCGAGGGGCGTACTTGCGGCTCAGCATCCCGCTCGACGCCCCGGCGACCACACCGCAAAGGGCGAACATCGCGCCGATGCGAACGTCCCCGCCGTCGCCTCCAATCCCGGACTCGCCGGACACCACGATCAGCAGCGTCCCCAGCAAGCCGATGAACAGGCCTGCGATCTGGTTCCGATCGAGACGTTCATGCAGAAACACGGCGGCGAGCGTCGCCGTGGTGGCGGGGATCAGCGTGATGAAGATGCCCTCAACGCCCGCAGACACATACTGCAACGACGAAATGAACAGGATCGGCGCGATCCCGATGCGCAGGACTCCGATGATGCTCCCGTCTCGCCAAGCAGTCCCGTCGACGCGGGTCCCTTTCGTTAGCCCAACCACCAGCACGGCAGCAGTTGCCGTCAACGTGCGCACCACAACAACGGTGAACGTTGTGACGCTCTCGCCGAACAGGTAGCGCGTCCCAACGCCAGCCATGCCCCAGCCGAGGGAGGCGGCAATCAACGCGGTGAGGACACGGGCCTGCATCCGGATCACGCTACCGGTACCGAATCCTGACCTAGCCGTCTGCGGTCGCAGCCGTCCGTTCGCCGTAGGTCTTGGCGGACTGTTCCCTGATGTGCCGGGTGATGACGATGCTCGACACAGCCGCCCATACGCACCACAGCGAGATAAATCCGGCGGACAACAACGTGGCGAGCCCGACCACAATCGGGATGTTGATCACCCCGAATAGCACGAGTCGCCGGTGCGTCGACAACAGCAGAGGAGCGCAGACAGCGACCACGTAGGAAATGGCGATGGCGCCGCTCCATTGCAGCGTCGTTTCGTACGCGATGTAACGCCCGCCGATGTTCGCTCCGTATGGCCCGGTCGCGAGGGCGAAGAGCAGCACCACCGAGACGACGGCACCAAGCACCACGAGAGGAACCATCATCCTCCTCCGGGTCGGGTCTCGCTCCGTCCTCATCACCGCATACGGGACGAGAGCCGGAACGACGCCCATGGCGATGACGAGATAGGCACCAATCGCCAGCGTGCCCGCCATTTCAGGGACGCGGTCCTGGAGGCCCCACCACCCCACTGCTTCGATCAACTGGTGGGCTGCAAGAACGAGTGGGACTGCCGCGAGCGCGAGATCGCGTCGATCATCAACGTGTCGCAAGGCGTCAATTCCGGCGGCTCCTACAACCAGACCGGCTACGAGATCAGCTTCCGGCGAGTAACACATGTCAGCACCCCGGTTCGATCGGCCGCCATCGTGCGACAGTCGCCGGCAATCGACAAGAGACGAAAGTCCCGAATTCAGCCGAGCAGTTCGAGCGCGCGGCCCGCGAGCTCGACCGACCGTATCGTGATCGGGTCCAGGACAAGCTGGACGTGGTTCACTCCGGCGTCTGCATACGCGCGGAGTGCGTCGGCAAGCTCATCCGGCGGGCCCGCCTGCGGATCGGCCGTATGCCGGTCCGTGTCTCCCTGCCGCCGCCCGCCGCCGCCTTTGAACTGCCAGTAGAGCGCTGCCGTTCGGGCGACTTCCGCCGGATCGCGGCCTACGGCGCGAGCGGCCTCGTCGATCGTGGCGTTGAGATCCACGAACCCGCCAGGAGTGTTGCCGAACCAGGCATGCCAGGTGTTCCAGGAATCGACGTACGGAAGCGTCGCTGCCAACACTCGTGGTCCGATTGATCCGATCATGATCGGCGGACCCTCCGGTCTGCTGCGCGGAACCAGTTGACAGTCCCGAGCCTGGTAGTACTTCCCGTCGAAATCGATCTCTCCCTCGCGAAGCAGGGTGCGAATGATCGTGAACGCTTCCTCGAAACGGCTCGCCCGATGGTCGAAGGGGAATCCGTAGGCGCGGTACTCGACCTCGTTCCAGCCGGCGCCGAGTCCGAGGATGAGTCTCCCGCCGGAGATCTCGTCGACGGTGGTCGCTTTCTTGGCGAGCATGGCCGGACTGTGAAAGCTGGTGGCTGCGACGAGCGGACCGAGCTGGACCCGAGTTGTGATAGCCGCCAGAGCGGCCAGAAGCGACCAGGCTTCCCACGGTCCGACGGGTCCCTCCGGTGTCTCGTACAGCAGATGATCGCCGACCCAGATCGAGTCGAATCCGAGATCCTCGATCGCGAGTCCCATGTCCCTCAGCTCCGGCCACCGGACCGGCCGTTCGATCTCGGGAAGTTGGACGCCGACGGCGAGGGGTCGATTGGAGGTGCTCATGAGCACGATCGTACCGGCTCGCGTATCGCGTCCACTCACCACGCCCGACTAGCCTCGCCGCCATGTTCATCGGCGTTTCCATCTTCGCGACCGACACCACCCTTCAACCGATTGCCCTTGGCCGGGCCGTGGAAGAGCGGGGATTCGAGTCCCTCTGGCTCCCCGAGCACAGTCACATCCCGATCTCGCGCGCCACGCCGTGGGGAGGTGTTGCCGACGCCGCACCACTCCCGGAGATGTACTGGCGGACCCACGACCAGTTCCTCGCTCTCGCGGCCATCGCCGCAACCACCGAAACACTCATGCTCGGCACCGGGATCACACTCGTGGCGCAACGCGACCCGATCTGGCTTGCCAAGCAGGTGGCCTCCCTGGACGTGATCTCGAACGGCCGGGTCATCTTCGGGATTGGGTACGGCTGGAACAAGGAAGAGATGGCGAACCACGGTGTCGCCTACCTCGAACGGCGAGCGATTCTGCGCGAGAACGTCCTCGCGATGAAAGAGATCTGGGCGAACGATGAGGCGTCGTTCGCAGGGGAGCACGTGAATATCGAACCTCTCTGGTCGTGGCCGAAGCCGATCCAGCGACCGCACCCACCAATCGTGCTCGGTGGCGGTGCCGGCCCGAAGACGTTCGGTGACATCGCAGAATTCTGTGACGGATGGATGCCAATCGCCGGCCGTCATCAGTTCACATCGAAGGTCGAGTCGCTCCACGAGGCGGCCCGTGCCGCTGGACGCGACCCGGCGTCGCTGAGTCTCGGGATCTTCGGCGCTCCGGCCGATGCCGACCGCCTGCGCCGTTTCGCCGAAGCCGGTGTCACACGTGCAGTGCTGCCCGTCCCGTCGAAGTCGCCAGACGAGGTCCTTGCCAGGCTCGACGCCTACGCCCCACTCGTCGCCGAGCTGAAGGACGCATGACCTGTTCAGGACGCCCAGCCCCGGCGCCACGCCGGTGGCGCACACTCCCGACGGCGTGCCGAAGGCGGTAGCGTTGCACCGTGATCGTGCGAGCAGGCCCGAACGAACCGGTCCCCAAGATCGAGACCACGCTCGTTCAACTCGTGCTCTTCGTCCGGATCCTCGGCTTCGTCTGGATGACGCTGCTGGTCGTCGTGACCTGGTTCACCGATGCCGAGGCCAATCTCGCGGTCGTCGCCGTTGCCGAGATTGCGGCGGCTGGGTGGACCGTCGTCACGATCGTCACTTCGCGGAACCCTCCCACGATGAGGACGTGGCAGTTCGTCGCCCTCGACGGCGCCGTCGCCCTCTTCGTCGCCAGTGCGTCGTTCATCGCAGGGGCCAGCGAGCTCTTCCACGGTGGCTACCCGATCTCCTGGCTTGCCGTCGCCGCCTACGCCGGCGGCATGCGCTTGGCGGTGGCCGCTGCAGTGGCGCTGGCGGCCGATCAGATCTTCGGATTCATGCTCACCGGTCGGTCGCTCGTCGCAACCACCGGGGCGTTCGTGTTCATCGTCTACGCCGTGATCTTCGGGTGGACGATCGACACCCTTCGCCGCAACGACGCGCGCCGCCGCGCCGCCGAGCGCGCTCTCGAAACCGAGCGGACTGAGCGTGCCTTGGAGGCCGAGCGCCTGGCGCTCGCCAACGAACTCCACGATTCAGTGCTCCAAACGCTGCAAGTGATTCGCACCGACGCGGACGACGCCGACCGGGTGCGCTATCTCGTTCGGAGCGAAGAACGATCCATCGACCGAATGATCAACCGCTATCGCCACCCGGGACCGGCGGGGTTCGAGGCGGCAATTCTCGAGGTTCGCGACGAGGTCGAGGACCTGCACGGTGTGGAGATTCGCACCGTCATCCGGGACGATGCGCCGCTGACTCCCCCCGTTGCTGTGGCCGTCGATGCCACCAGGGAAGCACTCACCAACGCTGCTCGCCATTCCGGGGAGGCAGTCGTCAATCTGTACGCCGAGGCGCACGACAACAGCGTCCGAGTCTTCGTTCGCGACCGTGGGGTTGGGTTCGACCCGACCACCGTCGAAGAGGGTCGAGGTATGCGCCATTCGCTTCGCCAGCGGATGGAGGATGCCGGCGGAGCTCTCCACATCACCAGCACACCCGGTCTCGGAACCGAGGTCGAGATCTGCTCCGGGAGTGCGACATGACCGACCGCCTGCGAGTCTTCTTGGTCGACGACCACGACGTGGCACGTGCCGGCGCCCGACACTATCTGGAAGACCGATTCGACATCGTCGGTGAGGCCGACAACGCCATCGACGCCGCCGACATGATCGCCAGCCGCAAGCCGGACCTTGTTCTCCTCGATGTCCGGCTTCCCGGTGGAGGTGGCGCATACGTTGTCGAGCAGGTTCGGCGCAGCGACCCATCCGTCCGTTTCCTGGCGTTCACCGTCTCTGCTGAGCGGCACGACGTTCTCCGCCTCCTTCAAGCCGGCGTCGACGGGTACGTCACCAAGGCCACGTTCGGCCCCGACCTCCCCGACCTCGTCGAAGCCGCCGCAGCAGGGCAGCGACCGGTGTCGGCGGACGTAGCCGGATATCTCCTGGATATCGATGAGGACATCGTTGAAGCCGCCGGTATCGAGAAGCTCACACCGCGAGAACGCGATGTTGTGAACCTCATCGCTCGCGGCTACACCTACCGCGAGACTGCGGCTCGCATGGAGATATCGGTCAAGACACTCGAGACCCACATGCGACACATCTTCGACAAACTTGGCGTCGCCAGTCGCCACGAGCTCTCGAGGTTGGCATACGACACCGGGTTCGTGCGACCGGACGAGGAGCCGAGCTATCGGGGAGAATCCCGATAGCGAAGGCCGGCCAGATGCCCGACCATGCCCATGAGCGAGAGCCGCAGCCAGTTGCCAAGGACGCGAAGCCGCGCGGACCCGGAGTTTCCTGGGAACGGGGGGAGCGGACGGCGAGTCCTCAGCCGGCAGGCATGAACTCTCCGGATCAGGCGGGGTGACCAATCGTCACCCCGCCATCCGCGTTCGGGTGAGATCCGTTCCGCTGTCTCCTGCACCGGGGTACCGTGTCCGCCTTCGCGACGAAGTGAGGACCAATGAGCGAGACCAACGCTATTCCGGACGGCCGTGACCTCATCCGAACGATGGGCTGGATTCCCCTGCCCTATTCGTGCACGGGAGTCGTCCGCAAGACCGCCGTCTCCGGGCGCAACACCGTATGGTCGTGGCTCATCCTCATCCCGTGGGCTTCGGATTCCAAACCCTGGGTCGACGGGACCGAAGTGTTCCCTGCATCGACCAAGTCCGAAGACCAAGAGCGGGAGGAAGTGGTCGGCCGCCTACGCGAACTCCTCGACCAGCGATACGGCGAGACCGTCGGGAATCGCGCAGTCGACGACCTGCTGCGGAGCATCCTCGAGGAGGAATAGGCCGACTCCGATCCCTTCGCGGGAGCTTGTCACCCGGCGGACCGAACCAAGACCACGACCGAACGTGATCCGACTCGATACGTAGGGCTGTCGACCACCTCACCAAGCAGGTCCTCGGCAACGTCGCCTGGTGGTTCCATCGACGTGTCAATGACACGCCGCCACTCGCCCGGCACTCCGTCCTGGATGGTGAACTCCAGCGACCCGGTCCACGCATTGATCATGACGTAGAGGTCGTCGTCCTGCTCGGAGGCACCGCGCAGGACGTAGGCGATGCTGTGCGAATTGACGCCGAGATCCGGCGGGCCAACGGTGCCAAACCACGTGACGTCGTCCCGCCAGAAAGTACTCCGGCCGATCGAGGGATGCGCACCGCGGAACGCAATCATCAGCCGGAAGAAGCGCCTGACGTCGGAGAACTCGTCCATCCGGTTCCAATCGATCCATGTGGTGTTGTTGTCCTGGTTGTACGGATTGTTGTTGCCGCCCTGGGTCGTGAGGAACTCATCACCCATGCGGAACATGGGAACGCCGTTCGACAGCATGAGGATCGCAACGAGATTCTTCGCCTGTCGCCGACGAAGCGCGACCACCTCGTCGGGAACACCGGCGTCGCCCTCCCAGCCGCAGTTCCATGAGAGGTTGTTGTCGGATCCGTCCGTGTTGTTGTGGCCGTTTGCCTGGTTGTGCTTGCGGTTGTACGCGACGAGGTCGTAGAGCGTGAACCCGTCGTGAGACGTGACGAAGTTCACACCCTGATACGGACGGTACGAGTCCAAGAGTGTGTCCGGGAAAAGATCGTCGCTCCCGTACAACCGCCGCATGAGCAACGGAACCTTGCCCCTATCGCCGCGGATGAAACCTCGGACGTCATCACGAAACGCCCCGTTCCACTGCGTCCAGTAGGTGCCGGGAAAGGCACGGCCGAGCTGGTAGCTGCCGAGGTCCCAAGCCTCAGCGATGAGTCGGATGTCGCGCAGAGTGGGGTCGGCGCGAATAGCCGAAATGAGCGGCGGGTCACCAAGATCGATCGACCCGTCGGCTCTCCTGGTGAAGATCGACGCCAAGTCGAAGCGGAATCCGTCCACGTGCATCTCATTCACCCAATACCGCAGGCTGT